>Ga0209700_105964_pt1 | contig 19678 bp, 10 predicted proteins | sample SiratroredBW_FD_187528 | JGI IMG/M metagenome (GOLD analysis project Ga0209700, IMG submission 187528) | Root nodule microbial communities of legume samples collected from California, USA - Siratro red BW (SPAdes) (version 2) | ecosystem: Host-associated > Plants > Roots > Nodule | place: USA...
AAAGGAAAAGAAAAAAAAAAAAAAAAAAACCCACACTGAGTGAAACCCATAATCTCTCTAAGCTTCCTCTGGTATAAGAAATGATGCAGCTGCTTGCCCCTGTAGGCTTCCTGAAAAAAAAACAACCAAAATTTGAGAAATTAAAATTACATTTCTTTGTCTTTTACCTTTTGCTCCAATTAAATTGGAAAAAGATGATAAATTTACCTGACCGAAGTTAAGGGCAAGCTGTTGCAGCTCCTTCTCGGACAAACCAAGGAGAACCTGAGACTGGGCTTCCGTACGTAGGGACATGGATGCAACCGCCATGGACGTGAAATAAGGTTGCACCTGCGTGCGAGATGGAGGACGCACCGCACGTGCGAGTGGCATGGTGCAGTTCTGAATTAACGATAGCATTGGATTGCAGTGTAGTTGAATCTTACCTTCTCTTCTTTCAGTTTTGGCTTTGGCATGAGATGGGAAGAAGAAGATAATGAAAACTCATAAAATGAAGAAGGAAACAGAGGAGAAAAATACTTTCACTTTAAACCTTGTTCAACCTTAAACCCTTACTTTGTGTTTTTCTTTTAAATAATAATTAAAATTACACCGACAAAACAAACACAAAACAACAACCTTTTCCAACCATTTATTTATTTATTTATTTGGAATGCTTAGTTTTACTCTTTGAACTTTATAAAAATTATTTTCTTGACAAAAAATCTTATAATTTGAATTTTGGACTTATATTTACGTTGTTTTTAGTTTAAGTTCGTTTTATATGATTGATTGATGCTAATATTTATTGAAATTATAACAGGGTAATCTGTTAGAATGAGAAGAATAAAAAGTTGAATTATGCGTTTTTTTTTAGAGTGAATTTTGCATAAAAATTAAAGGGAAATAAATTATATTAATTGCGTGATAAATTATTTTAATATTTTTAGCTGATTTTTTTTTCAATTTTACGAGAAAATAAAAGGTGTGAGACACATTTTGTTTCTTCATTTCTCCTTTTTCTTTTCATGTAAGTAATTCTTTGTCTGGAATAACATTTTTCATCTTTGTTAATCCAACTAAGACCATTTTTAAATTTTTTACATAATAGTGATAATATATATAAAAGATTGCATATGGTAATTACTTTTCATTTTAATCTTTATTATTTATAGTAATTAAAAATTAAAAAAACAAAAAAATTATTATTATTATTCAACGTGAATGTCATTAATCCTTTTTTTTTTCTGTACGTTAAGTTTTCAATTACCCTTCAACGATATTGTAGAACGTTTATTCAACAATAAACAAAATTATACATTGAATCATCATAGGTTATTGAAAATTATTTCATGTTTGAATCATTCCCTTTTTTCTCTCCTCCATTAAAGGTTATTGAAATTGTCTACAATTTTTTTTTTTTTCAATTCAAATGACCTTTAAAACCTAAAACAGAATAACCATTTTACTTTGGAAAAACTTTATATACTTGTTGCAGTAAATTCTAAGTTAAAAGTCATTTTTTTTAGAAAAATAGTAACATTTTACTGTTTTGTTTCTAGTTTTATGATAATTGAATTATTTAATTTTTTCCTTGAGAAATGGTTGAACATATTCATAACCACTCTTGCTCCCATTGAGATTAGACAGCGTAATTTGTGTAATTTATACTATGCATGTTACAGTTAGGAATTAAACTGTTATTTTGGAATGTAAGTTTCTTCTTCCACGTTCCCTTACAAGATATGTTCAACATTTTTCTGAAAGAGCCAAATTTTAATGAATTAATTATGATTCAATAATAATAATACATATTATGATGATATAATATCATAACATGTTATAAAATTTGGATATGGAATAAACCATTTTGAGAGGAGATATTATGTTGGTTCATATCCTTGAAAGTGCATTGCAGCAATGAATATTCCATATCAATACCATGCTTAAGAAAAATACTGATATGAAAATTTGAATATTATTACTGAATCAACAACTGTACAATAATCAGAAATCATAAGACAAGCTCAAGTTCATCATGATATACATACATACAATTACTAACTGGAGCAAAATCAGACAACATGAAACCAACATTCACTTTCACTTCTTTGTGGTTTCATGTTGTTTACCTCTATGTTGTCTGTAGCCACTGCTGCTTGAGCCATGATCACTCCTTCTCACAGTTTGATGATGATGGCTTGCCACCCCTGCAACAGCTTTGTCACCAGAATTCTGAAGTTCCTCCAATGTTCTCACCACTTCATCCATTTTTGGTCTAAATCTTGGCTCCACAGAGAGGCATTGGATGGCAAGGTTGGCTACTTTTATAGCATCACGCATTGAGTATTGGCCTTCAATGCGAGCATCCATGACTTGGAAGATCCTACGTTTGTTGCTGAGGTATGGTTTGGCCCATTCAATCAAATTGTGCTCCCCACTTGGCCTGTTGCTGTCAAGGGCACGTTTGCCAGACATGATTTCAAGCAGAACAACCCCAAAACTGTATACATCACTCTTCTTTGTCAAGTGACCTTCACCAAAAGACAAGACCAAGGAGTCAATAACCTTGTTCATCTCATACTCATATGAGAGACGTAATCATCAAATACTTTGAATATAATAGTTGTGTTCATGGAATACTCATGTTAGACGTGTATTCTTCAGACACTTTTGACACTTAGAATACTTCTAACTGTATTTGGACAAGAGCAGGGAGTCAATTCTGATACTTTAAAATAATAATTTTGTTCATGGTACACTCATGTCATGCACTTTATGGATACTTAGAAGTTAGATTACTTGTAACTGCACTTTGAATGCTTCAAAAGTGACAGGTACTGGGATACAACTTTGATACTTCAAAACACTTTGAATACTTCAAAATAAGAATTGTGTTCATGGCATAGTCATGTGAGATGGTATTCGTCAGACAATTTATGGACACTTAGAAGTCAGAAAACTTCTACCTGCAGTTTGAGCACTTCAAAATGACAAGTAGTCAACCCTAATATTTCAAAGCACTTTAAATACTTCAAAATAATAATCATGTTGATGTTATAGTTATTTGTGAGACAATTTATGGAAAATTTGACGACTTCTAACTGCATTTTATAATCTTTTTACTTGTTTTAAACTTCTATAGGAACACAGATGAGATCATCATTAGATGTATTATGCAATTCTATTGTGCTTATAATGACTTTCAATCAATTCTATCTTTTGATTTAAGATTTGTGCTTTATTTCAATTAATACTATTAGTAAACCTTGTATACTGGTCGCACTGTGCACTATGTTTTTAAAAATTGTGTTCATATCACATCATATCCACATGACCATGTGCCATACCTTATTTATTCATGCCTTTTAGGCACAGAAGTCTGTGTTTATGAAAGTGAATGGATTGTACAGTGTATCTTTGGGAGATCTCTGAATTTCGGTTAGCATAGCAAAATGCCCTAGTCAATTTCACCCTGCTATATTTGTAAACAAGTTAATTGCTTTTAGGACATGACTTGCACTAAAAACTTTTGATGGTATATCATTTTCTAATCAGTCAACTGATGATAGATGTTACCAAAAAGTCTAACAGCCTTGAGGCATGGAACCTCTAGCCCAATTTCTAATCCAGTAGTAAATTTAGAAGACAGGATTATATTATACGTAAAGAAGTTTGTATGACCAATTAAAGTGCTCATAAGCTGAGTAATCAACAAATCAAGTACCTGTGGCAATATATTCAGGAGCAGCATAGCCATATGTGCCCATTACCCTCGTAGAGACATGGCTTTTATCACCTGCTGGTCCATCCTTTGCCAAGCCAAAATCAGAAAGTTTTGCGTTGTAATTCTGTCATCAACAAAAAGGAATGTTGGAAAAGAGAGTACTATGATTAGTAAAATATAAGTTCAATGAGATTTGCTTACTGAATCAAGTAAGATATTCGAAGCTTTGAAGTCTCGATATATCACTTTTGCTTCATCGCTATGAAGATATGCAAGACCCTTGGCAGCATCAAGAGCAACCTTCATTCGGATGTTCCAAGAAAGTGGTTGAAAATAAGAAGCTCCTGTCCCAAAAATAGTACATTATTCAGAGATTGAGGTGTTTAAGGAACTAAACAATGTCACACAGTGGACAAACAAGGAGAGAAATCAGTAACTTACTCCTAAATAAATGATTATCCAAACTTCCCTTTGTCAAAAACTCATACACCAAAAGCCTTTGGTCATCCTCTAAGCAGTAACCAATCAGTTTCACAAGATTAGGATGATGCAGCTGCCCCAGGTAGTTGATTTCTGTCTATAGCACAAGGCTAATTAATTACAAACCAAGAAAATCATCTAAAACATTAATGTTTGCTACATGTATCCAAAGGAGGAATTCCTCAAAGAAAAAGAAAATCCCATCAAACTAATTTGGTATTTCCCAAGTGTATCTTAAATTCTGAGGCTTCAAGCAAAGTTCCAAATTGTAAATAAACCCTACTAAGTGACACTCACCAACCATTCACTGTGTCCCTGAAGACCTTCTTGGTTAAGCCTCTTCACAGCAATGACCAATCCAGTCCCTGGTCTAACCGGTGCAAGTGACTGCTCATCAATCCACCCCTTGAAAACACAACCAAACCCACCTTCACCCACCACACTATCCGGACGAAAGTTCCTTGTAGCAGTTTTTAGCTCACCAAAGGTGAAGCTCTTCATATTTGAGGACTTCAAGATCTCACCCTCTGTCCGTGGAGTTGGAGGCACGGAGGGGGTGGAGACCTTGCCACTTAAACCATCCTCTTCTTTGTTACCATCCTTTGAGCTCAAACCTGCCCATGTCAAAACAAAAACAGGCTCCATTTTCAGACCATAAATAAGCATTCTAATCTAGTAACAAATCAAGCTTATGCTTCAATACAAAGATCACGGTCAGGGTACATGCAGAAGACAACAATTTTCCTACCAATTATACACTGCAATCTTTGGTTAGAGCATTAAAACATCCAACACTTGAGAAATTACAGAAACTTATTTCACCAAGCACGCCAAGGGTTGAAGATTTTTAAATTCTAACAACTGAAACAAAGCAAGTTAAATCGAAGACAATGGGAAAAGCCTGACTCGAGGATTGGCTCATTCAATGCTCCAAAACAAATAAATCAAAGATTCAATTTTTTTACTATTTCCACAATCCTTTGCAAGAAACCAACAATCAGTTCCACTTATTGTTTATTTTCATCTACTCTTGCAGCCTTCACCAAATCCTACATGACAGCAAAACTACCAAGCAAGCACAAAAAACCAATAAAAGCAAGTCTCCCCTTGTGTTGTGATATGCGAATCATACTTCAAAAACAGACAAAAAATGTCCAAAAAATAGCTTTCCTCTTCCAAAGTACCCACAAACCATACTTTATCAAAAAGAACAGCAAAAACACAAACACAGCAGTTAGTTAAGTCATTCAAACTCCAGAAGAATCCAAACAAGCTGATCAACAAAAAAAGTTGAAGCAAAAGGGAAGGCGGAAGCAACACGTGCAAGAATGTTGATTACCGTTGCGTGGAGGGCTCTCTGCTTTGATCTGGGCACTGAAGCAGCACCCCATGAAGAGAGAACTGAGGAACAACACAGAAGCTAGAGAGACAGAAGGGGGGTAGTAAATAAGTAACAAGTTGAAGTTCTGGAAAGTTGTGCAGATGAAAAGATGATGATGGTGAAGCAAAAGGGAAAGGTGTGAGAGCCCGTGAAAAGGAGAAAAACAAGAATGCAAGTGTGAAAGGAACGCTATTTCCACATGAAGGTTAGCTGGCAACCGCAGATTTAACCACCCTCTATTCAATGCAATAGCTTCCAGTTCCTAAGGATTGTGCGTGTGTGAATGTGAACGCCTTAGGAGTGATCTTGGAAACTTCATGTTTTTGACTTTTGACCATTCGGGGGGACAAAACAAAAACCACAACTGGGTTGACCTCATGCCGCAGTTTCCTTACATTAGATTATACAAGTGGAACATGATCACATCACAAATATTATCGATGTTTTTTCTTTAAATAAGGTAACTCTAATTAACTTAGATACAACCACTGTAATAACTCACAAAATCATGAGCCTCCATGCAGAATTCAAGAACATTAAGCATCATATGAAGTGTAAAATTATTTATCCATTTTTATGATATTTCTTATTTAAAAAGTTTTTGTTTGTAGTCAATTTTTAGTTAATAAAAAACATGATAAAAGGTGATAAAGAGTGTGCTGTTGTTATTGGTGTTCTTGTCCCTTGTCATATATGCATTTATTGATTCCATGGTTTGCTTTTTTTTTTTTTTTTTTTTTTTTTTTTTTTTTTTTTTTTTTTTTTTTTTTTTTTTTTTTTTTTTTTTTTGGCCTTTGTGGGATCCATAGCTCCAACCTTATCTTTTATTTGTTTTTCTCTTGTTGCCTTGCTCACTGTCCTTCTTGGACGACAACTTTGCATGGCCTCAACCGTTAGATTTATATATATATATATATATATATATAGATATAAAGAGAGGGGGTTGTGAAAGTTCAAAGCTTTTTGTAACCCAAAAGACAATTCAATGTCTGGCGGATGCTATTGTTGACTAATAACACTCATAAAAATAAGTTGGAAACACACAATGGATGGTGTGAAAACATTTTATATTTTTTAAGGTCACATGGATATGATTCAAGTGCATCACAACTTTTTATGCCAAAAACGCAAACTTTCAGGCAAAAAGGTTAGAGTTAGATCTGTGTTCCGTTTGGACTGAGAAAAAAAAAAAGGCTTTGTGGACTAAAAATATTACAAACTTATCATAGCATTGGTCTATTCTGAACTTAAATATTGGATTTTTTTTTTCCTTATTATATTCAGCAATAACCCAATATGGTGTGTGTTTTCTCTCTATTTTGACCAGACAAGTGAAAGAGTGGGAGGTGGAGGGGGAAATGAATGCAGGTAGTTTAGTATTATCACATTGACAAAAGTTGGTGAAGATTATTAAGGGTTGACATTGTGCATGAGAATCATTAAGAAACATGGCAATGGCAATTGGCATTTGGCATGGAGTGAGAGGACCTTGTGGTAGGTCCAATCATGATAAGACATTAAAAAGTGCCAAAATTGTTACTATATTTTCCACTTGCTTGGACAGTAAGGAGTGAGAAGAAACTCTGAATTTCAATTAATGTGGTCATACATGGCAATCTCTGGTCTAGCACAGTAGTAGCAAGTAGCAATGGTGTAGGTAAGTAGCCATGAAGTGTTTCAGACTCATTGCCCACACTTTGATTCCACACCATTGACTTTGACATCAATCTACTTATAGATCCACCTAATTTATTATGCAGGACCTCAAATCTGTGTAAGATACACTGTTTATTCATTTTTGTGTAAGCACTTGTTACTTAAAGTTTTTCTTTTTCTAATCAGGTGGACACTCTTTAAGAAATTAAGAAAAATCTAGAAATCATATAAGAACATGTTAAAAATTATTAAAGAACGTAGTTTTACCTATTTCAATGAATAAACAACTTAATTACACCACTATAATCGTTTCACAAGCTTTATTATTCAAGTTTTTTTTTACATATTTATCGACATATTTTCAATTTTCACATAATTTATCATTCAAAATTTTGGTCACATTTTATCCATGTTTTTTTATTCATGCATAGTTTATCATCATATTCTTACCCAACTTTTTGATAAAATTAGACGTTTTATGAATTTAATTTAAATAAATTGTAAGAGTAAGAAAACATACATGTATTAAATAATTTATTACGCTTTCTCTGTATTTAATAATTTGACGTTAACTTCATTGATTGATAACATGACTAAATTTATTGAGTGAAATGTGAACACCGGAATAAACAAACAGGCAAATGTTACCTTATATTTCAACGTCAAAATTAAACTCACGTTCTAAAACAATCAAACAAAACACTAACATAATAAAAATATTTTTAAGTTTCAATTATTGATTGGAATTGAATAATTTGACGTGTAAGAATAATATTTTTCTTCTTGTATTTCATTAAAAACTTTAAAACCAAACAAGTTGGCACCCTTAGTTGTCATGTAAATGTTAAAAATGAGAACGAAAGCCCTTTTTTTATTCACTTAAAAACAAATTTGCCATCAAGTTAATTTTTAATAATCTAAGGTATGCCTGATGTTAAACATATAATAAGTGACGCCAATGTCCATTATATAACCTTTTAATACAGTTCAGAAAAAAATAATGAAATAAAAATATACTAAATGTTTGGAGTGTATGAATAAAAAAGAAGAGAGAAGAAAAAGGAATTCAAAATAAAATAGTGGTTCATTCTTCTTTTCAGGTGATATACAATTTCATTAGCTAGTGCTATCTGCTTCTGATTATCTCATTGTCTCATTTTCAAAGGCCAATACTCCACTTACCAGCTCCTCAAACAATTCATAAGAAATCCACAAATTTCTTAATCTATTGAAGCTAGAAAAATACCAAATTTAAGCAGCTCTTGTAGATAATAAACATCAACCTCCATCAAAGTTATTGAAAGTCTATCACAGTATAGAGAAAAGTTACTGAATTTCTGCTTCAGATCCAACACCTGACTTTTGAAATGCTGTAAAGTGATCTTCCTATAGTTTGTCTGCAAAGGTGGAGCTTAGGTATGTCTTACTGTACAATCTATGAAAAGGGTACAGTTGTGAGAGTGAGTTGGCCAAAAGGTAATGCAAAGTAGTATGAGTCATGATTTAGTTCCAGGGGAAGCATCTGTTATAGCCAAGTGATGACATAATCCACATTTTTAGCCTACTAGAGCTTCATCATCCAACATCTTCACTACTGGAGCATACTGCAAAGTGAACCAACAAAGTGCATGAACAAAGAAACATACACAGAAAAAAGCAACATACACAAAGCAAAGCAACTTGGATAGATTCATATACGGACCTCATCATTCTCCTCAAAATATATCCCATCAACAGCACTGCCCTGCTGAAACTCCCACCCTAGACTGCTCTCCAACAGCTCCTTAAATTTCCTGGTCTGCAAGAACAGGGAGATTGCAATTTCCTCTTCACAAATAATCAAATACACTGTGCCTAGCAAGCAGCAAATGCTGCAAGTGTGCAACCAATTTTATAGCCGACAAAATAAAGCAAAAGCATAGACTTGGTATTATACTCTATAGTCTAAACCTTATTGCATAATAATCTCAAATTAGAACATGCATGTGTTTAAAATGCAAGATTAGAATACTGACAAGAAATTGTTCATAGAGGCAATTGTACATATCACATCAACAAGTTTTCAGCCTAAAAATTCATATAAATAATATGGAGGACCAACATATCCAGAAAAAAATTTTCTTCGAAAATTTCAAAATCTATCCATGAAATATTGTATTCCTGCATAATGCATTTCAAGCACGAGAAGCACAACCTGAAGTCACTTTTTTTAAAAAACATCAATGCTTTATTATGTGGCAGGTTGAGGAGGGTAGAATATCAATAATAATATCACATTATATGAAAATATGAGTTCCATGCTCATACCCATTTTAAAAGATCTCCATCAACAACCGACCCATCTAGCAATGATGAAAAGAAGTCCTGCAATTCCAAAACAATCAAAAGGAATAAGTTGCACTTGACCTCAGCAAAGCATATGAAATCAAATTTCTGTAATGGTATATTCAATTAGTATTAGCAGAAACAGACAATACTTTGGGCAACTAGTCCACAAGAATCAAAGGCCTCCTCAAAATAAAACCTGCCTTGTAAGGGGGATATACCTTAATCATAGAACAAGGATGGGGAATTTTCTTTTAGCCCCATTTACCCTGAACAAGACTCCCTTGAAAATTTTTTAGAAGTTAGAAATCTCACAAAAACATCTGTATATTTTATGATTCTGACATCCTGTGTGGTATAGGCTTAAAAAGACACGTCTGCTTGTTATAAGCATGCATTAATTGTGTTATTCTGGAAACAGGGATGCTGATGCCAGTAGGGAGGATGGATATGCTTAAATCAGGAGAATTTGATTTTCAGTTAGGAAAGGAAACTGCATTCTGTAAAACCTACATTATTCTTATAAAAATTATGAGCCTTTTTTCTGATTTTCACCTTGGATTGAGTTGCTTATGTAACAGTTTTGGGCATATCAACTAGAACAATGTGAAATCTAAGATGCTAACCATTATAAATCAAATATATGAAATGAACTTCTAACCTCCACATTGAAGATTGATGCTAAAATGACGAGTTCTAGAATTTCAGGATCTTAAAATCCATAACTGACCAGAATAGGTGACAATCTAGCTACTTAGAATTAATAAAGGTAGGTGAGAGTCAAAAATTAAATTTGCATGACTAGTGAGTTATCATAAGTGAAAATACCTTGCAAACATGGTGCAAAAAGCTATCAGTTGAAATCAAAGAATCATCCAACAGTGGTGGTGATCCTGTTTCATCCATGTGATCTTTCTGTAGTCCGTATTTTAGTTGATTATGGATGACTTTTATGAACTGCAAGAATCCGTAATGTATTAGAAATGAGTTCAAAAAGAGAAGATGAGGCAAACGAGAAAGAAGGCAAGGTACAAGAATTTTAGACCAACTTTAACGTATTAACGAAAACATCTCAAATATACCAGAAATTTAAAAAGCCACAGCTTCCTGATAAAAAAGAAATCCAATCAAATGATGTACATAATGATACAGACAGGATCTTAAATAAAAAGTTATATATTACAAAGAGTAAAAGAAGATAAATTAGAAAATATAAAATATCTCAAATAACTAACACATTAAACTTATGGACTATAATATAGTTCATATTATTTGCTGCCTCAATTGAATCACCTTGTGGATTTTTTTTGTTCTGATAAGTACAGTCCATACAGTTAAATATCAACACCAAACCTGCCAAACACTTCTCCCTTATTTCTAGGACTACATATTACGGAACTTTATTTTATTTTCCCTGTCTTTCACACCCCAACCACAAAAGTGTGGAGGTGAAAATTCTGATTTCCAAACATTTGAAATGAGTTTGACAAATAATAAAAGATTCAAGATCATGACTCATTTTTTTAATGAAGAATCAGTAGTTTGCAGTTTCAAGACTACATTCAGAAGTCAGAACAGATAAAATTAAGGATGAATTTAACAGCATTCCAGGGATTAATGCCACTGTTTTGTGCTTAAAGGTAACAAAAATAAGAAAATTATATAAAAAGTTCACCTTTGTGAATAGTTGAGTTCGTGTGCGGAAAGGCTGCAAAATAACAAAATATATATATTATGAAATCATATAACTTCATATTGATTTGCACCTAAGCAATCCAACACTACATATCTTACCAAAACTAACAAGGGTGGTCTTGTATCCATATCCAATTAAATTATCCTATTTAATGTGGGACTCCTAACACATAACCGAGGCTCTACCACCATAAAATGTCCCAAGAAAGAAGCAAAAAGTGTTCATGGAAAAATATATTGCAGAAATCTCCATATAAAAGAATAGAAAATGATGTCTCTTATTATGTTTATATCTACTTTCTGGCTAGAAGCACAAATCTTAAAAGATGAGGAACCGTCTAGCAAATGATGCAAAGGCAAAATGGTAAAGCCCGTAGAATCCAAGTTAGAATAAAGAATAACAAACTGACCCACCATGTTGAAAGACCAAACAAGCATCCAAGAAAACACAAATACTCATTGAATATAGAGCAACAACAGACATTAAGCAGATGTCATAGAGCCACTTCACTTAAAGCTTAAGCTGTTAATAAAATAACCAAGAACATTCAAAAGATGAATGTTAGAGGTTCACACACACATATATCACTCGTACTAAGTCAATTGAACAGCAGATTAATGAAAATCATAATGGTTAATAACTTAACTATTGTGTTTAACTAAATATAGATATCTCATATAGTCTGAATGTTTGATAAACAGCTTTAATATATTCAACATCAGCAATTCAATACATTTATTTTTTGAGGTGGAAAAGCAGATTGTTGGAGATGTAATAAAACCATTCCCCTGCTTTCACCCAACAGCTAAAACTTTTTGGGATGGTTCACAACATGGTATCAAAGTCTCTATGATCAGATGGTCTTTAGCTACAATATTTGCCACCCTGATTCTTCTAATATTGAGGTCAATGGGTAGGGATGTTATCCACCCTTCAAGCCCAAGGGGCCCTCACGTAAGGGTGAATGTTAGAGATGCAATATAAAACCACTTGCATGCCTTCACCTAACTGCTTGAAGATTTTGGGATAGTTGGTTTATGGATCATGACACAGACAAGAATATGAATAAACCAGAAACTCCAAAGTCCAGGCAGAGAGTCTATGCATGCATTATTCAGTCTAGTTAAAAAGTAATGCTTACTGCTTCAGTGCAGCCAAACAAAAGGCTAACTAATGACTTCCATTGGAGAAATGCTTCTAGCGATTGGCCCATCTGCGCCATTGCAAAATGTCACATTGGATTGAACAAAAGTCAACAAAATATATAAACAAAATACATTTCGTTCACAATACCAAAAAGACAACAAATGCAAACTGCAGTTCTCCAAGAAGCATGTCTTCAGAACCTCCATAATCTTTTGCCAGTAAGGTTTCTAATAATTGTGTCTGAGAAGGTACACCAAAAAAGTGCACAAATCAGCAAGCAATAATATGTAAAATTCAGGGTAAGAGAATTGATTGTAGTAAGCCTTTTATCACAGTTACTTTTCAGGGACCAAACATTCAGCAAGGTGTGTATACCAACCTTGTCAAGATTTAAAGAAGTGAGTTCCTGCCCACTCATACCCTTGCATTTAACAACACGTGGAATTGAGGTATAATAACATCCTTTCCTCTGAGACTTGCCAACAGATGATGCAGAATTACCAACCTTCAGCTGCTTCTCTGGTGCTTCTTCCAATGGGATTTTAGTAGTGTTTCTAACGATCTCATTTTCACATTCAACAGTAATTTCACCTCCAATTGGCTCTGATTCATAAATCAACATAAATAATATAATTCAATATCAAATTATCAATGAAGTATTTAATACACAGAACACCTCAGTCATGTAAATGGCATACCAAGCCGTTCAATGACACTCTTTGTGATAAAATTAGATAATCGTTTCCAATCTTCATAACGGCTAAGATTGTAAGGCCCAAGTTGTCTGTCAAATTCCAAATTTTTAACAGCCTGACTGTATCTTTCTTCCTAAATGACAAATAGATAAAACAATAAATATGAGACATAAATGATGAGCATGGAATAAAGAGAAATGAAAGCAGAAAAGTTGTTTCCTTGGTAAGTTGTGGCTGATACATAAATACAAACACAAATTAGCACTGATTTGATGGAATTTTAGGGGATACTCCACATTTTCTACAAAATGCACAAACTCTGAAGAAAATTCACTAAAATTATAGTTTTCCAAATATTTTTCTCACGATAACCTAATTTGACTAACAGGATGTAAACAATATCAATCATGACATTTTGCTGCATTACAGACATATCACGTTAATTATACCTATGTTAAAATTTTAAAAGAACACATACCTCTTCCTCATGAACTTTGACTAACCTTTCCTCTTGTTGATCCCATTTACGAACAATAACCTGCATGATCATGAGACCAAAAACCACATAATCACCGTCACATTATTTCTTATATTTTTTTTGGAAATACAAAGTAATCACAAACAGGGGCAAACACATGAGCCTTGATTAATAGATTAAGTATCTCTCCTTGATTCTCTGTGATACTATTCTAATGGCTTTGTTATAGGAGTGTCTTTGTTAGATTTACACAGAAATTAGCATGTTGTGTTGCATGTTTCCCGTTCTTAATCTTTTTATTCACCTTTCTTCATGGTCTTTATTTCTTTGGATAACTCCCAGCTCCCACATTTATAACTTTATCTTCATTTTTAGTAATGAAGATGGTTAAAGTGCACTTACACCCCAAAATTATTGAAAGACAGGACAATGTACAAGTAAGAAAAACAATTCCACACCAAGAAGGCAATAACTACATGTAATATTTTTAACTCCACCATCATTCGGCAAGGAAACAGAGTCAGAGTTAAACTTCTAGCTCAATTAACAGGAAATGTTTAAGTCACTTTACCTTCTTTCTGAGTTATCATCTTCATAAAATTAGTATTGGTATTATTCAGAACTAATTCATTTCTTAAATCTTTAAGCTTTGACGTATCATGGACATTTTCCATAGGCCAGTACAAAAACAATGAACTAATATCCTTGAGAATCTATCAAAAAATCATAGCAAAAATCAATGTCATAAAAAAGTAACAAAATCATTTAAAAACTAAGCATACAGATTACACCCCGTCTCAACTGTGATTCCATTGTCAAATAATAAGTAAGAACAGTAATTAAAACATTAAGATATGGTGCCAATCATGATTTTTAAACTATAAAAAATATTCAATCAAAGCTCTGTCGAACCAAAATTAATGTAAATTTCATTGAATTATTTTAGACACTGAAATTTTTATTTTTCATACCTCTGAAGGGCCAGCATCAATGAAGAATCCAACAATTGGTGAGAACTCTTTTCCATCTCTGCATGAATACCCCAAAAGAAAAACAGGAGACTCAATGCACCAAATACTTTGAAAAATCATGAAATTTAAGAAAAATTATCAATTCTAGCAACAGATAGAAACAGTGACGTCTTATGCTTAACATTATATGGTCAGCAAACATGATAATAGAGAGACCATATGAAAGAGATACATCATTTCAGATACTATGATCCAAGGTCATTTCCCAAAAACTACACTTTGCCACAGTATACAAGATTGAAACGATACTAATACTCACAGAAAAGACAATAGTATAGGAAAAGCATTGGTTTATCACATACAAGAACACCCACCACTCTTATCTTTGCCTTTTAATCTACTAATATCCACAGGGGAAACATAGGATTTCACTGGATAACTGGGCAAGATGATCAAACCTGCTTGATGAACTATAGTACACAAAATGAGTGCCAGGAGGGATCATCTTAATACCCTTAAAAGCAGGCCCCACAGAGAACATCTACCAAACGAAAAACAGAAGAAAAACAATGTCAGATTGTCAGTGTGAAACAAGACCGAAATCAAGGTTGGATTTTTATTTTAGCTTTCCACCCCACGAATTTCAAATTTCATTTTCAGATACCATGATGACAGCATTGAAATAAAAAATAAAAAGACAACAACTTGGTAATCCAGAAAATAATAGAAGAATGAAGTACCTGAGTATCGATGGCGACCATAGTGTACTGAGGAACATCGAGGAAGAGAAGAGTGACACCGTGCTTGACAAGCTCTAACGCTTTTTCAGAATCCATAGATTGGAGGAAAATTAACAAGTTGCACTATCAATTTCGAGATGTTTGATTCTGCGCTAATGGCAGCAGAAGCAGAGAGTGTTGTGTTGCAACTAAGAATAATTGGAAATGAGAACAATGTTCTAGAGGCGATTGATAAAAAATTAAAATATAAAATAAGTTAAATTACCTTTATAATAAATTTGCTTCAATTTAATTCTTCCCATGTTATAATTACAACCTTTATTGCACAACTTTCAAAGCAAATTCCAACAATATCTCTTATAGTTGGATGACGATGTTCTCAAGAATAATTTATGCATATAAAAAAGTTGAAATATGTATAATAAAACATGTTTCTAAAGAAATTTTAAACCTTTGGAAATTTCAAAAAAAATGTAGGTATCATATGAAAAAGTAATATTTAGAATTTTTTATATCTTTTATAATTATATATTTTCATATTTTTCTGTCTTATTGCCTTTGAGATGTTGTTAACTTATTTCTAATTTTAAAAGATATTAAGATTTTAGAAATTCGAAAAAAATAACTTAATTATTTAAAATAATAAAATTTTAAACCTTATTTAAAAATATTAATAATTTGAAATTTCGTTTATATTTACTCTTTTTCTATTTTTTCTTACATTATGTCTAGTTTATATCTTACATATTTTTAAGTTTACCTTTAATGATAATTGTCATTTATATTCGAAACATCGTCAATTTTATTAGAATATGATTTAAATATAAAAAAATAAGTCATACTTAATCTCTAATATATAAACAAATGATAAGACTAATAATAATAATGAAATTTTAAATAAACATTATTTAAAAAAATATATAATTTAAAATAATTTTTAAAGAAATAAATAAATAATATATTTTGTTATATATTTATGTTATGTAAATGTGAGTTTATATCTAATTCTTAACTTATTACATGAGTAATATATAAAGTTAATCTTATTTACAATATGAGTTTTATTTTTTATTAGTTTCTTTAACTAATTTTATAAAGTTTTTCTAAACATAAAGTGTTTTTTTAGTAAGCTACTTTTAACTTACACAGTATAAAGGATGGGTATGGTTGTGTTCAATATAGAATTATATCTAATGTCATTGTGTACATATATAAATTAGCTTATTAAGTTTAAAATTTTCAAAGTATAAATGGATAGAGTTATTTATAGAAAATAAAGAAATATAGATTATAGAAGAAAAATTATAACTTTGTTTTGTATCGGATTCTCTAAGTTATTTATATCTTTTTTTTTTCTTTACAAATTGTTTTTTTACTAAATTTTTCTTCTCCTTCATTCACTTATCTTTTATCTTTGCGAACATAATAAATAAAAAATTTGATTCGAGTGACAAGTGAATTGTAAAAAAAACACATTAAAATAAATAATGGGATTATCATTAATGATTGATTTTATGAATAAAAAAAAGTTAATTACACTGTTTAACAGATTATGTTAAGATAAATATTAAATTGTTTGGTTATTTTCTACTTAGGGTCATATATTATCTCATTATCAACACACATGTTAATACACATCAAACAATATCACACTAAGAAATAATAAGTTCATTACTTACTTATATCTATCATAATTAAAACTTGTGATATAAAAAATATTATTTATGATTCTTATATTTTGGTATAAAAGTATAAGACTATTTAAGTCTTGACACTAATAAGTTGTAAGAGTACATATTGTAAGTAGACAAATACAAAGTTTATATATGAAAAATAAAATCAAGAAAAACAAGGTAATTTGTACAAATTATGTTTTTAAAAAGACAAACTTTTTCTAATACAAACTATTTTACCTTTATCAACACCCGATTTTATCTGGGTAATCTTTTAAATTAAAGTATAATGATAAAAATGAATAAAGAAAAAATGAATAATAATATAAAAATATATATTTATTAGTTTAAGTTTTCTTAAAATAATAAAAATAAAAAAATAAATAAAATTTGAATTTTTCCATTACAAAGCAAAAAAAAGACTACAAAAGAAAAAAAGGTGGTAATTTTAAAAAATAAAATAAAATAAAATAATTAATTAATATTAAAAAAATAAAAATAACAAGAAAATAACAAAAATATCTAAATTAAAACAACATAATCTGAAAAAAATAATAAATAAATAAATAATAATAAAAATAAATATATATTAAAAAAAAGAATAAATAATAAAAAGAAAGAAAGGAAGACTGTTTTCAAACCGTTTACTTGATTTACTTGATTTGCACATTCAAGATAATAAATAAATAATAATAAAATAATAATAAAAAGAATGAGTCAATGGTAGTAGACTCTCATGTTCTCACTCCTTAACTCCACGTATTATTTTTTAAAATAAATAAATAAATAAATATTTGTAAATAATAATTTTTAAACTACTTAGATAACAACTCATATTCTCCACTTAATTAAAAATAAAATTAATAATAAATAATAAATTGTTATCGTTAGAAAATGACTTAAGTCTAATTCTTAGGTAGATTCATTTTGAAGATTAATTTAAAAAAAAATTAATAAATAAGGAGAATGGGTCAAAAAGTGGTAACTTCTCTTAACCACCTTAATTTCAAAAAATAAAAAATAAAAATAAAAATAATAATAATAATAATGCAAATAAAAAAGAGGGAGAAAAAAAGCACACACGGGGGATCATTGTTTAGTCACAAGAAGAACACATGTGGGGAGAAAAAAAAAGAAAAAGGGAAAAACATTTAAGAAGAGCAAGAAAGATACGATAAAAGAAAAGAAAAATTTCTGTGTTTATGTTTCTCCCTTGCACCATCTTTGCATTATGTTTCCTATACAACACATACTATCACAAATTGCACCAAGCAACCAACCCACGCCTCAAAAGCCACCACCAAAGCACCCAAAACCACCATGGACAGCAATGTCGTGAGCCCCAACACGGGCAACCGCAAAACGGCCATGAAAACGCCACTTTTCTACTCCGAACGCCGCCACTACCGCCGTCGGTGGCCTCCACCGTCGCTGCCGCTCCCGTGGTGGCCACCGCCAACGCAAGCCACCTCGACCCTCGCCAACCATGGCTTCCGCCGCCGCCATTGTCTCCATAACATGTGCCTTCCAAACCCTAGATGGGTTTCTAGTTAGTGGGGGTGCTGCACACACCCCATGTGGTTGTGTCTGCACCCTTTATTCCCCCAATTACCAGAATACCCCTGACTTTAGGCTGAGTTGCAATTAGTGGAGGTGCTTCCTGCACCCCTGTTTATTAAGTTCTGCACCCACATTTTTCCAATTCCTGAAATGCCCTTAACATAAGTGGGCTTCTGACTAGTGAAGCTGTTCTTTGCACCCCACTGGTTTGAGCCTGCACCTGCACCACTATTCAATTACCAAACTGCCCTTAGCCTAGATTGAGTTTCTTATTAGTGACGTTACTTCCTGCACCCCCATTGATTAAGATTTACACTCCAGCTCTTTACAATTCCCAAACTGCCCTTAGCTCGGATTGGGTTTCTTATCAGTGGCGTTACTTCCTGCACCCCCATTAATTAAGTTCTGCACTCCAACTCTTCACAATTACCAAACTGCCCTTAGTTCGGATTGGGTTTCTTATTAGTGGCGTTACTTCCTGCACCCCCATTAATTAAGTTCCGCACCCAAACTCTCCACAATTACCAAAATGCCCTTAGCCCAAGTTGAGTTTCTTATTTGTGGCGTTACTTCTTGCAACCCCATTAATTATGTTCCGCACCCACACTCTCCACAATTACCAAAATGCCCTTAACCCAAGATTGAGTTTCTTATTGGTGGGGTTACTTCCTACAACCCCATGAATTAAGTTCCGCACCCACACTCTCCACAATTACTAAAATGTCCTTAACCCAAGTTGAGTTTCATTGAGTCATGTTCCACTTTTGCATGCATGATTTCATTAAAAATTCTATGTTGCATATAACTGTCGCATGTTATTTTCCAACACCAAATTTGATATATATCCCAATCCTTAAAGCCCAGGCTTTAAACTTGACACCGTTCCTCAAAGCCCAGGCTTTAAACCTGGCACCGTTCCTCAAAGCCCAGGCTTTAAACCTGGCCCCGTTCCTCAAAGCCCAGGCTTTAAACCTGGCACCGTTCCTCAAAGCCCAGGCTTTAAACCTGACACCGTTTCTCAAAGCCCAGGCTTTAAACCTAGCATTGACACCATTCAATTACTTTATTTTCAAACATAAACTTTCAAAAATACAAATCAAAACAACCAACAATCTTATCATCAAAGAACTACGTAACCCTGATTCTCCACCCTTAAATGGAGATACGTAGG
>Ga0209700_105966_pt1 | contig 19674 bp, 13 predicted proteins | sample SiratroredBW_FD_187528 | JGI IMG/M metagenome (GOLD analysis project Ga0209700, IMG submission 187528) | Root nodule microbial communities of legume samples collected from California, USA - Siratro red BW (SPAdes) (version 2) | ecosystem: Host-associated > Plants > Roots > Nodule | place: USA...
ATATCAAAATAATATTTTTAGGATTTTTTAATATTTTATATTTATTATATATTACTTTTAATATTTATTTTTAAAGTAAATATAATTATTTTTCAAAAACTAATAATACTAGAATAACATCTTATCATATTAACAATCATTTATTATAATTTTAAATCAAAATAGATTGTTAATAAATAGTTACATCTTTTAAATTCTTTTATCATAATATAAATTTAAAGTTAATTGTTTATATTTATAATAAATTTTAATTATATAAAATAAGATATACTAAATAACTTAAAAGCTTAATTGCATGGCAAACTTATTAATGTTATAACGTAATAAAATTTGTTATCAAGTATATTACAAATAATAATAAGGTTGATATAAGAGATTGCATCATACATTCAAGTATATTTACAAATAATAATAAAGTTGTTAGAAGAGATTACATCGTATATTTTAAGTATATTACAAATAATAATAAAGTTGTTATAAGATATTGCATCATATATTTAAGTATATTACAAATAATAATAAAGTTGTTATAAGAGATTGCATCATATATTGTACATGACCATCATCATAATTAGAAATAAGTCCTAGTTGAAGCTTATAAAAGTAGCGAGAGAACTTCATCTTATAAAAGTAGTAGAGAAGGAGAGAATTTGATTTTGTTAGAGTCAAATTTTAATCGAATTTGCAAAGAAGATAGAAAGAATGAGTAATTTTGGAGGAAATGGATGGGAGAGTGCATTGAATGATGAAATGTTTGGTCAAATGCTCGAACAAATGCTTGAAAACAACCAAGGAGAACTTAACAACATACTATATCAACCATTACTTCAAGAAAGCTTTCTTGATTATCCTCTCACACAAGTCAATGCAAACGTCCTTCCTGTTGAGTCGAGTCTGACTCAGTTACCCACAAAACTTAATAGAAACGTTGCTTATGTTGAGTCGGGTGCGAGCCAGTTACCCAACAACTAACCAAACCCCAAAGACCAGAACAATGATTCTCCGGTGGCACCGCGTAGACAATGCCAACCAAGGAAGACTTGGAGCGTTCAAGAACACAAGTACATCTTATTATTTTATTTATTTTCGTTTTTAATTTATAACTTTACGTTTAGGTATTAAGATTTTGTAAGTTTTTTTTGTTCGTAGGTTGTTTCTTGTTGGCCTCGAAATGTATGGAGTAAATTGGAAAAAGATTTCAGAAGAAATTGTTGTAACCAGAACACCGTCTCAATTGGCTAGTCACGCCCAAAAATATTTCTAAGGTAAGAAGATGTTGTCATCGCAGAGGAAGAGAAAAAGTATTCACGATATAACTTTACAAGATTCAAACTCAGACATTCTTGCTATTGTTCATCCACAGTTATACACTCCTCCTCTTCAGGATTTCTCCATGCAAAATATTCACCTACAACAACAAATGTCATATTTTAATCAACTAACATACTTGCTCAAATGAATCAATTTATACATTATGGTTGTCACAGTTGAATGAAAGGCTCTGTCATAAGATTTTCATTTTTATTTTGTTGTTTGGAGCTTGAACTTAAAACATGAATACAAAGTATAAGTTTCTGCATTTAATTTTTTTATCAACTTCGTTCAATTGATGTTGTATAATTATGCATGTTAAGCACGTATATGTTGGGAATTTGTTTTTGAAACTGCACATTGATTTGTTTCTGTTTCTGAATATGTCTTTAATTAGAATATTTGCTCTTAATTGTTAGAATATTTACTCTTAATTATTTTGTAGATGTTAAGATTTTAATTTGTAGGATTTATTTCACTCAGATTTTTTTCTTTTCTGCAAACATTATAAATGTAAGCTATTGATGGTTCAGAAAGAAAAAAAGCAATAACAATATTTTCTCTTCATGCATATCTCTTCCTATTCCCAAAATCACAACAATTGGTATTTGAGCTCTTAGTTCTTAGGGCCTGTGTGAGACCACGAGGAAAAACAACAGAGGGAAACCAGTGAGGAACCTTTTTGAGAAAAAAAAATGTCACCCATGGTCGGAAACTTCATGGCAGCACCTCCGGTTTTCTTCGGAGAAAACTATCAAATATGGTCTGTCAAAATGAAGTCTTATCTAGAAGCAAGTGGTTTGTTGGATGTTGTGATGTCTGAAATTCAACCGCTACAAGAAGATCCAACTGTAGCTCAAATCAGAAATTACAATGATGAAGTAATAAGAAGAGTGAAGGCCAAGACCTGTATTCACTCTGTTGTTTCTGATGTTGTATTCACTAGAATTATGTCCTGTGAAATAGCTAAAGAAGCTTGGAACACTCTCCAAGAGGCGTTTCAAGGGAATGAAAGAACTCGGCAGATGCATGTTCTCAATCTCAGAAGAGAATTTGAGATACTGAGAATGAAGAGGGCCGAGACCATCAAAGAATATTTTGATAGGCTCTTGGCAGTGGTCAACAAAATCCGACTATTACGTGAAAATTTACCTGATAGAAGGATAGTAGAAAAAGTGTTGGTGAGTCTTCTAGAAAGGTTTGAAGCAAAGATCTCATCACTTGAAGATTCAAGAGATCTCACAATGATTTCACTAACTGAGTTGATGAACTCTCTACAAATCCAAGAGCAGAGAAGATTGTTGAGAAAAGAGTTGTTGAGAGAAGAGTCGAATACTGCTGAAGGAGTTTTTCTAGCAAGGTCACAGTCGAGTTACAAAGCAAAGAAGAAAGGCTGGAAAAATGAGAAGAAAAGTGATGAGGATGACAATGATGAGAAGGAGAAGTACTCATCATGTCAACACTGCAAGAAAACTAATCATCCACTTTGGAAATGTTGGTGGAGACCAGATGTGGTGTGTAGATCTTGCAATCAAAAGGATCATGTGGAGAACGTATGCAAAAGAAAGCAACAAGAGGTGCAAATTGCTCAAGAGACTGATGACAAGGAGGAGGAGCTTCTTTTTGTGGCGACTTGCTTTGCTAGTGACATTACTAATGAAACATGGTTGATTGATAGTGGATGCACTCATCACATGACACATGATAAAGACATGTTTGTAAAGCTTGACAAAACCCACTCTTCAAAAGTCAAAATTGGGAATGGAGACTATATTGAGGTCAAAGGAATAGGTGATATTGCCATTGATGCTGGCTCAGGTACAAAAATAATCTCTGATGTTCTATATGTCCCTAAAATTAATCAAAATCTACTAAGTGTTGGACAGCTTTTAGAGAAAGGCTATGTTGTTGTGTTCAAAGATAAAACTTGTGAAGTCTTTGATACAACTGGCATTAAATTGATGTCAACAAAGATGAAGGGCAAAAACTTCTCGGTAAACTTGCAAACAGATCTTGCTTACTCTTCTGTAGTTAATTCGGGACAGATTTGGCAAAAAAGAAAGTAGTCTAGGAAGCTTGCAGTAGAAAATCATGGGAAGCCAGTAATGGAAAATCATGGATTGGATTCTCGTGATGATGTTAAAGTTTCTAAAGAATTGATTGTGAAAGAGATTAAAGGCCTTGATGTTGTTCCAAAAATAACTGAGCAAGTAGGTTCTGATGAAAATATGGATGATCATCCTGTGAGAGGTAATAGATCCCTCTCTGACATATATCAAAGATGTAATATGGATGTTATTGAACCTACTGGCCATGAGGAAGCTCTCAATCACCTAAAGTGGAAAAAAGATGAGGAGGAGGAGGAGTTATATATGATTGAGAAGAACAACACTCTTGTTGACATACCTCTAGATAGAAAGGTAATTGTTGTATATAATGGTTCAATTAACAAAAATAAAGCAAAGTTTGTTGGATATTCTGATATTGATTGGGGTGGTTCCTTGGAAGATATGAAGAGTACTTCAGGATATTGCAAAACTTAAAACCATTTGTTTACCAAGCCACTACCATTCAACAAGTTTGAATTCATAAGAAAGAAGATTGGAGTTTACAGTTCCAAAATCAAGGAGGAGTGTTGGGAATTTGCTTTTGAAACTGCACATTAATTTGTTTCCGTTTCTGAATATGTCTTTAATGTAAAATAAGGTTTAGACCGAGTTCAAGAGGGGGTTGAGTTAAACTTTCAAAAACTTTTCACAAATCTGATTTGTTCTTGAAGTAGAGAATGAAAATTCTTAATTCAATCAATTAACTCGTGTAAATCTGGACTGTCCAGTAAACAATCAATTGTGCACAGCGAAAATTATTGATTATAAACCCAGAAAAACAGTTTCAGTTTAGAAATGTTTTAACCCAGATTCAATATGATTAAACACAATCCAGTAGACTAAAAACAATCCAAAAATACAGTTGATTCATATATATGAAAACAGATGTTCAGAATATAATCAACTATATGATCAGATTTTAATCCAGTCAATTTAAATGATGGCAGCAGTTGAATAAAAGAAATCAAGAAGAGTAGGGAGAAAAGCAAGAACACAGAATTTTTATCTTGGTTCACCATTCCACAAGGGCTACGTTCAGTCCTTTGCAAACTAGCAAAGATTTCCACTAAACAAATCACAAGATCAGTTTACAACCCTTGCTCCCAACAAGTTACAAACTGCTCCCAACAGTAAATCCACACCTCACTGAACCCCTCAGCTAGTGTGTAACCAGTGCAGAAACCCACTGCACCACAACACTTGCAATCCGCAAGCAACACTGCTCCCCGCAGCACTCACCCTCTACTGAACCCCTCAGCAGATGCGAGACCAGTGTAGAAACCCACTGCACCAACTCAATTACAGACCCAGTAATTGAAAACAACAAACAGATTACAGATCAATAGGATTAGAAGAGATCACAGAGTACTTCTACACAAAACAGATTACAAAGAATGAAGATCAGGTGTAGAAGACTTAGCTTTGGTCCAGAACCAAAGTAGCAAGAACCTCACTTCAAGGATGCTTTAAAGATTCATGTTCTTGGAGGTTTCTTGATTTGAAAAGCTTTGCCAAAATGATGATCGCACAAAAGGGGCGCTCTATCTCACTTAGGAAATCTCAAGGAAGGCTTTTCGAAAGTTTTTGTTAACTGAAAATGATAGTTCGCATTCCTTTAAATACCCAAATCAGTTTTAAAAACAGCTTAGTTGTCACAATTCAATTAATTGAACAAATCATTCAATCGATTGAATTTGACTATTAGTTTGACCCAGTCAAAGGTTTCAGTTGTAACAGAAATAACTGTCACATTCAATCGATTGTTTTAGATAATCAATTGATTGACAAACCTTTTTCCAGCAAAAACAGTTTGGGTTATTTTTATTAAAAATAGTTTTAATAAAAATATTTGTGAATCTTTTTAGCACCTCAGAAGTGATGAACCATGCCACTAGTGATTAAGGACTAAGCAAATCACCAACACACAAATCCAACTAAGGACCAAGACCTAATCACCCAACCATCTTCATGTTGGCACAAAGTCTTCACTTGCACAATTCTAGTCCAGGTTGGTTCCAAAAGATTCTTCATGAGGCAGTCTTCATCAGCTTTACATGCTAAGCCTTGGTGCTCACAATATTAACTTCATCAAATCACATGCTTAGCCTTGGTACTAACATTTAATTAAAATATTTGCTCTTAATTGTTAGAATATTCACTCTTAATTATTTCGTAGACGTTAAGATTTTAATTTGTAGGAGTTATTTCACTCAGATTTTTTTTTCTTTTCTGCAAACATTATAAATGTAAGCTATTGATGGCTCATAAAGAAAAAAAGTAATAACAATATTTTCTCTTCATACATATCTCCTCCTATTTTTGTTCCCAAAACACAACAATATACATATTTCTCAAATATTGTTTCGTTATAATTTTCAATTATATAAAAAAACTCTTTATTTTGTGCATGACAAATATTCAAATTTTATTTATTTTTATATATATCTATACATATATGTTTGTTAAATCTTAATTCCATATAACTAAAATTTAATGTGAAAATATTTTTCGATATATAAAATGCACTAAATTAAAATTTCATCATAAAAATATATTTTAAAATTACGTTAAAAAAAAAGCTTATAATAATATATAACACTTTTTAAATTGAATAAAAAATTTAATACATTGTTTGGACGTAAACATTTGTCTCAAATACGGAAATAAAAGGAAATTGATAAAATACGGAAAAAGGAAATTAAAATTTATTAAAAAAATATTTTGCTTTAAACTTTCCACACGCTAGAATAAGAGATTTGCAAAAAAAAATTACTTTTATAACTAAATAAAAATTAATTTAATTACAATTAAATAAAATATAAAAATATTTATTCTTTTATTTTGAAACAATAAATTTATATTAAAATAAGAATATTAAAATAATTAATAAAATTAATGTAAAATAAATATTTTTTTAATATATGTTTTATGCTAAATAAATAAACAAATTTGATAAAATTATAAATATTAATAAAATTAAAAGTTAAAAATTAAGAATAATAAATTATACTAGAATTAAGAATAATATTTTCAAAAACTAATAATACTAGAATAACATCTTATCATATTAACAATTATTTATTATAATTTTAAATCAAAATAGATTGTTAATAAATAGTTACTTCTTCTAAATTCTTTTATCATAATATAAATTCAAAGTTAATTGTTCATATTTATATTAAATTTTAATTATATAAAATAAGATATACTAAATAACTTAAAAGCTTAATTGCATGGCAAACTTGATTAATGTTATAACGTAATAAAATTTGTTATGAAGTATATTACAAATAATAATAAAGTTGTTATAAGAGATTGCATCATATATTTAAGTATATTTACAAATAATAATAAAGTTGTTATAAGAGATTACAACATATATTTAAGTATATTACAAATAATAATAAAGTTGTTATAAGAGATTGCATCAGGTGTTTTAACAAAAGATGTTCAAAACTTGGTTTCAAAGCATATTTTTGCCAGATGGCAAGCCTTATTATCTTGTTTCGATTTTGAAATTGAACATATTAAAGGAGAGAAAAACTGTCTTCCAGATTTTCTGACCAGAGAATTTCTACAGGCCTCAGAATGAGTGGAAAGCCTGCGTCCAAAGAACAATATGGCCCCCACTGGGGTCACAAAAATCAAATAATACTCTTTTAGAAAATAAAGTCTCTTCGTCAATTTCTCTTAGACCACAAATACCCTCACAAAACTCTGATATTACTCTAGCCAACATTCTAAAGTCACCAACACCTGTACATGCTAATAGATATACCCCTTTACAATATACCTATATCTTAGTTGGACCTAAAGATTTTACCACAACCTCTTCTAAATTATTAACCCTTACACCCTCTCAAAATCTTTCTACAAAAAACCTAAAACCTCAAAGCTCTATAGGAGAATACATAGACAAACCTGAAACCTTACCAGTAATAATTCTAGAAAAAGAATGGATAAAAGAAAGTCCTCACCAAACCGCAAAAGAATTATTCCCTACTACTTTCCATTACCTACCAATAGACCTCACCAAAACCAGAACTTTTTACGAATTCATCCTAGTAGAGACAGATTCTGCAGAAATATCTCATAACCCAGACAAAGAAGGAAACATAATTTACTCAAAAATAAAAATCCTCCATATCATAACCCCACAAGAATGGAATCAACCACCTCATGAAACCAAGTCATTCTCTAGAAATTTCACCCCTCAAAACTATTCTTATTATGATTATATTGAATCATGGACAAATGTCTTATATCTATACCCAGAAAGACACTCCTGGTTCATATGGTTTAAAAAAGGAATATCATTAAAATTTCCTAAATGGTTTATCAAATGGTTTAAAGACTTCGGTCCATTACCCACAATATTCCCAGAAAAAATTACAGAAGTATATACATATTTCCGAGAAAAGTCCACATTTGTATCAGGTTATAGGCTAATCTCTTTTGTAGCCTCACAAGCTATTACTTGGATATTATCTTGGAATTATCTTATTATTACTCCATACGAAGGAACAGATATAAAAATGTTATCCAGACAGATCCGAATAAAATGGTGAAAAAAATTCAATACTGATGTTGTTTGCATAAGAAAAATTCAAGAATGGTTAACTCATGACCCAATTTCAAAGCAAGAAGTTTCATCCCTTAATAAAGAATCATTGTTCTTATCCAATAAACAAAAGATAATGGCTGCTCTAGCTTCAGCATCATCAAAAGAAGAGTTTGAGAAGACTCTGGAAAAAGCTATTTCACTACACGGTTCAGCTAAAGATAACTCTGAAGAAGGGTCCTCTCAATCAAATCCGTATCTACAAAATGAAGATATGTACTATGACTAATAAAGCAAAAACAGTAGAAGCACTCAAGAAGGCATCCAAGAACAGTTCAAAACAGTAGAAGCACTCAATAAGGCATCCAAGAACAGTTCAAAACAGTGGAAGCACTCATGAAGAATCTTAGAATAGTGTTCCCACTAATAAAAGTTAGGCACCAAAGTCAAAAGTTGTATAGTAAAGTAATAATGTAGCACTATTTGTATTTTGTCTTATAGTAGCTAGAATTGTCTATATAAAGAAGCCTTCTCTAGAGTTGAAGGCATGAGTTCGAAGACTGTAATCTTGTAACATGTTCTCTCTTTCTCTTTCTAAAAAACTTTGTAGATGTTTTCAATCCATGCTTGTTCCTATGTAAGTTTTTACTGCATTTCTTTTATATTTTCATTATTGTTACCTTCCTCTGCATACATGTAAGTTTTTATCATCTTTTTTGCATTACTTAAACCGGTTTTTTATATGTTTTCTTTTCTACCTTATTCTGTTTTTTAATTATTTTCTTTTTCTTAGCACTAGGTGCTCTAATAGGTTCCATACCATATTGATGACAAAATGTTCCTAATTCTTTTTTATTTATCATACTTTCTTTTCTAAGTTTATTTTGTAATTTGAAGTCAGTACATACCTGTATTCCTGTATCTACCACTATGTTATGTATTTGAGCATAAGTTAATATATCATACTTTATAGGTTTCCCATAATGTTGTTCTAAGTTTAACTTTACTTTTTCTGCAAATAATTTAGGTAAGCCGGCAAGGAATCTTTCTTTCCAAAATCCAGCAAACCCGTCTTCTCTTAAAGTTACTTTTGATAAAAATGTATCTTTATACCATCTATAGTCTGACATGGTTGGACATTACAAGTTTGCTAATTGATTTGTTGATCTTTCTTTAAATATATTGGGATCTCCTACAAAGTTTTGTATTATGGAGTAAATTAATGTTGATACTGCATCTTCTTGATTTGTTTCTGGTTTAACGCTATTAATTATTACTAATTTATCATGTTCTGTGCATAAATTATCCCACCAGCCTTTTAACTGACCAGTGAATCCTTGTACTATGGCTATAGCGGCAGCCTTGTCGCTACATCCTTTTGTTTTATAGGCAGTAGCTGGCATTGTCATTTGACATGTTAAATCCTTCTTTGTCTGGGTTATGAGATATTTCTGCAGAATCTGTGTCTACCAGGATGAATTCGTAAAAAGTTCTGGTTTTGGTGAGGTCTATTGGTAGGTAATGGAAAGTAGTAGGGAATAATTCTTTTACGGTTTGGTGAGGACTTTCTTTTATCCATTCTTTTTCTAGAATTATTACTGGTAAGGTTTCAGGTTTGTCTATGTATTCTCCTATAGAGCTTTGAGGTTTTAGGTTTTTTGTAGAAAGATTTTGAGAGGGTGTAAGGGTTAATAATTTAGAAGAGGTTGTGGTAAAATCTTTAGGTCTAACTAAGATATTGGTATATTGTAAAGGAGTATATCTATTAGTATGTACAGGTGTTGGTGACTTTAGAATGTTGGCTAGAGTAATATCAGAGTTTTGTGAGGATATTTGTGGTCTAAGAGAAATTGACGAAGAGGCTTTATTTTCTAAAAGAGTATTATTTGATTTTTGTGAGCCCAGTGGGAGGCCATATTGTTCTTTGGACGCAGGCTTTCCACTCATTTAAAATTATAATTATTATTATTATCAGTATTATATTTTTTTTCAAATTATTAATGTTGTTTTTAATATTTTTAAAGTTTTTAATATTATTAATATTTATACATAAAATATTATTAATGTTATTGATAACATTATTGTTATTATTTATATTAACGTTATTATTATATGTTTTTTAATATACGAAATATTATTAATACTTCTATTAATATTATTTATATTTACATTAATAATATTTTTAATATTACTATATTATTATCAACATTATTTATATTTATATGAAAAATAGTTTTAATATTATTAATATATTTTTTATATTATTTTCAGTTATATTAAAAATATTTGTGATATTATTATTATTATAATAATACTTAATAATAATATTATCAATAATGTTAACATTTATATTCTTGTTTCTAATATTATTATTAATGTTATTTTTATTACCCGTATTAATATTTTTAATAATATTAGTATTTTAAATTTTATTAATTTATTATTGTTATTATGAATCTTATTAATATTGTTTTTATCAATATTATTATTATTATTATTGATATTATTTATATTATTATTAATATTATTATTATCATTTTTAATAAAAATGATAATAATAATAATAATAATAATAATAATAATAATGTTATTAATAATATTAACAATCATAATCATAAATATAATCATAATAAGAATAATAATAATAATCATAATATTATCATATAGATTGTCTGGCGTAGTGGTCCAAGGCTCCCTTCAACATTGAAAGGTCCAACTCTTCCTGATTGCAGTTTGGTAGTAATTTTATTAATATTTGTGATAATATTAACAATAATCTTAAATAATAAGAATAATGATAAATAATAACAATAATAATAAATAATGAGATAAGTAGAAGGATATAAAATAATATATCATTAATAAATAATGAGACAATTAGAAGGTTATAAAAATAATCTTGATAATCATAAATAATAAAAAAAATTATGATGTTACCCACGGATCAATATTAGTGGGTAATATAAACTTATACCCACGAACGTGAGAAATTTACGTACGATCTCATTACCTACGGATTTTGACCCGTGGGTAATGACTGATTACCCGCTGATTTTGGTCATTACCTACGGATTTTGGCCTCCGTAGGTAAATCCAATGTTTTTTTTGTAGTGTATTAAAGATTTTAAATAATACATTGAGAATGTAAAATTTTTAAAATAATTATTAAAAAATTATTTTATGTTATAAATTTAGTAATAAAAGTAAAAACCGACGAATAATTAATATAGCGATAAAACTAAATTTTAAAATTGTAAAAATAACAAATTGGAAAATTGTAATTTAATTGTTTAACAAAAATATCGTTAAATTTTTACTTTCACTTTGAATGTTTTTTTTTTGGACATTGGATCAAGGTCAACTATCATCACCTGCTTTTTCTTGAATATCTCTTTGTTAATCAGTGTTTGAAAGATCCTGCATGTAGACATTAGTCTCCATTGCTGATAAATCATTGAATGATCACAAACATCTTTTAAAACATTAAGTTAGATGTGAGAGTGTACTATACAGCTGACCTATGTACTATACGACCGACCATATATAGGAATCAATTACATCTATTATACTTGACCAGTCCTTGTAGGCATCTGACTGACAGACTACTTGTTGGTCGTCCAGTCGGAGAAAGGTAACTTACGCTATTTGGCATAAGCAAGCAAGGCTAAGTAACCACCTGACACGTAACAATTCCATTTGTAAGATTTTCTAGGTAGGTACAAGGTGAGCACAATAATATTAACCAAATCAATGAAATCATAACAGATTGGGTCTTATTCTAAGCCCAGGCCCAATGGACCTGAACCTCTGAGGCCCATTATAATGCCTATAAATATGAGTTTATTCACCACTAATAAGGTACTTCTAAACTCTGACTTATATCTCCTGCATACTCTTACCCTAAACTGACTTTAGCGTTGAAGTACCTACAGGACCCCCCTCCCGGGACGGTGGATATTGGAGAAGTTGGAGCGACCGAAGAGCAGTTGGCGGAAGACATTGTTGTTGCTGGAGTCAGCCGGTCTCTTGCAAGAACATTTTGGCGCCCACCGTGGGGCCGAGATTGACTTAGCAACAATGGTGACAACTAGGAACCACGACAACTAGCAGAATGACCAGGAAGAGAACTCCTCGGCCATACGGGTTGAAATGAGAAGGGAGTTTGAGATGATGAGGAAGTTGAGTGAGAAAGATCGGATGTGTCACATCGGCGCATTTGATGCCCTTTGCGAAGAAAATGAAAGGTTAAGGCAAAGGCTCAAAAGAATGGAGCAAGAGCGAAATAACAGGGGAATGCACGTGGAAGGAGAAAGCTCTCGACAGGAGGATCGAAGGGAAGAACCCAAGGCGAATGACCGAAAAGAAGGGCCATAGCCCGATGTCCAGAGAGAGAAATCCCGACATGAACGTCGGAGGGAAGTTCCTAGTCATAAAGAGCGAGACAAGATGTCATGTCTTGTTGACGACTCATCTAAACAATTTCCTTTTACAACCGAAATACTGGAAACTAAGCTGCTTCCCAATTGTAAAAATCCCATGTTGGATAGATACGACGACTCGACAGATCCAGACGAGCATATCGATGCATATTCTCTCAATTAACTTTATTTACTACGGACGGATACATATATTGTAAAGTCTTTCCAACTTCTCTAAAAGGGGTCGCGCTCAGTTGGTTTACCCGATTACCCCTGGGGTCGATAGACTCCTTTGCGACCATGAAGGCCAAGTCTGTAGCCTAGTTTGCAACCAGTAAGCCTTATCAAATGATGTCCGTCGCGTTAGTGAATATCCGACAAGATAAAGGAGAGTCTTTAAAGGCGTTTATGGCTAGATTCGGCCAAGTCACCTTAAGTATTTGATCACTGCGCTCAGGCCATGACCATTCGCGGACATCAAAAGTGTACACATGATTAGTTGAAGGGTACGTCGAAGTATGCTGGATATCATTTTCACTGCCCATGACTTTAGAGGGATTGACACTCGGTAAGATGATCCAATGGTCATCACCGTTGACTTAGAAAACTTTGACATAAGAAAAATGGTGGTAGATCAAGGGAGTTCGGTAGATGTCCTTTACTGAAGGACGTTCAAGAAGATGGGGCTGGATGAAAGTGAAATAATCCCTTTGGATGAACAAATAGTGGGATTTTCAAGTGAGCGAGTGGATACCAAAGGTTACATTGACCTGCACACAAGGTTCGGTGAACCTTGCCGAGGATACAAGACCTTATTTGTTAGGTATGTGGTGGTAGATGTCAACACATCCTATAATACGCTATTAGGGCGACCGTCCTTGAACAAGCTAGGCACTATAACTTCTACACAACACCTTGCTATGAAGTTTTTGGCTGAAAGGGGAGGTGTGGCGACTATTCATGCCGATCAGAGAACGGCGTGAGAATGTTATGTAGCCAGTCTAAGGTTGACACCGACTGAGACAACAGTAAAGAGAAACGTCAACCAAAGAATGGTAGCATTGACAAACCTTGACCCTAGGGTTAATGACTAAGTCAAAATGAAGCCAAGTAACGATGTTACCGAATGGCTGTTGGCGGGAGAAAGTCGGAACACTTAGTTAGGAGGAAGCATGACGAAAGATGAAGCACAAAAGATGTAACAATTATTGACGAAAAACAAGAACCTATTTGCCTGGACGGCCGAAGACATGTTAGGCATTAATCCTCGGGTGATGTCCCACAAATTATCCATATGCAAAGAGGCTCAGCCAGTGGCTCAGAAGAAGAGGTCCAATTCACCACATGGTTAGCTAATGTGGTATTGGTAAAAAAGAGCAAAAGACAGTGGTGGATGTGCGTTGACTACACGAACTTGAACAAGGCTTGCCAAAAGATGCATACCCTCTACCCAATATAGACCGCTTAGTAGACGGAGCGGTCGGCAGCCCCCACCGCACAAGATGCACACTCTTAGTGCAAATACAGTACACCACTACAAATTTGAATGCAAACACCACAATACAACAAGTCAATTACAAGTTTCTCCCAATTGCAATGCTTAAACACACGTATTAAGCACTACCCAACCAAGAACCTAATCAAGAACACAATACAATTCAAAAATTCACTTATGCAGCAGCGAAACACAACCAAAAGCACCAAGGAAGAAGACTTATCTTCACAAGAATGCAGCTGCCACGCAAATCAATCAAGACAAAGCTTTGCTCTTCTTCAAATGTGAGAAATCATTATGATTTTTTGGAAAACAATGGCAATCCGTTCTCACTATGGGTTTTCTCTCCAAGAAACTCTCTTGAAATCTTTTGAAAATGAGTGAAAAACCTTTTTGAAATTGAAAATCTATTAGAAAATGTGCGTTGCAGGCTTTTAAACACGTGCTAGCCCAATCTGTTAAAAATTTAACAGGTTGTTTCTGAAATTTAACATGTTGAATTTTCTCTGTAGCACTTATACTTTCTAAAACGTTTTGAAAATGATATTTTCAATTAAGCTTGAGTAAGAGCAATGCAAGCAATTGATAGATTGACACAAACTAATGCATGAGAGACCTAATCCAAGTAAGAACTACCCCAAACCTAGAATCTAGTGTCTTCAAGTAATTTCTTCATCAAATCAATACTTGAGGAGGGCCTTCACTAGCTCCAACAAAGCGGCCCTCCTATACTTGGAGTATGTAGTACTAACATCGGTCACTACCCAATTGTTATCAGGAGGGTTTGTTTGCTCAACATCCTCCGTATTGCCACTGGGAGCCGGCATTTCTACCCGGTCATCTAACATCACCCTCTCGGATTCGGCTGACTCACTAGTTGAGCTGCTGATACTAGAACTACTGGAAGACCCCCCGACAAGACCAATCTCCTGATCGGTCATATACCTATGGCCTGTGGAAGCATCTTGCCCACCGGAAGACTGGGAAGTAGAATAAGAATGTATAGAGAAGGAAGCCATGATTACCTTCAAATCAGAAGTGGATGACCACAAACTCATCGGAGCTTCTCAGCTTGATGGATGAAAACGACGTGAAATGTGGAGGGGTTGCGGGCTATTTATAGCCAAAACCTATAGATGACGCGGTCGCTCACTAATTGTACAATCAAGCACTCCTCAACGACTAAGATCTAGTGACCTGTCACGTTGAATTAACGTTGAAGCATCTTTTGGTGGTCGGTGGAAGATGTCAAACCTTAACAACCACTTTCAGACGGTCAGAAAAGGTCGCACCATTAAAATCCTTTTCGGCCACTTAGTGCCCTCAAGGACTTGGAGGGCCTATATACTATATGGCCGACCTATGTACTATACGACCGACCATATACAGGAATCAATTACATCTACTATGCTTAACCAGCCCTTGTAGGCATCCGACCAACCAGCTACTTGTCGGCCGTCCAGTCAGAGAAAGGTAACTTACGCTATTTGGCATAAGCAAGCAAGGCTAAGTAACCACCTAACACGTGAAAATTCAATTTGTAAGATTCGCTAGGTAGGTACAAGGTGAGTACAGTAAATATTAACTGAATCATATAAAATCATAACAGACTGGGTTTTTTTCTAAGCCCAGGCCCAATGGACGTGAACCTCTGAGGCCCATTATAACGCCTATAAATATGAGTTCATTCACCACTAATAAGGTACTTCTAAACTCTGACTTATATCCCTTGCACACTCTTACCCTAAACTGACTTGAGCGTCGAAGTGCCTGCAGGACCTCCCTCCAGGGATGGTGGATATTGGAGTAGCTGGAGCGATCAAACAACGTATAAAGGAGCGATCGAAGAGCAGTCAGCAGAAGACATTGTTATTGCTGGAGTCAGCCGGTCTCTTGCAAGAATAGGGGGGATTTATTTTTCGTCTGTACAATATCAAACAAACATAAAGATAATATAGCTTGACCAATTAATGATGTATAAATCTATTAAATTTAAATTAGATTTGAGTAACTTTGCATCTCATACTGCATAAATCATATTTGCACTTGCACCCTCACTTTTTCCCTCATTCACTTTTTTTTGTTCCACATTCCCTTACCTACACTCTCTCACACTCTTTAAAAAAAGGTTGTTAGGTACACAAAGGCACCTAACCTTCACACTTTTTGCGTCCACTTCATTCTCCACACATACATCTTTCAAGCCCTCCTCTTTACTTGAAGCCTCATCCCAACCTTCTTAACCTTTCCTATAACAAGAAAATTCTTCTCCATCACCCTTCACATTCCACCTCGTCAACACTAACCTCTTTTGCCATCACCCTCTAAGAGAAGACTAAGGTGGTACTGCTCGAGAAGGATGAGAAGGTGAAGTGCAGGAACGAGTTTGAGCATTTCAACGACAACCAGTGGTGGATCTCCGGTACCTCCCTCATCTCTAGTTTATTTGCGATTTTGAGGTTTCGATTTTCGTTTGAATTAAGGTCCTCCTAGCTATTTTAGGTTTGATAAAGAATAAGGCTATGCTTTTGTTGTTAAAAAAAAAGAGAGAGAGAGAAAATTTTGAGTAGCTATTTGTGTTTGCTTTATTGCAATGTGTATGTAATCTTCCATCTTCTTTGTTTTTTACACTCTTTTGGTTTTCTTATTTTTAGTTTTTGCAGAAAGTTCGACACTTACACGTTGAACCAATGAATCAATGCATTTTTATATACCCAAATTCCTAACAGGTTGCATTCAGAGTGTTGGGGTCACTCTGTTTGGGCCCATCCTTTCCAGAATGTCATGTGTCCTTATTCCAATAATTAATAAAAGAGATAGTTGACCCAAAATCCTTCTTTCATACATACATCAGGTTTTTGTTTTAAAAGAATAAATTTCTTCTTATGCTTTATTAAAATAATTCGATTAAATATTCAAATGATCGTACACATCACACGGTATTTAATTTAGAAAAATTTCATTCGATAGTTAAAATACTAATTTGTTTAAATATCAAATTGGCCACCTATGTTAAGTGATATTTAATATGGAATTATTTTCTTAAAAATTAAAAAAATTATGTTTTTTCAAATAAAATTCACATAAACGGTCAGCGGTAGCGGTGAATGATTTACACTGTCTCTGCTTAACTATATGATTTGTCAAGAATATCATGAATAGTTGCTCTCACTATCTATAACTCTAAATTTTATAAATTCCTAAAAAATATTAAAATTTTCAAAAATATAAAAATATTAAATTTTCAAAAGTTAAAAAATATAAAATTCTCAAAAATTATAAAATATCAAACACTTGAACAAACAATTTTCAAACTAGAATTACGTAAACTCTCATTTTTCATCATGTATGGAAATACGTAGGAGTAAGGTCAAATCCTTGCCGGACCCCAAAAATAAAAAAAATATATTTTCTTTGTTTTTATTTGCATTTTTGTTTGTCTTTTGGAAAAAATAAATATTTCTCATTTAATTAAAGGTAGCGTCTATTTACTTATCTTCAATTTTTTTCATAATAAACTATAATGATGACTCCTTAACTATTTTCAATCATTATTTTCTCTTTTATCGTCGTCCCCGTAGTGATCCCGGTTGCGACAAACATTAGTTAGGAAAGAATTGTTTTTATGCATGAGAGTGAGTATGGTGAAGTCTAATCCTAGCAATATTCATATTATCGATCTTAACCTTATTCTGTTATCATTTACAAAATATTTAATTTTTTAGAATAATTTATTTTCTTACACAAATCACTCAAATCATGAAACCTGTGAACTTTCATCAAACAATTTATGATAATAGAAGGAAACCTATGAAAATTTTAAAAAATTTGAACAGAACAACTAGACATAATGGATTTCCTAACTCTAAGAGACTTACTAATAATCTAATAGTAAGTGCATGAACTCAAGATCATAAAGAGAAAAGCACCAAAGCACACAAGTTATTGGATAGATTCATCAAACACTTGTTGATCTTAGCATTTCATCAAACACCTAACAGTAAAACACATAATTGTTGACATTTTTGGATTCACATGATTTGGTCATGAATGGAATAGATTAAAAAATGAAAAACAAACACTTATATACAATTTGAACTGATTAAAAACTGAAGAAAACACAACAAAATTACAAAAGCTCACTGCACTTAACAAAATGACCTATATGTTGTTGTTTTGAACATTTCAAGAACATGCAATCGATTTGAACTGATTAATTTGAATTCTTACACAATATAAATATTGGAAACTCAACCAAGACATGTAAAATAGCTTGTATAAACATGGAATGATAAAAAACAATGAGTATGGAAATTTCAACAACATAACACCATTCATTCAAGCTTGAAATTTACACAACACCTTTATCCTATTTATAGATTTGGAAACGTCATACCTAACCCTAGCTTCTTGTACATGATTCTCAAACCCTAGCTTGATTCGCAAGCTTCAACCTCTCCAATAAGGTGCAACCACGTAGACAATTTATAACTTGTTCAACAAACTTCAAAGCCCTCCAATCTCATGGTGACACATGGACAAGGAGACTAGGTGTGCACAAACCCTAACCGTAACCCTAGGTGTGCCTACAACCTTGTATCAACCACAAATGAGGTATTTGTTAATCTTAAAAGAATTAAGACAAATGAAAATAAAGCTTATGGACATTTTTATAGACACGAGTTTGACCAAGTTGATAGTATTGCTTGAGTGGTTGGATCCGTCTTGAGACCTCTTCCATCATGACTGACACACGAACTTGGGCCATTGCATTCTGCACCTTATAAAAACTGACTTTCTACTTTTACCTTCGAAAATATGTATTCTAGATTGTGAATTCTATAACCATTTTCAGATTCAAAAATACATTTTAGAATGTGTATTCTAAAGTGAACACAAAACTTCAAAATAGATAGTGGATTGTGCAATTTTAAATCTTCCCAAATTATCACCCAATCTTGTTTTTTCATCTCCCATACAAAATCTTATAACAATGAGTTCACAACTATTTCTCTTTATATGTTGTTTAATTTTCTTATTTTTACAACAATGAGTTCACAACTATTCCTCTTTATATGTTGTTTAATTTTCTTATTTTTACTTAATGTGAGATTTAGACCCATATTTAGATTTCTTAATACATTTTAATGTAAAGTTTTATGGACAATGTTTTCATTAAAATGTAATATTTAAGAGCAATTTGACACAAATTTAGTTTTATTATTCTACCATTAATTTGACAATTATTTTAACTATAACGTTTAGGATTAATTTATCAATATATATTACTATGAAAAATAATCATCTCACGATTTACAATTAAATCAGAATTTTTATTTCTTAAAAACAAAATTGTGACGGTTTTACACTTAGAGATAAAAATGATAGACACAAGCTCAGTGTTTTTTGCGTGTATTAAAATATTACCTTAGCAATTTGATTTTACTGTTAAGAAAAGAACATTGTCAGTTCCCTACACAAATGCACAAAAATGCAAACATAGAATCTATGGCTTTAATTGATCAAGCATAGTGAATGATTGAATCGGAATGGAATCCTTAAGCTGGCTTAGTAATTTTGTTTCTCAACAAGGAAATTTCCTTGTTGTTTTCAACAACTCGATCATAATTTTGGCATGTTTCTGAGTACAACCAGAAAAAGAGTGACAATGGTTATTTAGTACAATGAGCTTAGATTTTGCCAAAACATAGTTTTAGCTGGGAATCCGTGACATTAAAGAGGGACATTTACTTACGATACCCGATATTGGCAAGAAATGTT
>Ga0209700_105968_pt1 | contig 19672 bp, 14 predicted proteins | sample SiratroredBW_FD_187528 | JGI IMG/M metagenome (GOLD analysis project Ga0209700, IMG submission 187528) | Root nodule microbial communities of legume samples collected from California, USA - Siratro red BW (SPAdes) (version 2) | ecosystem: Host-associated > Plants > Roots > Nodule | place: USA...
TTATAGTGGAGATTTAAGTGGCCTACTGGTCCCGTGGTTTTTACCTTATTAAGAAGGTTTTCCACGCTAAAATTTTCTGGCGTTGTTTTTATATTTACGCTTCCGCAAAGTGCCTATTTTGAGTTCACGGAGGAGGGAAGAAAGAGCGATTCCCAACACTCAATACGGCAACGCCGTTTTGTCCAAGTGGCCCATTAAACGCTGGAAGCTGCAGAAAATCTTCGACCACACCGATTTCAGGTAATTTCTCAATTATGTAATTAATTAATTACTGTAATTACAATTTACTGCTTAATTGCTTGTTGTGTCTTCGTTTGATCCAATGCTAACGAACAAACAAATGCCGTGTCGTTTATGGTTAATGGGGTTTCTGTTTTTTCTTTGTTTCTTGTGTTTGCAACTGGCACTGATAAGAAGCACGGAAAACCGACTGTAATAATAGCTTTATGAATGAATGTATTCACTGCGCAGCGATGCAGAATGTCCCCACCTAAGCTTTTGTGTTGTCTGTCATCTGTGGATGTCTGTTCATTTGAGATTTGACATTTTCCATCAACATTCTTGTGAACAAATTTATGGATTATTCATTGCTCAATTTTATCTGCCCCTACACAACATTTTTGTCCTTTAGAATTTTTTATTCACTTTCTAGGTCTTGTAGAACAACCTTCTTTAATACTTCGACGTGTTGTGACAGTTTCTAATGCTGGTATAGTGTCTGATAAATATAAGAGTAGTGTGTATTTTTTTATATTTTTATTATTGTCATTTCCTGAATTTTCTTCTATAAATGTTGTTTTAATTAATTATGTAAATTTTGATTATTTTTTAACTAATATTTAATATTTGACAAGAAAATTTTACATCACTGACTTGACAGTACATTAAAATTATGTCGCATATACATTTTCTTTAAACAGTATATATGTAGGTTAAAACTGAATAATTACAAAAATATGAAATTAAAATTGTAAAAAGAAACCATACCTAGGGCAATAAAAAATATAACATTCTTCTCCAACAAGTTTCTCTTGTTTTCTTTCATGGGTAGAGACGGCACAATAAAATAGTTTTATGTTTGGAGTCAAGCAAATTTGTACAATTTATGTACGTTTGAAATCATTATTACTTTGGATACTGCAAAAACTTAGTAATGTTGCCGTTTCAAGAAAGAGCCTGACGTCAATTTTTCTGATCATGAAGGAGAGTAAGAATATTATATCAATGTTCTTTCTCAATATCATAATGAATGAAAGCAAACATAAAAATTTTGTCTCACTTTAATCCGAAGGTACTCGTTGCCATGCCCATATGTTAAAGAATGATTATGGAAACATTAGTGGAAATACAGCCTGTGAAAGGTTGGAACTTGAAAACAATTTAGCTAGAACAATTAGAATTAAAGGAAATATAGTAACAAGGGTGAATGTGACATACAACATATTGCAATTTTATGCAACAGGAATGTTCTGAAGGCCACTATCGATGTACCCCAAGAAGGTGAACTACACTTTTACTGCACCCACCTTGATCATCTTGATGAGAATTGGAGAATGAAGCAGATAAATGCAATAATTCAATCTAATGATGAGCCACACATTTTGGCTGGGGGCCTTAATTCACTTGATGAATCGGATTATTCCCAAGAAAGATGGACAGATATTGTAAAGGTAAATATATCCAACACAACCTCAATTTTCTCAAAAATCAAACATAAAAATTGTCAATCGGTTCATTTTGTGTAGTACTATGAAGAGATGGGAAAGCCAACACCCAAGGTTGAAGTCATGAAATATCTGAAGAACAGACACTACACGGATGCAAAGGAGTTTTCAGGGGAATACGAGTCTGTTGTGATGATCGCCAAAGGACAAAGTACAACAGCAACCTCTTAATCTTTATCTTTATGAGGTTCAACTTTATTGATGTACCAAGTTGGCTAAAATTACAAATTTTATGCAGGTGTCCAAGGAACGTGTAAATATGGGACTCGAGTAGATTACATATTGTCTTCCTCAGATTCTCCATATAAATTCGTTTCGGGTTCGTACTTAGTCCTTTCTTCCAAAGGGACTTCAGATCATCACATAGTGAAAGCTGATGTGGTAAAAACGAATAGTAATCCACAAGAAAATCTGACAAAGAAGCAGGGACAACCAGGAAACAAAGTTGTAAGAATAAAATCATCTCCATCCAAATGTATATGGAAAACGCAAACTGCAGATATGGATTGAATTCTTTTATTTCCTCATTTTTTCTACTGATTTTTGGAGATGGAGCAGTAATTAGTTTTGTTCCTGCTTACAGCTTCCTCACTGTGTTCTGTATATTATTCTTAAGAATTAGACATATTAAATAAGGGTGATATATGATGAGTTGCATATACACACAAAGGTCCAATTTGTCCAAAACTTTATGATCATTGAATTAATATTAAAATATTTAATAATTCAATTAATAGAATTTAATTTGTTCAGAACGTTATTAATAAAACCAAGTTGATATCTCCTCAGTTATATATTTTCTCAAATATTGCTACTTTAATTTGATTTAAATTTTAAAATTTTAGTGGACCACGTCATGGTGAAGTATGCTTTTTTAAGATAAAATTAAATTTAATAAATCCTAATTTAAATATTAATAAATCATATTCAATATTTGCTTATATTTTAGTTAAATTAACCATTCAATCCATATATTTTAGACTCATTTATGAATAGTCCTGTATAAAAGGAAACACAGCTTTTGGTTCTCGAATAAAATTAACACTAAATTATCATTTTGGTCTCCCAAAAGTATATAAAACCGTTAAAATAAATTTATTAAACTAAAAACATTAATTATGAAATTAAAGAAATCTGAAGTAATTGTTCGGAATATTTAACCATTTATCATTATTATATTCTTGAACATAATATGATTGATGATGTTTTCAATTCCTATTGGGCTCCAATGTGTCAGCTTTACCACAACACTTTGCGCCTGTCTTTATCATCCTTCTCGTCTTCCAAGTCATACAGAAGCTCCAACAATAAATACAACCTTTTAATACCGTGGCACGTTCCCAGAAGTCAAAACTCGACAAAGCTATAACCAAAAACCGAACCAATCTACCTAGTTTAGCTTTGACCCCAAAACAAACGGCAAGGGAACCACAGAAAGTGCTGATTCTTAAAGTGTTGTGTTCTCCAACCTTAACACAACGAACAACATACCAGAAACCAGACCAAAACATGATGACAGACGAGGAACTGATACAGAAGCTTGAAGACTTAACCATCAACGCCCCACAGCACCAGATGGAGACTCTCCGTTCGATCCTTCTTCACAATGGCACCGTGCGCTATCTTCAGCCCTTTAACAAGGGTCCTCTTCCTCTTGATCACTCCACTTTCACACGCCTCGTGCCCCTCTCTTCCTATGAAGACTACGTTGACCACATTAACCACATGGCAGAAGGAAAAGATGACCCCTTTCTCTCCGTTGACCCTCTCCTCTGCTTCTTCTACAGGTTGCTCAATCCCTCTCTAGCTTTACTCTTCATCACTTTCCCAAATCCCTACTTCGTTTCTTCCTTTATATCGCATCGTAAATCTTGATCTGTCAATCTTCCATTTTGGTCAAACCTTCACACAAATAGTTAACTATGGTTCTTACTTTGGCATTCTTGGAATTAGAGATATACGAGGGTAGTGTAATCTTTTTGGAATCGTTGAAAAAAGTTGTACTTTCAAGACGAACGAGGGTTTGTTATTTCACGGTTTTACCGATGATAATAAATTTTCCTTGGAAAATTCACCGATTTAATTAGAGTTTTTTTTATATTTACGAGATGACAGTGCGTCCCCCTCTACTTACTTCAATCAAACATCGGAATATATTGGTAGGGATGTTTGTTCTAATAAAAAGTTTCAGTTTTTATTCTTAATTTTAAGAGGGAGAACTTTCTCCCAATGGGGGTGACCCCCTACTTAACTTTCAGGGTGTGTCACTAGGAAATTTGTATCTTTATATATATATATTTTTTATTTTATTTTTTTTTAATTTTAAAAATATAATTTATTCACAAAAAAATAGTTGGATAAAATGTTTTCAGTTGTTTGTGGAATAAGTTGGTACCACTCTTCTTTCAAAAAATGTCAAATTTTCACTTTATTTCATGATTTGCATCTTTTCTTAAGATGGTATTTTTGTAATTAAAAATAAATACAAACTTAAAAATGTTTAGTCTGAACTACTCAGAATTTTCTCATGCTGAACAAACAAACTTGGGATTCACCCTTTAGCATTCCTTACACCAAGTTTTGTTTGGTTCTTGTAAGTTTTAATGCTTTTGGGGCCCTTAAATTTGTTGATAACCGTGGTCTTAATTTTCTTCCTCAGTTCGGGAACAAGTTCAAGCACCATGAGACCGAAATTAATCCCTTACTTCGATTCAAGCCTTTCCAAAGCTGCCTCCTTTATTGGTCACCGAGGCAGTATTGCTGTTCGTCAAAGGTGAATCAATCAAATAATTTTAATTTCTGCCAAAATTTGAAGAATATTAAGTTTGTTCAACAATGAGTTTCAAAATTCCTTGCAGACTATTCCCTCCTAGACCTGAAGTGAACAAGATCCTATGGTTTCTCTATGCTGACAATATGACTTCTACTAAATGTGGCTTGAAAGTCATGGCTGCTTCCACATACCCTTTGCAAAGTGGCAATGCTACCCCTCAGCAACTTGCTACTTTTTCCAGTCCCCTAGAAGTGATTCTTGGATCTCATGTTGAGCATCAAATGTACTGCCACCTTCTATGTGGCCTTAGGAATCTTGATGTTATAGATGGAATCACAACCCCTTATGCTATAGGCTTGATCAAAGTATTTGGTCTTCTGGAGTCCAAGTGGGGTCAACTATGTGATGATCTTGACCATGGATTTCCGTGTAATGAAATATCTGAGGGGGCAATGAGGGAAGCTGTGATTAAGACACTTGGTGGACCTCAGCCAGAATTGGCAAATAGAATAAGGTTAATATGTGAAGGTAACAACTGGGGTGGAATTGTGTCTAGATTGTGGCCAAACACTCGTTATATCAGGTGTGTTACCACTGGAAGCATGAAGCAATACTACCAAAAGCTCAAGTACTATGCAGGTGAGGTACCTATTTTAGGAGGAGACTACTTTGCTTCAGAATGCTGTGTTGGTTTAAACTTGGAAGTGATGCAACCCCCTGAGACAACACGGTTTACTATACTTCCAACTTTTGCCTACTTTGAGTTTCTTCCATTTAACATGAATGAGGACAATGTTAGCAAAGAAACAGTGGAACTTTGCAGTTTGGAGGTTGGGAAGATGTATGAAGTGGTAGTTACTACTTACAGAGGATTTTATCGCTACCGTTTGGGTGATATAGTGAGAGTTGTTGGTTTCCATAACTCATCTCCAGAAGTAGAGTATGTGATGAGAGCACCTAAAACTCCTGCTGAGATTGTCACTGAGAAGGACTTGATTTCAGCAGTTGAAAATTTTCAACTTGCACTTGGAGATGCTATGAAAATTGAGATTGTTGAGTATGCAAGTTTCTTGGACCTGGGGTCAGTGCCGATTCAGTTGAAGGTATTTGTGGAAGTCCAAGAGGAATCTAATTTTGTGGAGGATAAGCTAGAGGGATCAGTTAAAGTTTTTAGAAGTTGTATGTCCACTCTCGAGAGTGGCTTGGGAGCTACATACAAGGTTCAGAGGGATAAAGGTCAACTAAGAAACTTGCTGTTATTCATCATAAGGCCTGGAGCTTTTGATCAATTATCAGAATTAGCCATTCAGAATGGAACATCAGCTAGTCAATATAAACCACCCAAGATTATGAGGAATCATGAAGTTGTCAAACTCCTGGAAAATTTAGCCATTGTGACAGTATCGTTTGATGGTTAATAATACGTAGTGAATGGAATAAACTTCTTCCAATTCCTCTAGCCCTGCCGTCCGTAATTTAACTCTATTGGTGGTGGTTGATTTCAATCTCATTACATACAGATAGGTGTAATTGAAAGATTAGTTAGTGCATCTATTCAAGAGGGTTAATAGATTTGAGTTCTTAGTTTCGAGTGCCATAATAAAATCGTTTATTTGTTCCTCTTTTTGGAGCTAAAGTGCAACTGCAAATTTTACATTACTGCCTTTGGATATATTTCATGCATTAATGACATTAAGACAACCAATGAGAATTATAAACCATGAGAACGAATTCAATAAGCAATACAGAAGCAAACCTACGACAAATTTATGTGACTAGTTATTATTCAATCATCAAATTGTGGATCTTTTTCTTTCCCTACCGTACACTGTTCTGCAAATCACAAAACTCCTGCTTCTTATGAGTTAATGGCTGCTTGTAATTGTTCCAAGCTTTTCCCCTTGGTTTCTGGGACCGCAACAATTATAAATAATATAGCCAATGCGTTAATTGCTGCATAAAGAATGAAGGTACCTGCAAATCGTACACAAGTGAATGGTTACCTGAACTTCAATCTTCTACAATTCTTCCCAAGTAGTAAACCAATTATCATATAATAATAGTGATCATTACGCCTTTGAATGAAATAAAACTAAAATAATGGCTTGAATTTATTACCATAGGAACTCCAGCTCATGAGAAAGTTGAAAGTATAGGAACATAGCCATGCACCAAACCAGTTCGTTAATGTGGCCAAACTTCCAGCTTGCCCTTTAATATTGACAGGAAATATCTGTAACCAAAAGGTAATATCAGGGTAACTGTTTCTCCTTAGGAAAGAAAAATACATGGAAATAAAGCAACTGGCTTGTAAGGTAAGGTTTTCGTAATATCTAGACCATGTAGAATCTCCATTACAAAGTTATTCTAGAAATTCCATTAAGTGTAACTAATTTGCATCTCTTTTGTGATAGGCTTAGTGCCATTAAAAGTTGAAAGAAGAGAGGGAGGAAGTACCTCGGACATCACAACCCATGGAATTGCTCCCATTCCTATTGAAAATGATCCTATGTAGACCTAGTATCACCAAAGGAAAGATTAATGTCAAATGGGGAATGAGTTCATATTTCTGAGACATTGAGAAAGGAATACTAACGGTCATACCAGTATGCCTATTACGGCAAGTGCTGGGACAGCTGCAGCACCCACATCGTAGACCTGTTTCAACAAGAATATCACTTTCACGTAGGATTAAAAACCAGAAGCTATAGGGTTCTTAGTTTGGAATATACCTTGAGATAGAATGCAACTGCTATACACAAACATCCTGCGACCAATCCCGATCCGGATAACTAAAATGAAACAAGAACGAACTATAAGAATATAGTACACAAAAGGGATCTTTATAAGCAAAGGAAAGTTCAATGATAAACTGTTTTGTGCTTTGAATTTACTAGAAGTAGGGGCTTCCTCCCAGCTTTATCGATTAAGGCAGCTCCAAGACCTGTGATAACAACCTGCGAAAGAAAAATAAATAAATAAAAAAACCATGAATTGGTTTGGGACTACGAAATCAGGATACTCCAAAAGTGAAAAAATTGAAAGATTTGCGAACGTGAGTTTATATCAATCCTTTCACATAAACAAAAATCAGATTTTCAAAGAGCAACTAAGTTAAAACCAAGAACCTGAAGGAAAGCATATGATATAGTTCCGATGGTGGGAGAAAATCCTGACATAAAATCAACAAATATTCAATTCCACAAAATAAAAATTAGAATGCCTATTGAAATTTATTCTTTTTAAAATATACTTTCACCCTAAAAATATCAGCAATTCTAGTAAGTGCATGCTTACCTGCTAGTTCAAAAATACTGCTGGTATAAAAGCAAATTCCATTGATTCCTCCAAACTGCTGGCAGACCATAAGGCCTATTCCTATCTGGTCATTGACATAAAAAATAGTTATATCTTGGCCTTTACAGTGCACTTGTTTGGGTTCATTAAAAATGTCAAGATGAATTTTCTTTTGAAACAAAGTCATTTCAGATTTACTTGATACAACAAAAACACAAGAGGGTTGGAAATAAACTCTATCATATTCATATTCACTCTTGGATGAAAATAATTTTTTACTTTTGTTTTTCTCCCCTAGACCTCGTTTATCAAAACATCCTTGCAGAAAGTGAAGTGATATTTTAGTGACATTGTCCAAAAAGGATAAAGAAAGAAACTTTCAATCAAAAGTTAGAATGATAAAAGATATAGTTACAGTGACTGAGCGCAAATATCTTCTGTGAAACAATTCCAGTAGCCTAGATTTTGGGAGCTGCTCCAAAGTAGTTATATAATCCTGTGTGCCAATGACAGATACACCCACTTAAACACAGTATCTTAAGAATGCTTTATTGCGGTGTGAAGCAAAGGCACATAGTTTTATCTAAATGTATAGGAACCTGAACTTCCTCTGCCTCCTCAGATATGTCAGCATCTTTACCACGAAGTATTTGCAGTGCTGCCTCAAAATCTTTTCGACGTCCTCTCTTTGCCTGCAACCATTGTTTGATTAGAACTCTGGATGTTACGCATTTTCCTCTTATAAAAGCATGAATTTGTAAATTGGTTTCTTACTAGCCATCTAGGAGATTCTGGAATGAGAAACAGACCCAAAAGCAATATAGCAGTGGGAATGAGGCCTACAATTGCAAACACTTACATAGTTAATTCTCCAGCAAAGTATCAGTTAATTTCTAATTTTATGATTTTTTTCTGTTCTGACCATACCCTTATTATTAGAACTATATTTAAATAGGGAAGACTCACCAGTTAAAGCTAAAGCCCTCCACGAAAGTGCATTTCCAATGGTGAATGCCACTGACACAGCAGCAGTGATCATGAACTGCAAGGCGAAATGAAAAGCAAAACTTAGATTCTTCGTAACTTTATTGCATAATGTTTAGTACACACATATATATAGAATCTAATGTTTACAAAGTCATAAAAATTGCTGCTGAGATCTACCTGATTTAAGGTAGTCAGTGTCCCTCGGAGTTCTTTTGGTGCTATTTCTGCTATAAAGACAGGAACCTTGTACAATCCATAACATATATGGCAAACTCTTAGTATTTTAAACATGCAAGTGTCTAAAACGAAATCTCATGCATTAAGCTGTTTTTGGGAGAGTAGAACTATAACCAACCACATATGAAAAAACTCCCATTCCATATCCAGTTGCTAGCCTCCCAATGTCCAGAGGCACAGGACCCTGTAAAGAAAAAGAAGTTCTGGTGGGTTATAATTCTTGGACAATAGTTACGGCAAAACATGGTACAAGTTTTGTAGTAAGAACCTCAGAAAAGTAAATAGCAAGCCACCCCGCGACACAGAAAGCACTTGACACTCTCATTGCCTGCATATGTTCCAAAATCAACGTTTTCGCACCTAAACTGGTTAATTCCAAACAACCATCAGAATTTCTCTGAACTTACCCCTTTTCGTCCAATAAAATCAGCAATAGGCCCACTTGTTATTGCGCCAACCATCGCACCAAAAGTCAAAATGGAGCCAAACAAGGAGTACTGCATACAATCAGTACACGAGAAGGCAAGGAAAATAATATCAAATCCAGGGCTAGTTTTTCACACAGGCATCAAAATCCATAAAGCAAAGGGAATATATTTGACTACATAATTGTAGCAACTAAAAAAATTGCCCAACTTTTTCTTTGAAGCCAATCAAAGAGTTTAGATCACCAACACATACTCATTTTAGCTTTAATAAGCTGAGTTCGATTCTCTCAGAAATTGTACATATTTCTTCCTAAATATTCTTACTGTCTTTCCTTGGCCATGATTTTACTAATCCTAAAAAAGGATGAATAATACAGGCTTACCTCTGCCAAAGACAGACTGAAATCCCTCCTGATAGCATCTTGAGTGGGAGATGAATATCCAGCCTGAAAACAGACACATAATCATTCTACAGGGAAACATATCAGTCAATTAAACTAGAATTTTTCTGTTCTTAGATTTTTTTTCTTTGGCCTTGTACAGAAGGCCACAAAAGTGCTTCTGTTTTGGATTTCAACTTTACAACATCCTCTTTACTGGGAATGACGAGTGTTATTTGTGTTACATAGAGTTCAACTACAAACCAAACACTTACACAAGCGCCAAATTCATAAGAACCACACACTGCAACGAATGTACAAAAATAAACCATCCATGGATGCCCTTTGCTTGCATGGACTAACTGGTGATCCGGTTTCTCCACCAGTGGCTCTCTGATTCCTTTCTGCACGCCTTCCTCCACATCTTTGATCTCCATTTTCATTTCTATGCGTAATCAATTACCAATTCCCTAGTATATGTATATTGAGGGAGTATGTATAGCAAAAAGACAGACCCAAATGCGAGGAAGCAAGTTGTTATTAGTCTTTTCCTCATTGATATAATTGTGACATGTGACCTTATTTTCTTTTCATAAATAAATGAACAAAATATTTTTTTTATTCCTTTTGCAATGGACAAGAACTGTCATTTTATGAATGAGACGAAAAACATAATTTTTATTTGGACTGGAAACAAACGGTGTCTTAAAGTATATCCCAAAGTTGAATTACAGCAGTAGAGGAAGTAGTATACCACACAATGCTGGCACTTAAATGGCATTATTATTCAAACTACTCAATCTAGATCTCATGTTTTTGGATGGACGTGGGAGTTAATAACTTACCTAGTTCATTATGAAAAATATAAATTAAACCTTCTTGGCGAAGTAAGTTTTAGGAGCTTTGATCGAGAACGGACAAATTTTTCAATTTTTTTTTTTTTTTTGAGATTTCTAAAATAGTGCACTTTTTCTTTTAATTCAAGATATGGGTAAATCATGCTAGATTCCACAATTTTAGTGTGATTAATCTTTCTACAATTTCTCTTGTATTTTCTCATGGTAGGTTGTGCACATAAAATTAATAAAATTAATTCATAGTAGAATTTTATTGAATATATAATAATTGAATTAATTGTCATTAAATAATTAAAATTAATGTGAAGTTTATTTGAATGGAATAATGGTTTCTTGTTATGAAGAAAAGTTAACTGTTGTGAAGAAAATGAATTTTTCTACTTAATTAGCACCTTTTTAGTTTTTATTTCCCTCAATAACACTCTTTATTTTTTTCTTTCCCTTAATAGCACTCTTTATTCTTTAATATCTGAAATAGCACACTTTTATTTTTTTTTATTCTTTAATTAATGTACACTACATTAATTATGATTATTATTTTTTTTATTTTTTTTTATGATTTTGTGATTGTATTTTATTATAATAATTTACTAGTTGTATTTTTGTATTAAAAATTGATATTGGAAGAAAAAATTATAATAAATTATAAAATTGTTAATTGAATTAAAATTTGTATTTTTGTTAAAAATATATTTAAATAATTAATAACAAAAATAAAAAAAATTAAAGTATTTTTGCAAATAAATTTTAATTAAATGGTTTAAAAATTTTAAATAAAATTAATTTATTTATGAATTGCTTTTAAATATTATGCTTATTACTTAAAATTTATTAATTATTAAAATGATGCAATAAAATTTCAAGAATTAATTTCAATTATTTAATGATAATTAATTTCAATCATTATATATTTAATAAAATTCTACTATGAATTAAGTTTATTAATTTTATAGGAGAGGAACCGTGGGAAGAATAATCACCCTCAAATGGTATAGTACAGTAAAGATTTTAATTAATCAATTAATTAGTTAATTAAAATCGTATCTTTATTTAATTTCATTCAATCAACTAAAATAGTCTTTTCTTTCCACCATTTCACATAATCTTAAATTAAATCATGCAATAATAATATGATTTATTCACAATAATATGATCTAACTTTTGGATTATTTACCCACATCAGAAATTAAAAAAATATACCATTTTAAGAATTTCACAAAAAAAAAATTATACTAATTTGAAAAATTTGTCTTGAAAATGCTTTCATTACCGACCTCTCTTAAATCAAACCGTTGTATTTAATAAATTCAAAAGTAGTTGGAAATTAAAAATGATAATTAACACTAATAATCATAATAATAAAAGCTGATAAGTATGAGTCCCAATATATAATATATAAGTTTAATATTATTCCTATAAATTGAAAGGACGACCTTCCACTGATGTGGGAACCTATTTATTAAATAGAGACTGAATTTACTAAAAACCAACTACCCGAATCAAGTGTTGAGTCAGCATCTGAGATTAAGTATACAAATTGATTACTGGACAAAGTTGGTCCCACACGACCTAATATTCTTGGTAGGAAGAGTATGCATTTGCTTAGGACAATAATTGCGTAAGTGTCTTCAACTTCCTATTCAACTTACGTAATGAACTCCATCTGTTAGTGAGAGTTAAAATCGAGATGTCTCAGTATCAGTTCATGATATGTGTTGATGACACTAAGAGTGAACTATGTTTCATCAAGCGATAATGTCGGCTATTTTTGGATAAAAGTTCAGAAAATATTTTTGTAAATATACTCATTTGCGAATTCCACTGCACAAAACGAGAAAGGAAAAGACTTGTTGTTTTGAAAGTAAAAGTGGTTTTCAATTCTCTGAACTTCAAAGATGTACTTTGGCTTACAAATTTTGCTTTACAGGTTGGTATAGCTTTGAAATGTCTCAATAATTTTGTAGTAAAACCAAAATAATCAGAATCAAGAATGGTCCTAGCGAGTTGTTTTTCATATGCATAAGCATGTTCTTCTGACTTTCTTCTCAGAGGCACACTTCACAGGCTTAAGAAGTGAGAAAAAAACTAGGCTAGAATTTTGCTCACACTGCCCCATGTGACAGCATCATTCGATGGATAAAAATATGTACTGAGTGGAATGAATTTCCACCAATAATTCTATTATTACCCTCTGTCATCTCAGAATTATCGATTTCACTCTGATTACATAAAGATACAAACAAGTCAAAGATGGGTGGATAAGTTAATACATTTTGAAGAGGTTAATAAGCATTTAGTTTAGGGAATTTTGGGGTTTTAAAACATATTTTTTAAAATACAATAGATATATGTATGAAAGAGTTATGATTTACTTTTACTCATATATTTTATATATACATAAAGCAAACGTATAGCATAATTAATATCAAGATTTAATAATATTTTATTCTTAACTTTCTAAATCTAAATAATAATTAAATATAATATATTTTTATTTTTACGTAAAAGATATTTAAAAGAACGGACATAATTTCTTAAAAATTAGTTTAAAAAAACTATTAAGTAAATATTAGAAACTTTTCTTTTTGCTTTAATATTCTTTTATTTAAATTTCAAATTTTATATTTGATATGTAAATATTCTCAACATTCTTCATTGCTTTAATATTATTTATTGAGTTTCAAATTTACATTTGATGTCCTATTTTGATGAATATTAGAATGTGATTTTTTTTTTCTATTTTCTCCTCTTAGATATAAAGTTTCATTAAGAGATATGTATCTTCTACTGATCTTGATCTTTCTTTTATATTTTCTTTATTTATATCCAACTTCTCTTTCGCTTAATTTAAAGTAAAACTTGTGTCTTTTATATAAACTTTAAACAGTACTTCTAAGTTATTTGCATTTTTAATTATACAAAGTTTGTTTTCAAAAAAACATTTTATAAGATAGCAATTGAGCAATACTTATAAATTTTAATTAATCTCAAGAACATATAAGACATTAAAAATTAATTTGATGGCTAAATGAATTTTAATTATAATTATTTGTATACCATCTACAATAATTTGTTTTCAATTTTCTATTCTTATTTTAAAAATATCATATTTATTGAATTCTTTGAAAAACTGATGTGGTTTATACAACCACTTATAAGTCAATTTTTTATAAATTTATTAGTTGTAAAACATGTTATTCAAGAATAGTTCCTCTTTCCATTTATTATCTATAATATATTACGTGTATTATTGATAATAAATCTATCATAAATTGACGAAATTTTGTCAATAAATTATCTGTTAATTTATTAATAAATTTTTTTATCAATAAATTCATCAATAATTAACGAGAAATTAACTCTGTTAATAAATTTATTAATAATTAGTAATAAATTAAATTTATCAATAATTAATAATAGAATAAATTCATTCGACAATATTTTATCCATGAATAAAATTTTATTGATAATTCTTCGTCAATAATATATTTTTTTCTTATAATTTTCTCTTATCAAATTTAACATTTGCATATCTTCTCGTTTCCTTCAAATCTTTATTTCAAATAAATCTCAAAATTTCGGTGGACAAAGGATTATAATTATTGTGAGAATATTTATGAAATAGTAACAAACGAATATAGTTTTGTCTTTACTTTCTTTGCTTTTTCCTTTTGAATTATATTAATCTGTGAAGGATAACATTAATCATTACAAGAGTAGAATATCTCACCTTAGGAATTTTCATCAAGTAAGTAAGAATGTTGACTGTGATACTCTTTTGAGATTTGGATTTTAAAAATATAAGAAATATATATTATATAAAAGAATATCAAATAACAATATCTCAACTTTAATCGTTAAATCCAAATAATAATTAAATATGTTCTTACTTCTATGTAAAATATATTAAAAATAACTTAAAGTTTTTTTAAAAAACTAAATATTTTCAAAATTATGATATTTTTTTATAGATAGTGTTGTAAAAAAATTATACATTTGTTTTTTTATTAACTTTACCTTCAATTAATTACTAGTAAACCATGTCTTTTTAATAAATTTAACCTGTTATATTTTAATGCTATTTTTTTTTTCTTTTAGGAGGTAAAATGCAACTGGAAATTTTTAATTAATGTCTATAATTTATTTTCTGAGTAATTGGCATTAAGAACCAATGTAAACAATAAACCTTGAGAACAAATTCAATCCTCAATACAGAAGCAAACTTACTTCAGATAAAATGCCTAGTGATGATTCAATGAATAAACTTTTCATTTCCACCTCACACTGTTCTGCAAATCACAAAATTCCTGCTTCCTATGAATTAATGGCTGCTTGTAATTGTTCCAAGCTCTTGCCCTTCGTTTCCGGCACCACAACAATTATAAATAATATAGCCAGTGCATTAATTGCTGCATATAGAATGAAGGTACCTGCAAATCGTTCACAGAAGTGAATTTATTGGTTCTATAAATTTCATGAACTTACTCTACGATTACACTGCACCTTTAATTGAAATAAATATGAAAAACAAAACTTGTATTTATTTACCATAGGAGCTCCAGCTGATGAGGAAGTTGAAAGTATAGGAGCTTAACCATGAACCAAACCAGTTCGTTAACGTAGCCACACTTCCTGCCACCCCTTTAATATTCACAGGAAATATCTGTAACGGAAGGTAATATTTTTTGTTAAAGATTAAGTCTTGCTGATTCTAATAACAGAAATCAGATTTTATAAGTAGAGAATTCGTAAGTTGATTTTGGCTATTACATGCACAACTAGCTTATCCACAAATCAAGGGATCAACAATTGTTAATGATAGAAACTCGCTATTGTATTAATTTGCATGTTTTGTCTTGTGCTTATCTTTGTGGCTTTAAAACTGGAAAGAAGATAGAGGAGGGTAGGTAAGCACCTCAGACATCAGGACCCATGGAATTGCTCCCATTCCTATTGAAAATGATCCTATATAGACCTAATATCACCAAAGGAAAGAATAATGTCACATGGTGGATGAGTTTATATCTCAGACAACATCCAATATAGCAGCATCATGAATGAAATGGTAATGATCATACCAGTACTCCTGTTACTGCAAGTGCTGGAACTGCCGCAACACCCACTTCATGGACCTAATTCACACAAGGATATATCACCTTCACATAATTATCAGGATTAAAAACCAGAAGCCATAGGGTTCCATGTTTGGATGTACCTTGAGATAGAATGCAACTGCTGCAAATATGCATCCTGCCATCAATCCTGACCCGGATAACTAAAATGTAACCAAGAAATAACAATGAGAATGTTATGCACAAAAGGGCCTTTAAAAGAAAATGAAAGTTTGAATTTTGGTCGTTGGATTTACTAGAAGTAGGGGCTTCCTGCCAGCTTTATCTATGAAGGCTGCTCCAAGACCTGTGATCACAACCTGCAAGAGAAAAAAAATCTACTTGAGTTGCTCTTCGGAAAACAATGTCAGATTTTACATGAACTAGTGATTAAGTTAAAATTACGAACCTGAAGACAAGCATATGCTATAGTCCCAATGGCGGTGGAAAATCCTGACATAAAATCCACAGATATTCATTGTCAAAATATTAAAATTTTAGTTCTTCATGAAGTTTATTCCATTTCATACATCCTTTGGATGGGAAGTGTGGAAGAGAGTTATAGGTTAGATGGAAATGATGCACAAGAATGTATGATGGTGACATAGACTTGGAATGCAGACTTTGAACCAAAAACATTATTCTCACTGGCACGTACCTGCTTGCTCAAAAATACTGCTGACATAAAAGGAAACACCATTGATGCCCCCAAGCTGCTGGCAGACCATAAGGCCTATTCCAATCTGTCCATTGATATATAAAACAAGTTATACGTTTGCTTTTACTGTGTACTTGCATAGGTTCGTGAAAATGGGAAGATGGAAAATATCCCTAAAGAAAGTGAAGTGATATTTTAGAGGCATTATCAGGTTTCATTCAAAAGTTAGAATGATGAGAATTATACTTACAGTTACTGAGCGCAAATATCTTCTATGGAACAATTCCAGCAGCCCCGATTTTGGAAGCCGCTCCAAAGAAATTATATAGTCCTGTGTGGCAATGACAAATACACTACTTAAACACAGGATCTTAAGAATGCTTTGTCTTTAACATTGAACTTTGAAGCAAAGTCGCAGAATTATATCTAAAACTAGCAACAGTAAAGGAACCTGAATTTCCTGTGCCTCCTCAGATATATCAGTATCTTTTCCACGAAGTATTTGCAGTGCTGCCACAAAATCTTTTTGACGTCCTCTCTTTGCCTGCAATAATTGTTTGGTTTTTACTCTTGATGTTATGCCAACCACTGCTCATTGCCCTCTTAAAAAACATGCACAGTTGAAATAATTTCTTACCAACCATCTAGGAGATTCCGGAACGAAAAACAGACCCAAAAGCAATATAGCAGGGGGAATAATTCCTTCAAGGGCAAACACTTAGTTTTTCAGCAAAAATATCGTTTTAAAAATTATACTTGATTCAATCTTATAAAACCAGTTTATAAGAGAGCTAATGAACAGTAACTTTTTCTGTTCCTCCTGTACCCTTATTGATGGAATTAAATTCAAATAGGGAAGACTCACCAGTTAAAGCTAAATTCCTCCATGAAAGTAAATTTCCAATTATGAATGACACCGACACACCAGAAATAATCATGAACTGCAAGGGGAAATTTAAACAGAACTTAGATGTCTTTGTTACTTTTGTTCCTATTGTTTACAACAGATTCAATCAGTTCATTATGTTGCGAAGACAAAGACATAAATAGACGCCAATGATTGCAAAGTCACAGTAATTTGTCTAAGTAAGCTACCTGATTTAAGGTAGTCAGAGTCCCACGGAGTTCTTTGGGAGCAATTTCTGCTACAAAGACAGGAACCTTGCCAATCCATCACGTATATGGTCAGGTTTTAATAATTTGAACATGCAAGTCTCTGAAATGAAATTTTGTGATTTAGTTTCGGGTGAGTAGAACCAACCACATATGAAAAAACTCCCATTCCATATCCTGTTGCTATCCTCCCAATGTCCAAAGGCACTGGGCCCTGTATAAAAGGGTAAAGCAAAGTTGTGTTAGGGTTAGAATCCTTGCAGAACAGTTATGGCAATACATGGTACAAGTTTTTGTGGTGACAACCTCAGCAAAGTAAATTATAAGCCACCCTGCAACGCAGACAACACTTGACACTCTCATTGCCTGCATGCATATTCGGAAATCAACCTTTTCACACCTTGGAAACCCGAAATAAAAATACTTAACAAGTTAATCCCGAACAACTATCATAATTTCTCTGAACTTACCCCTTTACGTCCAATAAAATCAGCCATAGGCCCACAAGTTATTGCACCAGCCATTGCCCCAAAAGACACGATGGAGCCAAACAAGGAGTACTGCATATGGTCAATGCACAAAAAAACCAAAGTAAACAAGATCAAATCCAGGTCAAGTTGCTAGCACAGACAGCAAAATCCATCAAGCAAAGGGAGTATATTTTAGTACATAATAATGATAAGTTTCTTGTTGCAACCAAAAATTTTAGATCACTCGCATACTTTTTAGTTTTAATCGGCTGAGCTTGACACTTACAGAAAATTGTACATGATAATGACAAGTAGCTGGTAACTACCAAAAATTTTCCAGATTTTTTCTTTGAAACCGGTCATTATTTCTGCTAAAGATTTTAGAAATTTGATCACATGTTTTTAAATAGTCCTTGGCCCTCGTTAAGCATACTGTTAGTTTATCATTTTCAATTTATTTCCCATCATTTCACTAATCCTTAAGTGCGAATAACTACAAGCATACCTCTGCCAAAGACAGACTGAGATCCCTTCTGATAGCATTTTGAGTGGGAGATGAATATCCAACCTGAAAACAGAATAGTAATCATTCCACAGAGAAACATATAGGTATTAAACTCTCACTGAGTTAAACTTTAAGTGCTTCCTCTCTGCATTTCAACTTTACAACATCCTCGTTACTGGGAATGAGAAACGTTATTTTGCCACACACAGTTCAACTATAAACTGAACACCTACACCAGTCCCGAATGCATAAGATCCCCACACTGCAACAAATGTACTAAAGTAAACCATCCATGGATGCCCTTTGGCTTCTTGGACAAGCTGGTGGTTCTGTTTCCCCACAAGTGGCTCTCTTATTCCCTTCTGCGTGCCATCCTCCACATCTTCCTTAATAGCCATGTTCACTTCTATCAGTGGTCACTTCCCACTGCAAATCATAATATTGATTGTGCTTGTGAGTATGTAAAGGGAAAGAAAAACAGATACGCAAGTGATGAAGCTGTTATGGAAGCTATAGAACTTTTTTCCCCTTATGAACATGAGGGGTAGAAGTTGAAGGACAGCAAGCAGTGTCCCACAGAAAACTGGCACTCAAATTGAAGAACTTGAATTTAGATTTTTTGAAGTTGCGCCACCTTTTCAAAGTAATGGACAAAACATTGTACTAAATTCAACGTCAAAATTTGGAGATTGTATCTTTATAGGCTGTATATGTCTTGACAATAATTGAGTGGGTACTTCAATTTCATGTTTTACTTAATTTTCTTGTTGAAGAGACACTGAATTGGGCAACGAAGTTCAATCATGAGAAAATAAATGTGATGTCTTAATCTGAATTCCTGAGGACAAGTTTCGACGCCATGTGACTAGTACGGACGGGTTGGCCCGCATCATTTAAGTTCTTTGGACATTTTTGGCGGTGAAGAACAAAACAGAGGAAGAGATAGTCACTTGAAAAAGAATTACAAATAAATTAAAAAATATAAGTTATATAATGGAAGAGAAATAAATGAAAAATATATCTTTGACTTTATTTAATTTTTTCATAAATCTCTCATATTTATTGTCAACTTTAATTGATTAAATATATATATATATATATATATATATATATATATATTTTTTTTTTTTTT
>Ga0209700_105969_pt1 | contig 19672 bp, 9 predicted proteins | sample SiratroredBW_FD_187528 | JGI IMG/M metagenome (GOLD analysis project Ga0209700, IMG submission 187528) | Root nodule microbial communities of legume samples collected from California, USA - Siratro red BW (SPAdes) (version 2) | ecosystem: Host-associated > Plants > Roots > Nodule | place: USA...
AATCACAGTGTATGGTTTGGTGAAGAAAAGAGAATTTCAATTTTTCTTTTTTCAATTTAATTTTAAAGTATAAAAAGTTAAATGATGTTTATTTCATTTGTAATCTAAATTATTTGTACGAATAGAAAATGCATGTACCCTAATCGGTGAATTTGTATTTCATTATTTTAAATTATTCCAATTAATTTTGTTGAATAGCTTAGTAAAGTTATTTACCATTTATAAAACAAAAAATAGTTTAAGTATATTTCTCTTTAATTATAAAAATTGTTAAAAATTATATATTATATATTCATAGAATAAATTACATTATGTTTAGTCGTATTTTTAAATCTTTTCTTACTCATACGCTAATAAACTTAATTACTTAAAAAATATTATATTTATGTTTTGATCACTGTTCCTAATAACATTCATTTAATATTGTATTATGTTAATAAAATATTGTTAATAAATAATATTGTATTATGTTAATAAAATATTGTTAATAAAATATTATATATCAATAAAATAATAATATTTTATAGTGTTAATTAGGGATATAGTGTTAAATAGGAGTAGACCGTGAATAGTGATAAAAATAATTAAAATTATAACAATAATAATAGAAAAATAAATAATAACAGTAATAACATTAATTTAAACAATTACACATTTTATTTTTATTTTTATTTTTTTCTACTTTCCTACGTTTCCAATCTGGAATCCAAACAGAAAAAAGAAAATCCGAAATAAATAAATTTGGCCGGTCTCTTTTTGTGGTGCAGCATGAGAAAGGGACAGTCACATCCGTACATATCCGTAATTACGAATTTACAATTTTCTTTCTTATTTATTTATTATTTTCAACAAATTCGAATTGTCGTGCTCCCTTCTTGTGCAATGCAACTTAACTGTTATAAGTACGTTCTCCTTCAGGTCCTATAAGAATAAAATTTTATATCTATAAAGAGTATCAGTCATAAAATAGTGATTATCAGGGTCTAAAAATTTAATTGTCTATCATCATGATAAATAAAATTTTGAAAATTCTATCAACTATTTCACAATTCACTTTATTTAAAGTGTACGTGACTTTATAAGTGATTAAGATTCTTAAAGATGAAAAATATTCATTATTATTACTTTTCTGATTAACAAATGGACACATCAGAACTGTCATTAATAATTTTAGCTTCAAAATAAAAAAATAATAATAATTACATATTTTATTACTGAAATTTTACACTTTCACAAACTTTTTGGCTAAATTTGTTTATCATTAGTCGGAACACAAAAGAACATAATTTCATTAGTTATAATTTTGTTTGTCATTCATTAATATTGAACAGTGTTGTCTCACTCAATTAAAGATACATAAAATATTGATTATATAATTATTTATAATCAATCTAGTATAGAATGTTTTCATGTGATTTATTGGCCATGTCTGGTTCCAGTTTTTCTCTTTTCGGTTTTTTTTTTTTTTTTTTTTTTTTTTTTAATTTTTTTTTTTTTTTTTTTTTTTTGACTTTTAACAGGTTGTTTTTCTCTTTTGCATGTAACAAAAATAAAGACATTAATGAATGTTCTCTTTCTTTTTTGCATGATTTAATATATGTGTCCTCTTTTTAACTGTTTTAGCTTTTATTTCTTTTCTTTCTCTTTTTCGTATATATATATATATATATATATATATATATATATATATATTTTTTTTTTTTTTTTTTTTTCTTATATTACCAGATCTAGGATAGAGTAAAGTTATAATTCAAGTGTTAGTACAAAATTGGGTAAAGACAAATATTTATAAACAAATATTTTATTGTTTAAATAATAAATGATTATTTTTATAATAAATATTATAACTATATAAATTATATTATAATTAAAATTTATAATAAAGAATTTAAATTATATAAAGTTTTTTTAACTTATAATAATTTTTTTAAAATATTAAGATTTAATATAGAGATTAACATAGAAGGTAATAGATTGAAATCATGGCCACTTAAGAAAATCAAGTATCTATAATAATAGATAAAGCGTATTTACGTTTATTAGTGTACTTTTTTTAATTACCCTTAAAATATTTCTTTTTACGTGAACATTCGACTACCTACAAAATTATCTTCAATATAATTATATGGGCTAACTTTCCACGATCTATACAGCAGTATCAGTCAAACTTTTATTTGAAAACAAAAATTTAATCTTCCAGCTTCTACTCATAAACAAATGCATGCAGATTAATAACATAAACTAATATAATATAAGCATTGAAACTTTAACTCAATAAAATAACATAACCCAATTATAAGTGTAATTAGGGCGTTTCTCCTAATAGAAATAAAGGAAAAGGAAATTGATTTAGATAGCTAGGAGATTTTTTTTTTTTCTATGTGTGGAACACATAAATATACATTCACGGAAAAGAAAAAGAAGCATTGAAAATATTTATTGAGGAGAAATTATGATCTAAAATATGATGTGTTTAGCAACTCAATCAATTTTACGTTGCACTAATTGACATTTTAAATTTATAAAAACAATTAACAAAAATGGATTATGCCTTATGTGGAGATTATCATAAAGATTCTAAACAATGAAATAATTAATTCTCTTAATTTAAGAGAGTAAGAAAATTAAACAGTTTACTCTCTAAGTTAGGTAATTTATAGTAATTGTACATTTTTATGCTATAATATGTAACATTACTTACGTCAAATTGTTCATCTCATCATCCTCAATTTTTGGATCTGGGAGTATTCAATCAAAATGTAACAAGAAAAAATGAAGACATCCTCTGTGAAGTAAGTATAGATACATGCATATAATCTGAAGCATATGACCCTTACTAGAAAATTAAATTACTCCTTGTACAAAATATAATACAAACATAACCTAAATTATGTGTAAAAAAAATTATTTGACACTAAATCTAAAATAAATTTAATGTTGTGCAAAATCATTTGTGCACAGTATGTCCATTTTTCTTGATTCACATGTAGCATTCGCTATTGATTTTGATTCATTGTTTTTTTTTTTTTTTTTTTTTTTTTTTTTTTGGACAGGTTGAGATCACCGAGCTGAAAAGGAAGAATGTGTACTTGTTGATATCCACTCTAGACATAACAGATGAAGAAATTTCAGTGCTACGACCAGTTTATGAATATATTAAAACTAATGATCAATATAAGATTGTATGGATTCCAATTGTAGAGGAATGGACTGAAAAGTTACACAAAAGATTTGAAGTTTTGAAAAGCAAGATGCCATGGTATGTGGTGCAGCACTTTGGCACAATAGCAGGGTACAAGTACATTAAGGAGGAATGGCACTTCAAAAAGAAACCTATGGTTGTTGTGTTGAATCCTCAAGGAAAAGTGCAACATGCAAACGCTTTCCATCTTATTCATGTTTATGGAATGAAGGCCTTCCCCTTTACTATTGCTGATCAAGAGAGAATTGATAGAGAAATTCACTGGATTGGTTCAGTGGTAGGGGATTCTCACCCTCACATAAGCACCTGGGTAAGTACATTTCACAAATGGATTTGCAAATACTCTTTTGTATAGTTTTTTGAGCAATCGAGTTTGAATATTTTGCCTTTTATTGTTATCTCAAGCATTGGTATTGCATAAGAGCTTAATTAGAAGGTTATGGTGCCACTTTCTAAGATGCAGATCAGAGAGCAAAAGTACATTCTCATCTACGGAGGCAGCGACAAAGAATGGATCCAACAGTTCACAAAGTATGCAAATACCTTTGCAAATGACAACACTTTAAAGGAGGCAAATATTCAAATAGAGTTGTTTTGTGTGGAAAAGGAAGATAAAAGCTTTTTGAGGAGGTTTTGGAGTGGAATAGAGAGCTTGTTTGTGACCAAGGCTCACAACACAGTTGATGCAGTGACTCAAGAAGTGCAAAGGATGCTTTCTTACAAGAATGAAACTGGGTGGGCTGTCCTATGCAAAGGGCCATCTGTGGTGATGAGTGGTCATGGAACCACAATCTTAAAGACAGTGTCAGAGTTTGAGAAATGGAAAGAGGCTATGCTGAAAAAGGGCTTTGAGCCTTCCTTCAAAGAGCACCATGAAAGGATTATGCGCACCACACATCGCTGCATACATCTTGAAATTCCTAATATTGCAGGAAAGTTACCAGAAACCATAAAATGTCCAGAGTGTGGCAGGACAATGGAGATTTTCATCAGCTATAAATGCTGCCACAGTGATTCTACTTCAATTGCTATACACTAGAATTCAACACCACCTGCTTGTTTGATGTTCTATGTTAATGACAGAGTGTGGGATTAAACTCGGTTTTCGATTATGAGCAACCACTCTAAGACTAAGCTTTTTTGGATTAAATAAATATTTCTTTCAACAGGAGTGTGGCCTTACAAATAACGTGTGTCTCTTTTTTTGTAATTCGATGTTGTTACAATGACGGTGATTCCTTTGCATTGCACAATATGTTGCCAACATATTTTTTTTTATAATATAATCAATTGTTGTTGTCTTATAAGTTTCTTTTATTGATTTTGATTCTTGTAAGTTTTAGAGTTTTTTAAAATGATTTTTTGTTTCTGCCTAACGATGAATTGAGAGGAATTTAGTCGCGTCATGTGATGTCATGTGATCTTAGATACAAACATCATAAAAAAATTATTCACTTAGTTCGTAAGCTTGATCCAAAATTGTAGACTTACCCAATTTGCTGAAGATCAACTAAGTCCACAACACTCAAGCATAAGATTTCTATAGTGCAATTGAGAACAAAAAATCACATTTTGGTTGAAACAAATTTACCATCTATAATGAAATTGTGAAAAATAATCACACTTAGGTTTGAAAAAAATTTGCCACGTCAATTCACTAAAATAAAACAATATTACCCCTAAAAAAAGTCATGTCTAAGGATTCTAATATTCTTGGACTCTTATAAATATAACTCATATTAATATTGTAATAAGCAAACATTTATTATATATCCTCCTTATTACATAATTACTATTAATTTAATTTTTGAAATAACTTTTTTTAAGTACTTTTATTATATTTCTCCAAAGTCAACATGAAGCTTACATTGATAAAGTAATACAAAATGCATGCATGATTATGGACGTTTCCCCTAGGTTTCACATCAGAATAATGTTATTTTGATACCGTGACGTGGCATTACCTTTATTTGACGCCGCTGAGGTGTCAAATATATATTATTTTAATCCAACATGTAAAGGTGCTTTGGAAACGTATTAAAGAGAAGACCATAAACACAGATTGAGAAGAACATGCACACATCTCATATTTACGTTTGAAGCTTCGCTCATCTTTTTCGTTCTCTCATGCACCACGATCGTTCTTCTTCTCCTCTGTTGATCACTACTATCCTTTTAGTTCACTTCCTTCGTTGTCATTCTCGCAGTGGTTTGACAGTTCCAATTTAGTCGTGATTATCACTGTGAAGGTGTGGTGGTTGGAATAAAGGTTAATTTTTTATGGGGTTTTTGATGGAAAATGGAGTTTTTTTGGTCGTTTAAAGGTTTTGTTTTTTGTTGACATATGATTTCCGTTTGGGGTTTATGGCTGCAGAGTAAAGGTTCATCTTTTATGGAGGTTTTGATGAAAAAGGAAGACTTTTTTGGTCGTTTAAAGGTTTTGATTTCTGTTGATGTCTGATTTCCATTTGGGGTTTATGGTTGTGGAGTAGAGGTTCATCTTTTATAGGGTTTGTGTCGAGAAGGATGGGTTGTGTGCTCATTTAGAAAGTGTTTTCCTCTTGAATGAGTGGTGGGTGTGTGAGTTGGTTGGTTTTTAATGGATTATTTGCCGACATGAATTGATTGTTTTGTTTAAGTGTTTGAAAGTTTCAACATTCATGGTTGGAAAAGGAGTTACTCTGAATAGTGGACAATCTAATGAACACATGAACACATCTGACTCGGTCACCAAAAGTTCAACTACGATGTCCTCTCGTTAAAGCACGAGTAACCTCTGATGTTTTGTAAGGTCAGAATTAGTATTAATGCACAAATGTGTATCAAATGAACATATTTTGGTGAATCAAAGCATTAGTATTCCTTATTATGGGTGTAAATGAAGATGTTAAGAACTTAATAAGCGAAAATGATCCTCATGAACACCTCTGCTTCAGTCGACAAAAGTTCAACTAAGGTGTCCCTTCATTAAATCATGGGTAACCTTTGATCTTTCGAAAGCTCATAACCAATATTAAGGCATAGAGGTGTATCAAATGAACATATTTTGGTCAATCAAAGCGTGATTAATCCTTATTATGGGTGCAATTGAATAAGTTCAAAACTTAATTTAAGAAAAATGATCCTCATGTCTGAGTTCAGTTACCACAAGTTCAACTAAGGTGTCCCCTCGTTAAAGCATGGGTAACCGCTGATGTTTTGTAAGCCCATAACCAATATTAATGCATAGAGGTGTATCAATTGAACATATTTTGGTGAATCAAAGTGTGAGTAATCATTATTATGGCTGTAAATGAAGATGTTAAGAACTTAATATGCTTAAATGGTCCTCATGAACACGTTTGTGTTCAATTGCCAAAAGTTCAATTAAGGTGTCCCCTCTTTAGAGTGTGGGTAACCTCTGATGTTTTGGAAGCTCAAAGCCAATATTAATGCACAGAGGTGTATCAAATGAACATATTTTGGTGAATCAAAGTGTGAGTAATCCTTATTATGGGTGTAATTGAAGAATTTAAGAACTTAATTTGTGAAAATGATCCTCATGAACACCACTGAGTTCAGTTGCCAAAAGTTCAACTAAGGTGTCCCCTCATTAAAGTATGGGTAACATCTGATGTTTTGGAAGCTCAGAACCAGTATTGATGCACATAGGTGTATAAAATGAACATATTTTGGTCAATTTCAAGAACTTCAATCTCCTTAACCTAATTTATCTCTTGCAATCATTTTCTTCCCCACACACTCTCTTGATGGTTAATGGTGGAGAATCCTCACACTATAGAGACAAAACCCTATTTTTCTTTTTCTTTAACCAGCATCCATCAAGTTGGTCACTATCTACTCTTTATAAAATAAATAACCTCCCATATTTACCAATAGGTCCCTTTATTTTTATTAAATCATATTCAGACGCATAATTATATTTCACGAGTCACATTATTAAATATTTTTATTTATTTTCTAACACTCTCCCACCTGACTCATGTGGTGTTATATCGTAATGCGCATTAAAGGACCTTCAATAAATTGGTTCCATCATTCACCAAACTTAAAGATATAGGGATAATAAGATTCATGTCGGTTACATGTCATTCAATCAACATATTCCCTTCCATGTACTAATATATCATCATTCTCCTTAATATGACTTTATAATGAGAATTCCATAATAGGTTCAAACATAATATTATTTTTCATCCACAACAACATAATTTATTTCTTACATCATAATTTGCATGCACATACATAAAGTAGAAAACATAGATTTCACAAACTTACAAAATAATGAGTTCAGAGTGTCAAATAAGCATTAATAACAACATTCATCATTTAACATTCACTAGTACACATGATGTCCATATTCTCTACATGGCTAATAAATACTTTGGGTGGTAACCCTTTTGTTAACAAGTCAGTAATCATAAAATCGGTGCTAACATGTTCTACTGACACTATTGTTAAGAATCTTAGAGGATTCAATATTTAATGAAGTCAAGCAATTGGATAGAAGCAAAGTCAAGCATGGAAGATGAAGAAGAAGACTTAGTTATTTTCTAAATGGGTGTGAGTGAGTATGATTGAAGGTTAAGGTGATCATGTGCACAACTAAAAGGAAAACCTTTGGAATGGTTAAATCATACCTAAAATCAAAGTAATCAAATTGAGCAAAAAGTTTTTTAGGAAAATCATTTGAAATTTCAGTTTTTAACAGAAAATAAATTGATTCCACTTTTAAGAAATCGATTCATTTGCACATTAAATTCAAAATGTTTTAACTACTTTCAAAAATTGTTTGGGTATCATATATTTTAAATATCCGGACATTCAAAGTGAATATAGAGAAGAGAACAACGTGAATATGTGAGTGAAAAACAATAATACTGAGAGAGAAAGACAAAGCAGTTTGGTTTCTCAAAGAACAAATAATTGTTCTTCAAGAAATTCAAAGAGTTGAGTTTTCTTGTGCCATTGGTGTTCTTCAAGCTTCTGCAATAATCATCTTTTTCTGGAAATCAGAGAGTTTTCTACAACTTAAATCTTGAACATGTGTTGATTCAAGTGTTGCATAGTGATCTTTATAATTGTAATCTTTTGATTCATATTGAATATTGGTGATACTATAGGGTTTAGTATTACTTAATTTTGAAAATTTGGGGTTGTAGGGTGCAAGCTTGAATATTCAGTGGTGATTTTGATCTTGCAGGGTGCAAGAGATGTTCTTGATTGTAAGTGTGTACAATTGAGTGTTTGATAGTGAAATTTTTCTGGCTAGGGTTGCAAGAAATACTAGACATATTCCTTGAGGAAGTTTGAACCAGTATAGTTGTTCTGTGTGTTTCTCTCTGACCCTTCTCTCTACATAAGATTATGTTCTGTGCCTTTCATTCAATTCTGCATAGGTTTATTCGTTGCTCATATATTATTTCATTTGTGCTTGCATTGCATCACAATCTTTAATCTTTGAATATATTCTTTGCTCAATTCATATATAACTCCTTCTACGTAATAGCTTGTCCATTCTTGTTTTGCATTTCAATTCAATTAGCTAAGTCAAAGTTGTTTGGATCAAAGCAATTCTTTAATAACTTTTCTGCATGATTGTTCACTGTTTTTCATACTGTGTGTGATTGAATTGTTATCTGCTTTGTCTTAATTCCTAAATTGAATCTGGTGTAACAATATATTGATTACTGGTTTGAGAAATTGTTTATTCACTGATTGCATTTTAATCCTACTTTGCCTGATCAAGAACTCCTTGTTTGAAAATTTTGATTTTCTTAAAACTGCCAATTTTTAAAGTAATTTATTCGCATTGAAATTGATTGATTTTCTATGCTGCACCTTAAATCATTAATCTTTGAGATTCTTGGAAACTTTCATTTTGCATAAAATGTTTTCCTTATTTAATAAACTCAAATTTTGTAAAGTTCAATTCAACCCCCTCTTGAACTCTACCTAAAAACATTTTCATTTATGTTTATAAATTTCTTCTTTAACGGCAAACTATTTCGATTTCATATGTTTAACAGCTTTGGAATACTTTTCGATTTTAGAAAATAAGACATTTGTAGAATTATCACAAAAATTTTCAACGGCTTGGCAATACTATTGACTACTTGAAGTCTTAAAATAAAAATTTGTAGCCAATTAGTCTAGTTAATACTATTTTTTGTGGTTGTTCTACTACAAGTTCATTGTTAATTTCGGGATCATCAATTTGTTCTTCTTTATTTTTGTGTGGTTCATCAACATAAGGAAAAACAATTCTTGAAGTAAAAGTAATAGTTAAAGAAACTTGTAATCTAACTTCCTTAATCTTCACATTTCATGAAACTTCACTCCCACTAGTTTCACCATTCTCAAAGAACCGGACATTTCTAGTTTCAATAATTCTTGTACTATGGGTAGGACAATAAAACATATACCCTTTTGATTTTTCTATATAACCAATGAAATATCCACTGATTGTTCTTACATCTACCTTCTTTTGTTGCGAATTCAAATTTATGCTTGATACCCCCAAACATGCAGGTGTCTCAAACTGGGTTTTCTACCTGTTCACAATTCAAAATTTGTCTTTTAAAACTGATCACTGTCATTTCATGAGCAAATTAAAAGAATTCCAATATTGATAGTGCTAGACCAACTATGATGAAAAAGGGCTTTGAGTCTTCCTTCAAAGAGCACCATGAAAGGATTGTGCGCACCACACATCGCTGCGTACATCTTGAAATTCCTAATATTGCAAGAAAGTTACTAGAAACCATAAAATATCCAAAGTGTGGCAGGACAATGGAAATTTTCATCAACTATAAATGCTGCCATAGTGATTCTACTTCAATTGCTATACACTAGAATTCAACACCACCTACTTGTTTGATGTTCTATGTGAATGACAGAGTGTGGGATTAAACTCGGTTTTCGGTTATGAGCAACCACTCTAAGACTAAGCTTTTTGGGTTAAATAAATATTTATTTCAACAGGAGTTTTGTGTGTTCTTATAAATAACACGTGTCTCTTTTTTTGTAATTTGGTGTTGTTTCAATGACGGTGATTCCTTTTCATTGTATAATATGTTGCCAACATATTTTTTTGTTTTTATAAGGGAAAGTTAACCCCGAGACGTCTCCAATGAATCCAATAGTAAATTTGGCCAATAAATGTTCAAAACATATCTACATTAAGGAAACTTAGTAATAACATTAAAAGAAATTAAAGAGGCGAGTTTGAAGATTGTTGTGAAAGAAACTAACATAGATTGTTTAAAAATAATAAAGAAAACAGGTTGACTCTCAAGTTCTTTCACAACAAATTCTTCCTTAGTTTTCTTAAGATTATTGTCCTTCAATTCTCCTCACAGAGTTGAACTCAATCAAACAATCATCAATCAAATTCAACGAATCTTATTAGCAAAACAAGCGTCTATTAATATATTCAATATATCACCTTGCTTCCAAGTGTATACTCAATGAGATGTATATCTTTTATCTTTTGACTAAGTGTACAAGAAATTGATTAAGACTATACAAATTAACCAAGAACTCTAAATAAGGAAAAAAAATTGAATTCTCAACAAGCATTAAAAAGGATACTTTTCCAAAACAGATTCAAAAAGACCAACAATATGGCACAACTGTTACAGAGAATGTAAAGAACAAAATTTTATCCAACAAAAACTTCAAAATTGATTGTGAAATCACAAGAGAATCAACCCATAGAATCTCTGCAAATAATTAGAAACAAGAAAAGTAAGAGAATATGCTTAAAATCTAAGTTTAACCAATAATCTCAATTAAGGTCAAATTAATCCTGATTGGGTAAATCTTATTTAAAACAATAGATTTATTCCCAATTATAGTTTAAGAAAGTCAAGGTGAAACATTGTAAGTGTTAATAAAAGTATACTCATCAAAATACCCCCACACTTACCCTTTTGCACTCCTGGAAAAACACTAGTAATGGACAAAAAGGACAATAAACACAAAGAAGATTTATAACAGATCGGAAATAGACTTAAGGAATGTACAGGAGCTAGCAAAATACAACCTTCCAAAAATCAAGAAATCAAGAAAAGTGTGAATGGAAAATTCTATATCTTAGTAAACAAGAACGTAATTGAAATTAACTGGATGAATCAACAATGATAAAATCTTCTCAAAATAACTCTCAAACTCTCAAGTGTTTTAGGTTTGTATATACACTAAGCACTCATGCAAGAAAATACTACCATAGGCTTAGCAAAACTCTAATATCCATGATAATTGAATAACATGCACACAAGGATCAAGAGGACTTTGTAAGGGATGTAATGGGGCCAAGGTAGGTGAAATGAGAGAGAAAAAATAGGACTTAAAACCATAGAAAAACAAAGAAGTTGTGGGGAATAAATATAGAAACAAATGTAAGTAGAGAACATCTTCAAAATTACAATCTACTCCTCTTTTTATTTTAGGACTTCATCTTTTTCTTTTTCTTTTTTCATGCAGTAAATGACTAACAAGTGTATTAGACAATCAACACTTATTTCTTTTTATTTTTTTTCTTCAAATTAAGATATAGACAGATGAATTTTTATAGAAGGCACCTTGGTGCATGTCGCTTCTTGTGGATTCTACAAGTGATGTAGCTTGGAGAAGAAGCTTGCATCGAATCAAATGGAGTCTTCTTGGAGCGGAAGCAATGGAAAACCATGTGGAGCCGTGAAGAAATCAAAAAGCATCGTGGAATATGGAAGAGAATGAAGAAGCTACGGTAGCTTCTAATGGAAGTTGATGGAGTGAATGATGTAGAAAACATTGAAGGAGGCTGGGTTAACCTTCAAGGTTCTTCAAGATCTTCTTGGAGAAGAAGCTCAAAGAGGAAACTTGATACAAAGTGTTGAATGCAATTTGGCATCAATTCATTAGGTAAATCAAGCTTGAAATACAAGGAGCCACACATCTATTTATAGATGATGAGAAGCTTGCACTAGAAGCTCTCCCTTAAGTAGCGTATGAAGTAAGCTACCTACATCCACCTGTCATATGGCATATCCTCAATGGTTGGCACCACCTTTAGTGGAGGGACCCTAGGTGAAGCCCCCATGAGTTTACTCGTTGGAAATATGTTCTATTGGTGCATCTTTAAGGAAGAGTGCTCACGTTTCTTGAAGTTTAGTTAATGCATGGGTTGCATGCTTGGTTATTTCCAAGAGAAACTTGTTGATTAGAATGGTCCCCACATGTCTTTCTGTGTCATTGGTGCATGGTGCAAGCCAACGTAGCTCTTTTCTTAACTTGTATATGTTGAAAGTAGACTCCACCTTTATATTGGAAAGCTAAATGACATCTTCATCTCATTGGTGTAGCCCAACGTAACTCTTTTCTTTATTTATTGAAGTGTACTCCACTTTCAATAAAGAAAATCAAACTTATATAAACTTTTATATAAACATATAACAAATTTATCTCATTTTCCAAAAAGTACATAAAATAATAAAAGACTCAAAATCTAATAAATCTTATCTTTATTTTGAAACTCTGAAAATTTTGAAATCTAATACAATTGCAACTAATCAAAAGTAATATCTATCCAAACAAAAAATTTGTCAAAGAGTAAATAAATGTTAGATTAGTTATAAATAAAAAATTAAAGTAATTATATGCATTGAGTTCAATTTATTATTATCAAAGACTTATTAAAAATATAAAAATGTGTTTTTTGAGGTTTGTCATAAAACTTTATTTTAATATATATCACTATAAAAATTTACTATTTTAATCTTGCATTATCCACGTACTTTTAGTTATAAAATCATCAATAAAGCATTTGTGCCAAGTAATTTATCTGAAAATTTTTTAGAACCTCTATTATAGCCAATGATTACGGACGATGATTTAACTCCATTAATTCCAAACATTATAACATCATAATATTATATTGTTTCGTGACACCATAATATCACCTACGATTTGTTAAAGCTGACTCATGTCATAAGATTACTCCTATGAGTTTACCAACAGTTTTATAACTTCCGGTAAATGTCAAAATCAGTTCTTACATTGTTTACTTTTGAACTAGTTTGAAACTACTATATCACATTACCTTTAAAACTTGTTAATGCAAGACTACCTAAAATTTATATAATTTTTATATAAATTTTTATCATCAGCTTTTAATTAATTGCAGTAATCATTCATAAAAGTCAAAATTTTGTGTCATGATTACATCTAAAATCTCAAAACTTACGTAAATATTTCAAAACTAAAATAAACTAAAGGAATTAATGTGCTGAATTAATAACTAAATAATTGGTAAATGACCAAGTATTCAATTTTTGTCACATGATGAACTTACCAATTATTCAATTTTTGTCACATGATGAACTTGTATTGCTGATAAAACATATGAAAATAACTACTAATGTCTTTAAAATATATATGTAAAATTTAAAATGTGTAGGAAAGAAATATTATTTTTTGGGTTGAGAATAAATTGAATATTGATTATGGTCTGTTTGTTGTGCACTTCCTTGATGGTAAACCTAAAATAATATATATATGTATATATATATATATATATAAAATAACAAATTATATTTTAAATGAATATAATTAATTGATTGAAATTTATATTTTTACTGATGAAAAGTTGAAATATTATCCTGCCAGAAAATTTTTGACACTGAAGATTTTATATAAAAATGTCATTATTACTTTTAATATTTTATTTTAGCTCCTATATTGTTTTTTTTTTGTTCAACCATTTGCATATTTTGTTAAACCACTTCTAATTCTAATCCAGTAACATGTTTTTATTCTCTTTATTTATACTAAGAAATGTAATTATATATGAACTAATGAAAATCAAAACTAATTGTAAGCAAAAATCAAATATCTTTTTATTTGGTATGTATAAGAGTTTGATGCTATATACACACAAGGATTTGAGATGTTAGAATAAAGCATAACAAAGGAGAAACACTTGAAAAATGTTATATTCTTTTCCATTATAAGAGGTAGATTAGATACACACTTTTATATCATGGAGAGGATAATTTGCATTGTTAACAAAATATTATCCCATAAGTATAATTTCGGGGTACAATTACTTTATATAAGATGAGAAAAGAAAAAAATTAATTTCAAATAATAGCTTTAATAACATACACTAACAAGTTAAAAACACTTAAATCGAAATAACCACTATTAGAAAACTGTTGAATAGTGATCAAAAATAGTGACTGAAAATTTGTTCACTGATCAAAAAATTTAATCACAAATTCAGTCACTGATTTGGTCATAAATTTGATCACTGATTCGGTTACAAATTCGGTTACTGATTTGGTTATTGATTAGGTCAAAAATTTGATCATAAATTTAGTCACTAATTCGGTCATTAATTCGATCACATATAATAATCAGTGAATAGTACTATTTACGATTTTTCTAGTAGTGAACAAAATCACATGATGTGTAAAAATATGTCATCATTTGCAGTACAAAAAATTATACAAGTTTAATATACTCTTTATATAAATGGATAAATTAATTTTGTATTTTCTTACTCTTTATGAGAAGAACTAATGCAATATTATATATAAAGAACTAATGCAATATTATATAAGTTGCGTATAAGATCAAGGAGACACTTTCTACACTGGTTTTACATAGAACTGGAGTAATTATCATTTTTTATGTTGATTGCATAAAAAAAATGAATGTAGAAATGTTTCTATTAGAGTTACTTTGCCTTCCTTATTATCTTGTGCCACATCTTCTTAATTTTTCTATTTCTCCTCCATAAAGTTGAATTCTCCACTCTTGTCATTTGCTCCTCCACAAAGCCCTTTCCTTTCACTCATCTCCGTGTCTTTCTTCAAAAGAAACAATGCTTCCACAGTTCGTTGTGTTTCAAAAAGCTCTAGTTATTCAAGAACAATATTTGAAGAACAATGTTTGAATGACCAATCTTGCTAACATAAACAAACTAATTCACGCAATGCTTATATTCTTTTTTCTTCTTTTAGTACCATTTTCACACACCTGACATGTTAAAATTAAGCATTTTTGTATGTTAGATAAGTTACCACCATTTTTAGGTACTTTAACATCATTTTCATTAGATAAATAAATAATTTTAACATGCACATGCACTAAGTATTAACTAAGTTATTAATAACGTTATCATTACTAGTTTCATCCTATTCCATGATACTATTATATTTTTGGTTGTTATTATCTTTCTTTGTATATGTTATACTTGACCAAATTTTGGAATAGGTAAATCAAATTGCCCATTCAGACCAATTGTCATATCTTCTTGTGAATCATCCAATTAAATACCCCTAACAAAAATTCTCACTATTTTTGAAAAAATTATTATCCACGACATGATTTTTATCTACATCACAAACATTTCAACATTAATCTTATTATAAATAACACAATTAGATGACTCTAATATTACATTGTCAATGATAATCTCTTTATACTAAAAATTAGTAACTCTTCACCTTAGTCTCACATCATAACTTAGAGTCTTAAAATTACTCCCAACATATTATATTGTAGAATTTATTTAGTGGCCACCATAATACATTTTTAGTGTCAACAACATCTTAGTTTCAAAATTAACCCTAATCACCCACAATTTCATTTAAAATTAATTTATAAAATCAATAATAACACCACAAAAATCCTTATTCTCAATTTGTCATTTTGTTCAAAATCCCACTTTTAAAAATCCAATATTCTAAAGAAAAACGGTATGGTTATATTTTTGCAAAATTAAAAATAACCAGTTATCTTATACAAATACGATTCAACCACCTAAACCTTTTTCTTATATAGTTCCACACACACTATCCATGTTGATGATGCCTTTTTAGCATGATTCTCTTCTTACTATCTCTTTACTGTAAGAACCAATGTTTGGATCAAAATTGAATTCAGAAAGTTTCAAGTATTTATTTTTTTAATTTTTATCTTCAAAATTGCAACGAATAAAATAAAAATAGAAAACGCTTATGTGAAAAAAATTGACGACAGGATGGTTTATGTGACATTGTCCACTTTAGTGTATGTGAGTCACGTCATTAGTTAGTAAATTTAGACTAAAAAAGTAATAAAAGTTAAAATATATCAAGAAACAAATGAAGAAAGGCTAATCTAAAAAATAGATTTTATAAAAGAAATATATATTTAAGCCTTGTATTTTTATACGTGGTGACGAAAATAATCTTTCGACTCAAACTCTCGAGTAACTGACACAACCCTAAAGGTAAATCCCAGTAAATTTTATTTCCTTTTAAACTCACAAAAGCGTTATTAAATGTTTACACAGAAACTATATATATAGAGAGAATTTAATTTTCCTGAGTTTTCATTATAAAAATAAAAATTACATTGTCAAGTATTATAAATCACACTGTGTTCTTTAAAGTAAGTTTTAAGAAAATAACCTAATATAGAAATATTTAATGAAAATATCATTGTCAAAAATATGATGCTTGGTTTATTATCTAAAAATATTTTTCAGAAAACACTATTTTTCTTAATTTTTTAATCTATGTTTCTACCAAAATTGCCACAGGAGCTGAGAATCTAACCATCTTTAAACGTTGTAAAAGTACCAATGTATCCTTGTTAACTCATTTAATCCAATATCACCTTACCGTCATTAAAGATTGTCTTGTGATAAATAAAATGAAATATTTGAAAGTTTAAATAATATTTTTCTACATAAATATATAATCAGGTTATTTATTTCAAATGACATTTTTTGAAAACATACTTGTATATTCGAAAAAATTCTGATTGAAACTGAACACAAAAATATCTTATTTCTAAAAAATATGAATAAATATTCAAAAATATTTATAAACAAAATTTGGTTAATGGCCGATAAAAGTCGTAATCTTCTATCATGATTTTATTTTTATTTTTTATCTTCTGAAGACTCTTTAAATATGAAAAGAAAAATGTAATATTTCTTAGTATCTAATAGAAGAAGATTTAGATATACATAATATTATATTTTTCTACAAAGCTTCCTTAAAAATCTTTTTAACACTTTACGAAAAAAACAAAATAATTTAAGTCGAATGCATTAATATTATAAAGAATTTATTATTATTATTATTATTATCTAATAGCATATTATGATATTTAATGAATTTATTAATTTTTGTAGAAATTATCTTAAAGTCATATTCCATGAGATTCCAAAAAATTAATAATGCAACAAATATTAAATTCTAAAAATTAATATATATTTAATATATTGAATAAATCATTAAAAAATTATGACTTTATTTAAATTTCAGTTAAGATTTGGCATGATTGAAAGCTGAGAAGAGTAGAAAAAGCAGTCAAAGGGATAGGCCTCTAATTGAAAAAACCGTATGTAACTAACTCAGCTATTGGATCTTGTTTTGATAAAGTTCTCCCCATATCATAGGTAGAATATTCTAGTTCAATATGCCACTCTAGCGGTCACCTTTATAAAAGGCCTTCTCCTCGTCAAATTTTGTTAAAACTTTTATCAAACCAAGTAAAACAACTTTTATCAAACCAAGTAAAACAGCTAACAGTAGTGATGAGTGAATACCTCCAGCGAGACTACGTCGTTTCGGAAGAGATCGGCCGGGGAAGATTCGGTACCGTTTACCGATGCTCGTCGGCGGACTCCGGCGAGTCCTACGCCGTTAAATCGATGGACAAGGTAGCCATAAGTGCCGGCGGAGACTCCCTGGACGCCCAATGCCTCGTTACTGAGGCCAAGATCATTCAGCTTCTCTCCCCTCATCCTCACATCGTCAATCTTCACAAACTATACGAAGACGAAACGCACCTCCACATGGTTCTCGACCTCTGTTACGAACCCACGTTTCATCACCACGTCACGCCGGAACGCGAAGCTGCTTCGGTGATGTGGCAGCTCATGAAAGCCGTGGCCCACTGCCACCTTCGCGGCGTGGCCCACCGAGACATAAAGCCGGACAACATTCTTTTCGACGAGGAGAATCGGCTGAAGCTAGCCGATTTCGGGTCCGCTGATACTTTCAAAGAGGGCGAGGCGATGAGAGGGGTGGTGGGGACACCTCATTACGTGGCTCCCGAGGTCCTCGCCGGAAGGGATTATAACGAGAAAGCGGACGTGTGGAGTTGCGGCGTGGTTTTGTATCAAATGTTGGCCGGGTTTTTGCCCTTTGAAGGCGATTCCCCTGTGGCGGTTTTTGAGGCTGTGCTGCGCTCCAGTTTGAGATTCCCAACCCGGGTTTTCTCTTCTGTTTCACCTGCCGCCAAGGATCTCCTTCGTAGAATGTTGTGCAGAGATGTCTCTAGAAGGTTCTCTGCTGAACAAGTTCTGAGTAAGATTTTGGCTTTTAAGTATTTGGTTCATTACAGAAATTACAGTTTAAAAGGATTGTTAATTTAGGATTTACTTTTTCTTTCTTAAATTTTCCTTAAACAGGACACCGATGGTTTAGCATTACTGAACAAAGTCACTGATCTTTCTCTCTGTACGTATATATATACTGTGCCTTGCGGCTTTTGGAGGCTTTTGAAGGTTGAAGAAATACAACTTAGAGGGTGCTCTTTTCCTTGTTTCATTCTCATTTTAATGTATGTTTTGAAACAAGTTGGGTACTCTCTCTAATTGAAAAGAGAATGTTTGATATATAGCTTGAATATTTTCCTTTCATCAATCAAAGTATAATTCATTATTTCAAGCTAAGCTGTTGGTTTTGGTGAGGCATCTCTTTAAATCTGACTCACATGGTTGTTGGTTTTCTTTTTGTAAATCAAAGTAATTAAATCGTTAAATTATCCATTACTCCAATCAATGCTAGCGGATTCTACTGACTATTTTTTTTGGTTGTTAAGATAGTCTTCTAATTGTTAAGATTTACATCAATATTCTTCTGCAACAGAAAAAGGTCCATCAGAAGTTGGTTAGAATAACATATAACTTTTCGAAAATTAATAAATCACTATCACAAATCTTCATATAACTAAAATTATAATTTTCTATCTTTTAATATTGAATTTATTTGATCGAATATTACATTATTATAATCACAAATTCATATTAAATTAATCATGCTGAAAATTCATTAATTCTATATACTATATTAATTAAAAAGTTAGAGATTTAATATAAGCTACAATGACATAACACTAGATCTCCAATCTATGTTACAATCAAGATAATCGCAATTGATAAATATAAAGATTTACATGCTATACAAATTAAAAAAATAATCAAATTCAATCAATACTTTAATTACAATAAATAAATTTTATTTGCATTTAGAAAAATTAACATAATTCGAAAATAATATACAATACAAAAACACAATCACAGTGTATGGTTTGGTGAAGAAAAGAGAATTTCAATTTTTCTTTTTTCAATTTAATTTTAAAGTATAAAAAGTTAAATGATGTTTATTTCATTTGTAATCTAAATTATTTGTACGAATAGAA
>Ga0209700_105970_pt1 | contig 19669 bp, 5 predicted proteins | sample SiratroredBW_FD_187528 | JGI IMG/M metagenome (GOLD analysis project Ga0209700, IMG submission 187528) | Root nodule microbial communities of legume samples collected from California, USA - Siratro red BW (SPAdes) (version 2) | ecosystem: Host-associated > Plants > Roots > Nodule | place: USA...
AAAATAAAAAAAATATATATATATATATATATATATATATATATATATATATATAGATAAATAGACATAGATATACGTTATCATACCCCTAAAGCTTCTGCCAAACCTTCTGCTGCGGTATGAGTCTTATTAGGTCCTTTGAAAGCTAAATACGGCAGCAAGGCTATAAACTGATCCATATTACTTGTCCAATTGATACAGTGGACGTTCCTTCCTGTGAAAAAAATAAATAAAAAGTCAAAGATTAAGGAGCTCTCTCTCTCGCTCTCTCTATGATAATTTCATGTTAAGATATAAGAATGAAAAACCTAGATTATACAATCTTACAATAGTTACTTAAAATTTTATAAACAAAAGCTCAAACAAAATTTAATGAGATATATTTATGTTTTAGAGTGATAAGTTTTGCCATTAAATAACTCTACGTATAGGTGAAGGTCTCTACTAAAAACCTACATTCTATATATAATGTGTTTCCTAAAATTAATGGTTTAAATAATTGGCATTGTGTTGTATCATAGAATCAAAGGGAATAATAATGTATAAAACTGCTATATATTGCATTATTAGAAGAAGAAGAATGAAAATGCAGAACCAGAACAAGTACCTAGGTTTGGATTGGGGTTGTACATTATTAATCCAACCTCACAAGTAGGATAACGTCCCTGTAAACAATAAAAAGTACGTACATGGTACGGTAAATATTTTCACTATTATTAATAAAAAAGATTAGGGCTACTATGAAAACAATTACAAAGATCTAATACAAAACAAAGGCTCTTTGTTCCTCTAAAAATCAAACCCTTCTACTCTAGCCTTATTACACCATATATCCCAGCTTTAATTTTGAGCAAATTCAGAAAATGATCATATTTCTGAAAACAATTCCGTGTAGACAGACCAAACACTAGCAAACAACATATCACACAATTTTTCCTTCTTGGTGAAGCCTACATGATTGATAAAATGAATCTTGCAATCCTATGAGTATATATCTCTTATATCCCTTCTTGATGAAAGATACTTAGTTTTCTTCTTTCCCTCCTGATCTCTCAGTAAATTAATTTCCTAATAATGATGTTATGTTTGACTTTATACATGGATTTGGAAATCATACTATATTTTCATGCCTTCATACCAAAACACGTTAACACATGAATGAGTGGAAATCTTTTAATTATGTTGAAGTAATGGATGAGTGATAAGTAAGGTCTATAAAGGAAACAAGAAACCTTTCAAGTTTTTGTGTAGAAATTAACTAATTTCTGTAACATGTACAAGTCTATCGAAAATTTAAATACAGGAAAAGTATAATTACCTCTGCTCTTGAATTGGCAAAGAAGCACCTGCATAATCAATAGAGAAAGTGGTAACATTCAGTTCACAAAGGGTTACTTGTTTAAATGTGTAGATTGAGCAAATTAAGTTATCCATGTTTTCAATTAAAAACACAGTTGGCTTTATATAAACTAACAGTGGATGTGTTTGGTAGAAAAACCAAAACAGTGGCTGAGATAAAATGTAGTGCCATCATTTTTTTAATTAGGTGTGAAGTTTTTAATTTTGAGATAAATTTACTATAAATAATAACTTTAGAATAATAATAAATAAAATAAAGACTCTTGAGACCAGTTTATTTATTAACATTTATGACTTTGGAGCTGCTATTAAGTAATTATTTATTATGTATAAAAAGCGAGTATATCCTCTTCTATTGCATTATAAGATTTAATAATTTACCATGTGAAACCCAGATAAAGTCACTTTTGTGGGGAAAAATACTCAAAGGGAAAAGACACTAGGTGATAGATGTTTTAGAAAGAATCCAAGCGAAATCTACTTCTAAAATGGAATACATGATAGCTACTACACATACAAGGATGTTATATGGATTTGTATTCAAAAACTGTAGTTCCTCATCAAGGGAGATAGAAATAAAAATGTTAGGTGAGTGTTTCTCATACTATAAAAAAGGGTGTAATTATTATTTAAGGAAAAATTGTAATTTCTTCAATTTAATAAAATATTCTTTAATTTATGTGATAATTCTCTCATCCATTTTGAATTTTTCATAAAAAAATAAGCTATCAAATTTTTTTTTTCATCTCTAATTTTAGCTGAGATGTTAAAAAATTTCATAGGTGAGAGAGCAAAGCTATTCTTAGATTCTGCATATAATTTTACCCTACATTTTAGCATTCCTAAATCTTTGTGATTAAGAAAAATAAACAGAAAAACAAAGTATGTTATAGTTTGATAAATCTTTTTTAATTTTAATTTGAAAAATGTCACAATAATTTTATTTTAATTTTTTTATAAAATAGAAAAGGGTAACCTTTTATTGTGTTCACTATTTGTCCCTTTCTCGAAAGTTCTTTTTATTTGTTTTCGTTTTTGTAGAATTAAAAAAGAATTAAGAAAAAATGACAATTTTATAATTAAAAAAAAAACGTTTTCTCAAAATGCTTTAACTTTCCCCTTGTTCTCCTTCCCTGCACCCACCCCTTGTTTTCTCTTAATTCATCATTCTTTTTATGTGTTCTCTATTTTGTATTTCTATGACCCACTCGAAATTTTACTAAATTATTTATTTGAAGTACAAATCCGATTGATTAGAATTTCAAATTAGCGAAACGGAGATAGAACAATTTAACTTTATGATATAATTTATTAATTTTATTATATAGAAAATATAAAACTGAAATTAAGTTATGTTATTTTAAAATTAAAAAATATGAGAACTTCAGACCAACAACCCAGAAAAAGAATTATTCACAAATTTATAGATCTAGCCTTTAACAAATCGTAAAATGTATGATCTAGTTTTCCGAAACACATAAAATAAAGTCTTTATCTCTTAAAATGATTTCTTTTCACCTTTTAATTTTGTCCTCCCTATGTCTGAAAAAAATCGCCTAATTTTTTTATGAAAAATTATTTTTGGACCCATAAAAGTCAATGTTCCCAATAGAATAACAAATCTATAAATCAAGTGGTACAAAAGATGGTCAATAGTTCACAAACATTTGTATATATATATATAGCATAAAACAAATAATAGTGGAAATGATAGAGAAAGCAAATTACTGTGCATGATAAATATAGATCAAGAATTTTCATACCTGACAATGTTCACCAGATACTCTGAAACAATTTTATTCCAATAAGGACTCATGGTTGTGCTTCCATCCACCACAATGCTCAACCATCTCCTACCAGCCATGATGTCTCTGCTGAAAGCTGCACAGAACAAGAAAAAAAAACAAAGGAGACAATGGAACAAGTTGATTCAAAAGAAGCAACAGATGAAAGTGAGAATAAACAAGAGACTCTTGAGTTCTTATATAAGAGTAATAATAATATTATTATTATTATTAAGTTCTTATATAAGAGTAATAATATTATTATTATTATTATTAATATTAATATTATTATTAATATTAATAATAATAATAACGAGGATAATTGTTGTAATTTTCATTAACCTTCGCACTGTGAAATTGTGCTGTTAGTTTTGGACAAATATATAATTTACTTTGAAATGGTTTCGGTTACCCTTCTCATGGATGCCAAATGTAAGAAAATATTTATCATTGACTGTTTTAGGGTTCTGGCGTTGAAGTAACTGATGGAGACCAATTACACATTGTATTGTATTTGTTGTCACATTTGACTTGTCACAAATTGCACTGTGAATTGGCCTTGGGATCTGTTTAGAGCAATAAATGATAATTAGTCAAAACATTAAAGATATCATTAATTAATTATATTTATGAATGATAAACGTTTATAGTCAAATTATATGCACTTCATTTACTTACCAATCTTGTAAACGTTAAGTCAAATTGTAAACACTTCATTTACTCACCAATTCCTCAAAATTTCTTTTTAAAAGATAAAGATTGAAAAAGCTGAATAATTTTAGTTATAATCACTAAAGAAAAAAATTGAGAAATATATATATTAAAATGAATTAAGATATGAGTAATAATCGAAGATAAAATATAATGAAAAAACAATCAAGTTTGTAAATTCTTATTATTTTAACTAGCAACTTAAAATGGTTTTAGTTTAAATGGATTAACGTTACAGACCAAACATTTTCTTATACTTAATATTATTTAATCAAAAGCTAGAAGACAATAAAATAATTTATTTGTAATAGTATAGCCTTTATATTTGTTTGTGAAAAAAATGGGTTAATATTGATCAATAATTTGAGCGGACAAAATAATATATTTACACAGTCTTGATATAAAACTACAAGATTTATTTTTTATTGATTTATAGACGATCTTCTCTTCCTCTACAAGTCTATTGTACCATCATTAATAAATGATATGAAAAAATTACATCTTCCTTAATTATTAATAATATTGACTTTTAATTCTGTTCTGAAAGAAAAAACTTTAAAAGCGATGAATCTAGCATTGAGGTTGGAGAGGCTGAGACTATCCCGTTTATTATAAACTCCGACATAATCTATAGTTCTATATTTTGAAAAAATAATAAATAATAATAAATAATAAGTGATTTATAATGTGTTATACTATCAAAATATGTGAATAATTTAAAAAATATATAAATAAAATTATAAGAGAAATAATAGTAATAATCATGGAAGTAAAATAGGATATAAAAGGATGTATACTACAACAACATATCACTTTATATATAGATATGGAATTTTATACAATGTCTTCAATCTTGAAAATAAACATTAATGTAATAACACTTGTATATTAATGAAAATCTTTAAATATAAGTTTAACTTAAACAGATTTGATGCAGAAAAGAAAAGTAGTGAGGAAAGTAAATTATCACATTAAAATTTGAAAGCAGTTTTAAAGATCTCAGCAGATAAATTTAATTCAAAGCCAAAAATAATACTTAAAACGACTTAAATCAAAGTTTAATGAAGATCATGATCACTATCAATCAATAAGCTAAAAAATCAAGTGATTACAAAATAAAAATAATTATTCAAGAAATTAAGATGAATACACAAAAAAGATAATTAGCAAAATAAATTAATAAGGTAAGGAATTTAATAAATTGATGAACAAGAACATTACTCTTCATATTCTATTCGTCATGCTAATGTTTAGTTTATACAGAGTTCTTTTCCCCAAAATTTACATTTAATCTTTAAATTATTACTATTATAATTAAATGAGGATAGAACTTTTAACTTGAAACTAAACAATATAAGTTATTTATTGTTAATAAAATGAAAGACGATAACTAAACGAGGTTGAAAAAAATAAATTTAAGTTAATAGTTCATGGCATTTATACTTAAGTAGATTACAGAAATCAATATTGTTATTGCAAAAAAAAAAAAAAATATGTTGACACCCAAAAAATTTTGTATAATCAGCTGATATTTATTATTTTTCTTTTACTCATTTTTTCTAATTATAAAAATTTGATCATTTTTAATTATTATATTACCTTTCAAAACAGGTTCTCGTTTCAAAATATTATTTTTTTATCTAGAAATTTATGACGAAAGTTGAAAGTGACGGAAAATATATGGCAGTTTAGTTTGATCACTTTTTTTTCATTTCAATTTTAAATCAAACATATCCATATATAAAGATTTCTTATATTACAATTGTTTATCTTAGAATATTTGGTGATTAGTAATGTGTGATTAGATAATATAAAGTCATTTATATCATTATTATATGATTATTAAAAGTAAATTATATATATATATATATATATATATATATATTAGTATGAAAATAGTTTATAGTCATCCGATCACGTATTAGAATGTATAACAAAATTTATATAATTATTACTTTAAAATTATATCGATTATTTTACGATGAACGGTAATATAAAATTGTTCACATATCAGCGTAAGTTATTGTATTATAATGATAAAAGTATCATCATTTTACTCCTTCAAATAATTTCAACATCAAATTGTTCAATTTACATTATAATAATACATCGATTAAATATGTTAAAAAAAATTTCTTTTTAATTCTCCAACATTTTAAAATATTTTATTTTTATTTTCCAACATTCAAATGCAATTTTAATTTTCTATTATTATTTATATCTTTATTTTTCTTGTAATCTCATACTAAAATATATATTGTAATATAGAAATAAAAAAAGTATAAATAGAAAATTTTATAAATATTTTATTGAGATAAAAAAATATTTATTTATTAATTTTTTTAAGACAACCTTAACTACTCTAAAAAAGAGAAAGTAATATTAATGAAATTCATTAATGATAAACATATCATCAATTTATTTGCTTATTATATATATATATATATATATATATATATATATATATATATATATATATATATTATTTTGACATTAATTTAAACCGTCAGTGGGGCAAAAGATTAATTATATTCTTAATTAGTCATTTAATCTTGAAAAACCTCCACAAGAAAGAGCTATTTATTTGTGCAGTATGTACACATGCAGTCAAAGATTTTTCTGTCACTTTTTTAATTAAAAAAATTAATATTAATTAATTAAATAAATCACAATGTCACTTTTTATTTTCTCAAATTATACTTATATTTTTATTTTTGTTATTACGACATTCTCTTATAAGAGATATAAATATATTTTTAAAATGTAAAGAATTCAATGTGTAATATAACGAAAAAAAAGTGAAAATGTAAGTTTTAAGATTAAAAAAATTTACAAAATTGTGAAATTATAATACAAATCATAGATTTTACTTTTTTATATAAATCTTATTTATTCTGATAAATTTAAATGTGTGAATGTGATTTGTATATGTTATAAAAAAATTAATTGAGTTTTAGTTTAATTAAAATTTATTTACCTAAAAAGAAGAAAAATACCCTTTTAATTTTTAATTAGATATATAAGGGGAAATTTAATTATACTAATTTTAATTAGGTAATAATGTGACTAAAAACACACATAACAACTAAAATTTTAATTTTATTAATTTTTATTAAAGTTACGTATTATTTGAACTGAATCATTTACTCAAATAAAGGTGCAGCAGATAATCCATACTTTTAGGATTTTATTCAATAATCCCACGATTCTATAATATCATATATAGGATTTAAATCACAAATAATATAAAAAATATACAATCCTACAATTTTACTATTAAAGTTTTAATTTTAAGTAACTTATACAAAAGATTAATTATATCCTTAATTAGACATTTAATATTAAAGAACCTATCCGAAAAAAAAATTATTTAGTTGTGTAGTATGTACATATGGAGTCAAAGGTTTTTTCTGCCACTTTTCTAATTAAAAAAAATTAATATTAAATCATCAAATAAATCACAATGTTATTTTTTATTTTCTCAAATTATACTTATATTTTCTATTTCTTCATTATTATGACAATTTCTCTTATTAGAGATATAAATATATTTTTAAAATTATTATGTGTGTGTCAATTCCACCCTTAATTATTATTTTAAGTGAAAGTAATTATCAAGTAAAAGGGAAGTTATCGTTAAATAAAATTAGAGAAGTTATCGTTAACTAAAATTGACTTACTGATTTGTGTGTGTTTATTGTTATTGTTGAATTGATTATTTGTATATTGAAATGGTATTTGATGGATTTGATGTTGAAATGGATTTTTGAACTTCGCTATAGGTTAAATGATTCATAATAAGTGTTTTGAATTGAGTGTTTTTAACTATTGTGACAAATTATGCTTTTGTTGGGTCCAAAATTAAAGTTTTATAGTTACTAGATGGTTTATTGATTAAATTTGGTTAAGCTTTCTGCGAAATTTATTATTTCTACATATCTTACTTGAGTATTGAATTTTTATTAGAATTGAAGACTTAAATATTAAGTGAATAACATTATCATTTGAGCAAACAACTAGATACTTGAATAATAATTCTTCTTACTTAAGCTAAGAGCCAAAACTTGAGCAAAAGAGGGACACTAAGTATCCCTATTCTTAGTGAAACTCATCGCTCAGGCGATGAAACTTTGAGAGTTTGAGTGCTTACTTTAATTTTTAATTCTCAAATAGTTATGTCGCTAGAACATTGGCAAAATGCTCAAGCAATATAACCTCTCTCTCTCAAATGATACAATACAACTCAAGTGAGGAAACTTCAATGACATATTTTGCTTTATTGTAAGTGTCCAACTCATTAAATATTTAAATAATATAAATTAAGATCTTAGATGGTGAGAAGCTAGTGAAAAGTTTATTATATATATATCTTAAATAAATGAATATGTGTTGATATTGAATGTCTTAAATTTTCCTTTGACTTTAAAGTCGAAGTTTATTTAGATAAAACATTTAGAATAAATACTATGTTAACTTTTTAGTAAAATATATTTAATATGAATTTTTTTAAAAATATCAATTAAATTTGCTTTTATATATTTGTTTTATATTTACATCTGTAAGTTAATTTATCGTTAAAAAGATGGGTTAGATAGTAAATTGTAAGTTTATTTAGAATAATATACATATAATATTATATATATATATATATATATATATATATATATATATATATATATATAAATGTACATTTTTTTAAAATAATGTTAATTTATGAACTTTATGTTGAGTAAGAATGCAGTTTATTGCAAATATTTTCCTCTCAAGCATCATCTAAAATAAATTCTTTCAAGACACACCTTTGATGCTTTTGTATCTTTTAAAGTTTTACAGTTAACATAGTTTTCCCCGTTAATGAAATCAATTTTTAATAGTAATTGTTATTTTTTACTTAGGATCCTTTTGCATCAAAACAGATCCTAAGCAAAGTTACTCATTTAACGAATAGAATAATAATAAAAAATAAAAAAACGTACACAATTTTTTTACCGTTTCTTCTCCTGCATTATATTATAATAAAATAAATATAATTAATTATATTATATATAATAATAATACTAACAATAAATTTAAAAAAATTATAAACTAATAGTAAAAAATATTAACAAAAATAAAATATTAATAATAAATTTATAAAATTATAATAAAAATAATATATTACAATATTTTTTAATTAAAAAATTTAAATATCACTCTTATCACATCATTCTTAAACTTTCTATTTAAATCTCTTAATCCAAAAAAACTAAACTTTCTATATAATTTCATATCAAATCCACTTCCAATCCATACACATCCTTAATGAATTTTTCCATTTTATTAACTAAAATTAACATAACACATAAACACCAAAAGCCTGGCACAATACAAAGTATAACGGTTCTACCCTTCTAGCAATTATAGCTCAATAAATGATTTTATTTATATATGGAAAGATAGTAAATAAATAAGATGAGAGATAGTGAAACTACTCACTCCGTCCATAAATTGGTGTTCTCATAATTTTTTTTCTTAACTTGACTTTTACTGTACATTATTAATTTTTTTAATTAACTCTCATATAAATTACCTTAATATTATAATAAATGTCGATAATAAATATAATGTATTTACTAAGAATCAGTTATTTCAATAAAATTATATAAAACAGACATTACACATAAAAACCTTATATAGTCTGTTACATTTATTATTCTAAGCTTCTAAGCGTTCACTTTGACAAAGAGATAATCTCTCTCTCAACACCTACCTCAGGCAGAACCTAATCACTTCCACTTCTATTTTATATCTCATCTCTATTGAATATCAGTTTTTAATTTCTGTTCTATCTTTTTTATTTTTCTTGCAGTTTCTCATCTATGCAATATGCTCACGCAGAATGGAGAGAGAAAATCAACATGAAAATATTTGAAGAAAATTCCAGTTGCAAAGCATCCCAATCCTTAAAGTAAGTAACTTTTTCTAAAGAACAGTTAAGTCTCTTACATCACTTCTGAGAAATATCTCGAAGAATAAGGAAAAGGGAAATGCACCCTTCTAAAAGTTGAAGCCATGTGTCTGATAAAAATAAAAAATAAAAAAATAAAAATGTTGTAAATTTATTATTTTATATTTAAAATTGAAAATAATGTTAATATTATTCTAGCTATTATATCATCAAATTATAATATATATGTAAAAGAAATATAAATTTCATAGAGTTGAATTTTACCCTTTTAAAATAGTTCCAAAGTTTATTTTAACCAAATTTGTTACATAATATTTTATTTTAATCATATTTATTGCGTGTCGTGTACCTTCTGGCAGTGTGAGTATTAAAGAGTTTATTAATAACTAAATGGTGTCAAATATTTGTCTTGTGTTTCTACAGAAAGAGTGTGTGTGTATAGAATTTTAGGGAAGAACGCAATTGTTTTATCAAAAAGGGAACAATGGACATTCACCCTGAAGATGAATTATAGTGCAATACAACAACTACATTTGCCATAATTTTCATTGACAATCATCAAGGTTCTCTTTCTCTTTGACTTTGTGTCTATCCTTTTCTTATGATCACTGGTGAGAGTTTAGTCTGATAAAACATCATCTCTAATTAGTTTGCATAGAATAATTTATTTATGAATATAGCTATAAGTAATGTAGGGGGAAAAGAGTTGGTTGCGTCTAATTTTTCCTATTTCTATTCTGATCTATTAGTTTTGAAGCTTATGGATTTTGTTTTAGATTTCTGTTTCTCCTGTTTGGCATTGGAAAAAGATATATAGAAATCAAAAATACCAATTGGCACCCAAATTACATATAAAGAGAAGGAAATAGTTCTACAAGTGTTATGATTGAATTAGGAAATAGGTATAGAGAATTAATATATGTTGATGTTAATCTATTATCGCTCAATGACATTATAACCGATTAAAATGCTCTGTTTTTCATCTTTTCTGTCTGGTTTAATAATTTTAGAAGACCTATTCTCAGCAGGCTAGCATAACCATGGGAGACAAAAGCATGGAGGGTGTTCAAAATGTTACACATGTAAGTATTACCTTTTCCAAAAGAGTTTATTTGGTAGAATAATTGGAGCCGTTATGCCCCTTTCACTTTCAAGGAGTTGAAATTCTGTTAGAGTATTAATCTATTATGAGTTCATTATTTATGTAATTTTCACATACTTTAATGTGTTCAGGAGAATGCAAACAATGTATCCCCTGCAGTCCCACCACAGCGAACAACAGATGAGATGTTTGATGATTTTCTGACACAGCTATGGGGTGACAATGATATTTTACAAACGGGAGATGATGTTTTCGATGGCCTTTTACAACCAAATGGGTCGATTCCTCTAGATGATGTTTTATTAGGAGTTCTTAGAGAAATGGAAGAAGAAGAATTGAGAGAAGAGGTGCCACATATTCCATCACATAGTGTCACAAATGCCACAACTTCAACTATGCAATTTGCCTCAAATTCATCTGAGATAGGGAATGTTTCAATTTCACCAAGGCTAGTAGTATCTAATGCATCCACTTCCATAACTGTAGGAGGCAACATGGGTGTAGTGAATCCAATCCTCACCTCAGAAAACTGTTCAAGTTCTAGTTTTTCATTTCCTCAAACCAATCCAAATGTATGGAATCAGCCTAGTGGTATGAATAACACCCCAGTTGGATTAGGAAGTATGAATCAACAAAATTTCCCAGGAGTTGATGCTTCATTTGGTAATCTGATGTTCCCTAATACAACAGGAAACTCACTCAATCCATTTCAATCACCAAGCTTCCCAATGCCTCCTTGTGGTAGTAGTAGCAGCAGTTTTCACCAACCATTTCAAAAGCCCCTTCAATTCCAAGCCATTGGGATCAGTGCACGAGGTACCCCTGCAATGAACCATCGATTTAATCAGGGATTTGTTTCGCCTCCTCCACCATCTCTCAGGGATTTTGACAGCTTTGTGTGTGCATGGGAGGTAAACTAACACTAATCATTTCAAAACCTTGGTTGGATGATACACATATCCTTGTTTGTTATATGCACTAATTTAACTACATACATATGTCACTCTAATCCTATTTTTATAGTGTTTTCTTTTCAGCAATTCCTGATTTATTTCCATAGCTAATAAACTTGTGAAGAATTTATCCTATGTTGAGTATATATATGCATCATGTGTAACTTCAAAATGGATAAATGATTTGCATTATACTTGATTGAATATATCTGTTATACTATCAGCAGCTGTTAAGTAGACTTTATACATTAAATGATTGATAGTTTAGCATTGAAGAAACATGTTTGTGATGTGCTTCGCTGCAGATAAATTAAGTTTGGAATTTGTTGTGTTGGTCTGATATATTGTGTGCACAGTACATGGCCATTAAATATGTAAGTAAAAGACAGAGTAAATAGTTAGAAATATATTGATGTTAAATTTGGTAACCTTGGTTATACTTTATAGAGATGTCTTTACAGTGAATATATATTTTGTGCATCCAGGGATGTTTGATTGGAAAAGTTCACCCGACTCGTGAATCCCTTAATGTGGCAAAGGTACCATATACTTAACAATAATACTCTTTTGCTACTTAATTTTTCTAGGCATGTCTGATTTTTAAGGTATGTCTGAAGGGGCTTCTGTTCCTATTTTACTGTAACGATTATGGAAAATAAGTACAAAGTAGCTGAATTTTCCCCTGTTTTTTCCTTGTGAAACAGGCAGTGAAGAATCCAACATCACCTCTCTCGTAAGTGGATTTATAATTCTCCTTGTTTTCATTTACAAAAATAAGCATTAGTGTACTTTTAAGAAAAAATAAAAATACTATATATTTGTATAAAGTCACAATTTAATGAAAGAACAATTCAAGTCAGATGCATTAATAAATAGTGAAATGTATCTTAATTGGGGAAGAACTCAAATACCATAATAAGAAAATGGGTGCAAAGATTACACAATTAATGTTCACTAAGTCGCATTCACAGACGGAGTTATGAACATTTGATTTATTATAAATTAAGGATCTGAATCATCTCAAACAAAACTAGAAAAAGAAAAGTGGATTTTATCATTTGTGAGAGTCCGATTAGTGAGAATATTTTATCATTTCTTATAAATCTTATATTTTTTCAATGCAATTATTGATTTTTTCTTTTGTGTTGCAGGCTCGCTGCTGATTGGAGGAGTTCGTTGCAGATTGTCCACTTCTTACCTACAAAGACTGTGAACTATACAGTGAGGTGATTTTCTGACAAAGTTATTGCTGAATTTCTAATTTACATTTCATTTTCTAAGAAAATCTAGTGCATATTTTAATAACGTTTAAACTTAGGGTTTGTGGCGGAGCAATTGATTATGTGTTCTTTCACATACTTGAATTCAACAACCTTGACTTGTACGATCATCTGGAGAAGAAAAAATTGGTGAGTCATATAGGAATCGATTCTAATGTTAAATTTTATATAAGAAATTCATTTTCATGTGTGTTTATTATATAAAGAACCATTTTAACTGAACATCTTGATGCAGTGTGCAAAAGTTGAACTTACTAGGGAGGTTATAATCCTATCTACAACCGAAAGCAAATATCACTTCTTAGGAACAATAGTTCCAAGGGTGAGTGTGATGTTCATAGCATTTCACATATATATTTAAATGTCCTTAATTTCAATTTCTCTTCAACATTCAGCTACATGGGGGATTTAATTTCTTGTGCGTTTTTCAACAATTGCAATTTGACTAATAAGTGAATGTGACCGATGCAGGAAACAATATTTGTTCAACCCCTCTAAGTTTGCATTTGGGCTCGCAAGAACGAAAACTGAGCAAAATCATGGACAGAAGGTTCAAAGAGCTGCTGTACACCCCAAGGGCATGAAATCATAGAGAGAGATCATGATGTAACTGTGTTGTATCATAACATTGAGGACAAATACAAATCAATATTCTTTGATATGATCACATATCATAAATATCAAACAATAAGAGAGAAATACCTTGTTAAACTCAGTACTAGGAGTTACAAGTATTTTTTTGTTGCAAGTCATACAATTTAATTGTTGTTAGTTAGACTACTTACACTTTTGTGTTTTCTTTTCCTTTATTAAAGTCTTTAGAGGAATCCTTGATGGTGGATTCCTTGACGAAGAATGCAATTCCAATCGGTGGAATGAAAGAGGAGCAGTGGAAGCTTAGATGAAAGAAGGTATTCTATGGAAGAGAATACGTGCTCCTAAGAAAGAGGTTTGACCAACTTATGTTTAGGAAGATCCCAGCGAAACAAGTGAACATTAATTTGTGCATAATAATTTTACTGATTCAAAAGTGAAAAATATAATGAGAAGAGTCGCACCTTAAGAGTAAAAAATATAAGGAGAGAAGAGTCCCAAGGTCGGACCTTAAGAGCCACAAAAAAAAAAATTTAATTTGAATTCTTCATTAGTGGTATATAAAGTATATATCAAGTATCACTTGTTCATTCATAGTTTTCAATTTGAACATGTGTCCAACTAGGTGAAGGATTTGTCTATTTCTTGTCATCATCAGTCAAAGATTTTCTTTTAGACTTGAATGAATCCAATTAAAACTCGAACAAAACTCATTTAACTATATACTACCATTCTATATTATAAGACCCAAATTAATATAAGCTCAAATATCTTAATGTACTTAACCCAAATATAAATTGAAATATCTTAGATTACTTAACCTAATTACAAGCTTTTTTATTATTATTCTATATATTTGTTTTGACTTTCTTTCTCTTTATTTCAAAAGTCTAATTAAGTCTAATTTTCATTTTTATGATAAGATTAACTTCTCTTTCAATCTTTCTTTTTCTTTCATAAAGACTTCTTACCTTAACTCTCCATAGTTTTAAAGATTTAAGTTCTTACTTCAAAAATAAAAACTTAGATTACTTTCACTATGTTGGAAAGGACGTCTAGACATATTGCTACCAAAAAGGATAATTAAAAATTTTAACCTAATTTGATACTCATAAGAACAAGGCTACCTTTGAAACTTAACAAGTGTCTATACCTACATGCGTAAATTTACAAGAAATTAAGACTAGGCAACTCGTAATAATAGAAGTTTGATAGCACATGTGAAATTTTAAGACACTTTCGCCGTCTACCCATGTTCACAGTTTCATTCAAATTAATTAATTATTAATTTTAGAAATGAAATGTCTCTCTGATTCAAGAAAATTTAAGCTAGCTGTAAAAATATAGTGACTAAAAGTTAAAAACAAAGACAAAAAAAAAAAAAAGACATTCAAGGAAACATTCTCCTCCAAAATTAAAAATAATCCAAGAGGCAGTGAGATTCTGCTACTTAGGAATTAGACTAATTAAAATACATCAAATTTTATGATTTTGTTCTGTCTATATAGTATATACGGTATAATATATTAAGACAAGAAAATTTTGATGCCATCACATCTGCAAAACACAAACAGTTGAGGGACAAATGGGATCAAGTCACGAGACCATGTTTGTTACTAAAATTTGTCACCATTTGCCAACATATAATGGATAAAATATTTAACAATCAACAAAAGTTAAGGTAAACACTGTCCACAAAATTCACCTTATAAAGACCACGATAATTCCTCACTGAAGAATATGCAAATGTTGAACACTGTGTACAACTTTATGCGAATGTGAGAGTAAAGGGAAATGCTTCAATTAAAGAAGTTTCAATTAACGTATTTTAGATAATTAAGTCGATTAAAGTTCTCTCTTTTTTACATTTATGAAAGTTGTTTTTATTCATATGAAAAAAAAAATAAATGAAGGGTGTCCACAATTTTAAGATAATAGATTTATAATAAATTGTATTTTATTTTTGTTATCCATTTTAATATGAGAATCCTACTTTCACTTAATTTCAAAAGAAAAATAAAATAAAAATGACCACGAAAGTAGATTAAACCAAAGAGCAGAGTAAAAATAAGTCCCTTTTGAAATTGACCTCATCTCCTCAAACTAAAACATTGAAGTGATGAATCAATATAAGACACGTCTATTCAAAAAAGTAATTTGCAAGGTCCACACGTCAAGGGTCTTTGGAATCCCAACACTTCGTCAACAATGGTAAGGTAACAAAACCTCTTAACCTTCAAAACATTTGTAGCATGTTTGTTCAAAGACACCATTGTCATCTTTTCACTATCAGTCTCTCGCTATCAGTTTCTCGAAAAGAACAATGGTCTTCTCTATTTGTTCCTTCCTGAATTTGAGAAGAGAATGATGGGAGAACAATTTGATTAACAAATTTAATGTTTAATTAAGTTTTAATTATCTCTTAAAGATATTTTTATTGTTAACTTTATTAAAAGCATTTATATTTTAAATGTGTAAGAGTTTTTTTATTTTAGGCTTTTTTGGATGAGTGGATGCATATGAGATTATATAAATAAATATATTGATCGTTTGGATTAAAAAAAAATATTGATATTTGAATGAAAAATTTATAAAAATCTATAAATAATATAATAGATGTAATAGATATTTTAATATATAAAATAGTAAAATTATAATTTTTTATTAATATTATTTTATAATTTTGAATAATTTATTATTATTTTAACAATAATAATTATTAATAGTAATAATTATTATTATTATTTTTTATAAAATTAATTATATTTAGTCTATTACAATATAAATAAAAATATTAATAAATTAAAATAAAAATAAATTATATAAAATATATATAAGAATTTATCCATCTTAATAAATCTTCTCATTTAAGAACCGCGATACTTTCTAATATTAAATTAATATTTTATTTCTTAACTTTCATGTTTTTCTTATATTTTTTCGATCACCAATTGTCTTTGCTAATCCGTCTTAAAAATAAATATATTCTTACCAAAATTTCATAATATTTGATTTTACTATTAATTAAATCGATATAACTATTATTTTATATGATCATTATATAACTATTACCTTATATAATCATATGTTAATGGAAAAGAAATAATATAATTAAATTTTAAATATCTCATAAATTTAGATATTTTTAATTAAAATTTTTAATATTTAGAATTTTTATATTTTTAAATTGAATTTTTATCATTTAATTTTTTTTGTTATTTTATAGTTAGAAATTGTAAAATGAAACTGTCAAATAACTATTAGTTTATATTAAAAGCTCAGTTAAAAAATATAAATATTTTAGATACTTAATTGAGATATTTAAAATTTAATGAAGTTATGTTTTTTTATCTTTTATATAAAAAGTTATAAATAAGAAGTTATTTTTTGATTTTTTTAGTGGTTTAAAATTTCCAAAACGAATTAAAACATGGATCTTAAAAAATTTGATTGTTTATATATTTTCTAGTTTTTGTCATGTTTTTAGTTATTTTAAAACTAACCACCTCTAAAATGTATTTTATTTTTAATTATTTTCATACACCTTATTCTTATTTTAATTTGAATTCACTTTTTCTTCTAGTCGCAATCAATCGTTAGGATAATAAGTTTGTAGTCATGAATATATAATTTTTTAAGTCTTAATTATGTTTTCAGTTTAATATTTTTTTCTTTAACTAATTTTGTTTACTCTTTTGATTTTACTTAATGCTATTTCTATTCCTTATTATTATACAATATTAGTGATTTTGATGATATGATAAATGGTATTGAGTACATGTGACAGGGTTTAAGTGTAATAAAAGGACTTTGATTAGTGCGAATATTATTTCCATTTAACCAAGATTTTGACATGTAGAAATGAGATGAAAAAAGTTGATGTTGTGAAGTATTTGCATTAACGTTTAATAATTCAAATAATGATTAAATAAAGGGAACTTGGTATGATAACATCTAACATCTAATCTAAGGGTTAAAAATATATTTCAGAAAATTGGAAGACTAAAAATAACATTTTAATTGGAGGACAAAATAAACCCATGTGGCAGTGGAACACTAAAAATATATTAAAGTTTTTAATAAATTTCAAAAATCATGTCATTAAATTAGATATACAATAAAGTATAGGTACATTATCATTTATCACTTTAGGGATGTCGCTAATGTCATATGCTAAAGATAATATTTTGTGTAATTGAATAATTAAAAAAGACAATTTTGTATAATTGAATAATTAAAAAAAGATAATTTTTAATTAGAGAATAAAAAATAATACTCCTAATTTGGAAGACTAAAAGTATATTTAATTTTTTTATTAAGGTTGGTAAATAAATTGAGGAGGGAATTGGTTCGTGTCTTAATAATTTGATTCTGGTCAAAGTTTTGGACTTGTAGTTCCGCACGTGCCATATCATAAGGAACAAACTTCAAGAAGTGGGCCTCAATCTAAGCCCTAGGACCATTTTTTTAACTCCTATATTTACATATTTAAATTTTATTTTATTTTCTTTTATTTTTGTCTTTTATATATATTCTTATAAATTTTAAAACACTAAAATTACATGTTTCTGTAAAAGATAAATATACTGTATCATGGAATCTTTATCACGTCAATATTAGGCTAAAATGCTTTGTAACTGAAATTATGACGGTTAAAATCAATAAAAAAAACTTTTTGAATGATTGAAACTGAAATTATGACGGTTAAAATCAATAAAAAAAACTTTTTGAATGATTGAAACCGATGTTATATTTATATAAGATATATATACCACTATATACAAATATTTTAGAGAACGATTTGACTTATTGATAAATCATTTCAGATATTTTATACTTTATTGATTTAATAATAATGAGTTATTTTAAATAATAATGTAGTTATAATTTGTTTTGTACATAATGTTAATTTTAAAAACATTTAGGTAGTGATAAATTCTAAAATATGTTTCAGGAAGTAATAAAGATACCTTATATAAAAAATAATGTTAAATTTTACTCCTCTTTTAAAAATAAAAATATTATTATTGATGACATTTTAAAAACTAGTTATTAACAAATTATTTGGTTGAAAGAGTGGATTTAAGAAGATTTGAAAAAAAAAGTTTGATTATTTAGATAGAGGAATGGATGTAAGAAAGAAATAAAAATTTATAAAAATTTGTAAATAATGTGATAAGTATAGCTGATAAAATAATTTTTTAAAAAATAAAATTATAATTAAAATTAATTTATATTAAATATAAATAAATTTTTTAGATATAATTAATAAATTATTCTTTTAATTAATAAAATTATAAAAAATATTAATTATTTTAAAATAAAAATAAATATAAAAATTAAGTTACTATTATTAATAATATCATTATGTTATAAATTTATTTTAATTATTATTATAATTTTAATTTTATTATTATATTTTTTATTAACATTTTTGATTTTATTATTATTCATTTTTAATATTATTATTAATATTAACTGTAACAACCCAAAAATTCTATAGGTAAACTAATTTTTGTCTACTACTGTCCATTTAAGGTTCAAAATACTACATAAAATTTAACACATACATCAAACTTATCTACAGCTATCTACATGACAAAAAGAATGACCATTCCAAGGTCATAAATTCTTTAACTAGATCAAAACATATATATATATATAAGTATATACAAGACAAAAGAAACATCAGTTTAGGGCATATCCTCTTTAAGGTGCTCTAAAACCTGCATCTGCACCTGCTCGTGTACATAGATAGTACAGTCATCGCAGTTTACAAAACAACAAGATGAAAAGCAAGGGTAAGCTAGTGAAAATAAAATTTTATAATATAATCAATACACAAATAAAGAGCAAACCATATTAGTTATTCACAAGAATTTCTTAAAAGATTAACATATAAGTTTCAATACTAAATATATGCAAATAGAACAGAATAT
>Ga0209700_105971_pt1 | contig 19666 bp, 10 predicted proteins | sample SiratroredBW_FD_187528 | JGI IMG/M metagenome (GOLD analysis project Ga0209700, IMG submission 187528) | Root nodule microbial communities of legume samples collected from California, USA - Siratro red BW (SPAdes) (version 2) | ecosystem: Host-associated > Plants > Roots > Nodule | place: USA...
AGTTATTTCAGTTACGTCAGGAGTCGAATAAACTGATTCGACTTGACTTGAAATCAATTTATATTTCATCAGTGTTTCATTTTTCCAAAACTGATTTTTACCCAAAGTTAAAACCTTAATTTTATTTGATTGAATCACTTTGACCATGTGTTACTGGATTCCTTCTTCACTTATGTCAAGGTTCTTTGCCAATCAATCTCGAACACACTCACACCAAATCAAGACCAAAATCCAATTGCTTGCTTGCTGCCATTGCTTAGCTGAACTTGTCTTGTATGGCTTCATCAAATCCATTTAGTATTGTGAGAATACTAACATATAATGTTAATGCTAAATGTGAATATCATGGTGGAGAGATAGGTCATTCAACTGAAAATTGCCCAGCCCTTAAGTACAAAGTGCAATCCTTGCTCAATTCAGTATGACTTACTTTTCAAGAGCAAAAGCCGAATGTTGAGAAGAACCCTCTGTCTAGACATGCAAGCTCCACGGTGAATGCTATTATTGAGGAAAGAGGTCTAAGCCTGGTTAGAAATGTAAATGAAATGAGTAAACCTATGAATGAGGTTTTTGGAGCAATATGCCAAGCCAGATTATTCCATTATGAGCACATGCCTGAGTATAAATGTGATTTCCATGCTAGCATTGAACATTTTATTGATGAGTGTGTTGAGTTTAAAGATTTTGTGCAAGACTTGATAGATAGGCATATTCTACAAGTCTGTCATAATAAAAAAGAAGGCGAAGTATTTGCTGGAGAGGAATGGATTCCACAAAGGCCTAAACCGTTGGTGATACAGTTTACCAAAGCCACTACTCCTATGCCTTCAGGACATCAGCCTTTAGTGATTCAAACACCATCATCTTTTTCGTATAAGAATGATAAAGTTGTTCCTTGGAAATATGGTGTCAGTATCATTCAAGGAGAGCAGAAAGTTGAGTTTGTTGATCAAGGCAAAGAAATGATTGATAATATTTTTGGAATTGGGGGTATGACTAGAAGTGGACGTCTTTTTACTCATCCTAATAAAGTTCTTCACATTTCAGTCAAATGAATGAATCACTTTATATCACGAGTATTGATTGACAATGGTTCATCTTTGAACGTGATGCCGAAAACCACTTTGAACAAATTGCCTAATGATGGGATTCATTTACATCCCAGTACCATGGTGGTAAGAGCTTTTGATGGCAGCAAAAGAGAAGTCATAGGGGAAGTGGAGTTACCAATATAGGTTGGGCCATGCACTTTCCAAGTTGTATTTCAAGTGATGGATATATTATTAGTGTACAGTTGCTTGTTGGGAAGGCCTTGGATACACACTGCTGGGGTAGTGCGTTTAACTTTGCACCAGAAGCTAAAGTTTATAATTGATGACAAACTCATTATAGTTTCTTGAGAGAAGGACTTGCTGGTATGTGGACCCACATCCACTCCCTATATTGAAGTTGTAGAAGAAGCCTCAGAGACTTCTTTTCAAGCTTTGGAGATTGTTAGCACAACTTACGTAGAGCCTTTCAAGGTGAATCCCTACTTGTCTAGTGCATTCTTGATGATGGCTAGGACTATGATGAAAGAGGGATACAAATATGGCAGCGGTTTGGCCCAAAATAATAGAGGGTCTGTAATGCTATTGAAGTTAGTTGAGAATAAAGGGAGGTATGGTTTGGGATACAAACCTACTTATACTGATCGAAGGAGGGTGATCGAAGAAAGGATTGAAAGAAGCCGAGCCAGGATGGAAGATCGAGAGCCAAGATCAAAGGAGATTTCATTGTGTAGTCTAGAATAGAGTTTTTACAGTGCTTAGTGGATTAATGTTGATTAGGTGGCAGCAATTGAAGAGGAGTATGGAGATCAGAGTTTTAATTTTGTACACTCTTGTCTTCCCAATGAATAAATTAGTGATTGGGAATCTATAGATATATCCATGGTGTATGCACAAGATGAAATGTATTGCTTTTGACTTGATTTTGAACAATTTCTCTTATGTGTGATACTTTTCTCATAGCAATGAAATGATTTAAATTTCAATGGAAAAATTTTGTGTTTCAATTTTGAATTGTTTTATTTATTTTCATAAAATTGAATAATGCAGATATGATGAAGCTTGTTTTGAAAATAATCATTCCAATATTTCATATCCAAATTTCACAAACCCCTATGATTATATGAAAAATGATGAATATGAAGAAAACTGTGAACCCTCTCCGGAGTTGTTGAGATTAGTTGAACAAGAGGCGAGAGAAATTAAACCGCACCAAGAAGAAGTTGAAATGGTTAATTTGGAAGATGAGGGGGAAGAAAAGAATGTAAAAATTGGAGTTGGTCTGACAAAAGAAATGAAACTACAGCTATATACCCTTTTGAAAGAGTTCAAAGATATATTTGCTTGGTCATACAAAGATATGCATGGTCTAGATCCCGAAATTGTACAACACAGGCTACCACTTAAACCAGAATGTCATCCAATTAAACAGAGGTTGAGAAGAATGAAACCTGAGGTATCGCTGAAGATAAAGGAAGAAGTGGAAAACAATTCAATGCTGGATTTTTAGCAGTAGCACAATATCCTCAATGGGTAGCAAATGTTGTTCCTGTGCCAAAGAAAGATGGGAAAGTTTGAATGTGTGTAGACTATAGAGATATGAATAGGGCTAGCCCTAAAGATGATTTTCCTCTACCGCATATCGACACATTAGTGGATAACACTGCTACATCATTATTATACTCATTCATTCATCACTCTATGGGGCACATTAGTGGATAATACTGCTACATCATTATTATACTCATTATTATACTCATTCATTCATCACTCTATGGGGCACATTTTTTCATTTGGATTAAAGAATGTTGGGCAACTTATCAGAGGGCAATGGTGACTTTTTTTTCATGATATGATGCACAAAGAGATTGAAGTTTATGTTGATGATATGATAGCTAAATCTGCATTTGAAGAAGAACATCTTGTTAATATGAGAAAGTTATTTGAAAGATTGCGAAAAGATAAGATCAGGTTGAATTCGTCTAAGTTCACTTTTGGAGTAAGATCTGGGAAGCTTCTAGGATTCATTGTCAGTCAAAGAGGAATAGAAGTGGATCCAAATAAAGTGCGTGCTATTCTTGAAATGCCGCATCCTTGCACGGAAAAAGAAGTTCGAGGTTTTCTGGGAAGATTAAACTACATTGCAAGATTTATTTTCCAGTTAACCACCACTTGTGAGCTGATTTTGAAATTATTACGAAAAAATCAAGTGGTAGAATGGAATGAAGACTGTCATATAGCATTCGACAAAATCAAACAATATCTAAGAGAACTTCTAATATTGTGTCTGTCAATTCCTGGAATGCCTCTTATTCTCTATGTGACAATATTAGATGGATCAATGGTGTCAACACCCAATTTTGTCTAAATGAAAATGAAAAAATAATAAAAATATTTTTCATTTTTGATAAATGTTTAGATTTAGGAATTAGAAAAATAAAAATGAAATAATAAAAATAATAGTAATAATAATAATAATAATAATAATAATAATAAATGTAAATAAAAAATTAAAAATATCAAATCAATAAAGAAAAAAATAGAAATAATAATAGTAATAATAAAAGAAAATAATATAAAAAAAAGGGAGAATGACACGTTAGAAACGAGGCATGAAAGAAAGAAAGAAAAAGTAAGGAAAAAAAGTGGCCATGTGGCACACTCTTATTGCTCATAATATTATTCATTTTTTTTTTCATTTGCCTTACCGTTTTAAGCTTGAGAAGGCAGTGTTTTGATTCCTCTTCCTGACTAATAAAAACGACTCCGTTTTGGTTGAACTGGAAGCGCCATTTTTTAATTTCTATATAAAGCACTGCAAAGCACAACTCAGGAGGAGGGGTTTTTGAATTCTGAAATTAAGAAGTATTTGTGAGGGAGAGAATTGGGGAAGGAGTACTACTGAGGAGAGGTCCAGAGAGAAAGAGAGAGTTCGGTGTGGTGAGGAAAACGTGGAAGCTCATTGGAGAAAACGAAACGTCATCGGAGGAGAAGAAGAGCTTGCCGGAGAAGAAGAAGAGTTCACCAGTGGTCGAAGAACGCTTTATTGGAGGTCCACGCTTCAACAAGTGAGTAGAATTGAAACATTTTCACTAAATTAATTCATGATTTGGAGTTGTATGCATTGAAACTGAGATTTACAGTAGTTAAATTCTTTGGTTGCATTGTTCACCATTTATAGAAGCATTTTTGTTCGGTTTAAAAGTTTGATTAATTGATCTGTGATATTTTGCTGTTTATAAATCATCTTCATCATGAATCAAAAGTCGAAACTCATTGTTGGAAAATTCAGAGAAGTGCACTGATCATCTTCTTCAGTGACTCTATATAATGTTTCTCTGTCAAGTAGCATGAATATTGCACTGAAATGTCTCTGATGAACCTTGTGTTTTGTTTTCTGTTTCATTTGGAATGTTGTTCTTATGTATGTGACATATTTCTGCTCTATTATTTTTTTAATTTGTTGTACTGAGCATGATAAAAAGAATACGCTATATTTAAGCTTCAGTGTTTAGATCAGTGAGATAGTATGTGAAACGAGAAATTTGGGTATGCAACGTGTGATTTAGTGATTAGGCAACGTTAGAGTAGGTGATTCGGCAATGTATGAAATAAAGAATTGATGCAGGTGAAAATTAATGGATGAGAAGTAGGTAAAATGTTTTATTTAGGTTCGGCATGAAGGAAAAAGATATTGACGCGGGAGATGATGTCATGAATAAAATTGGCAACGTGAAGTTAAGAGTGAATAAGGTGTAGTGTGTTTCTTTGCATGTATCTCATGTCAAAACTTTGCACCAGTTTCTCTGTTGTCATATAATAGTCACAAGTAATGAATAGACTCAAGTCAACTTATGATGCTTTTCCGTCTACATATTCTTAAACCTTTGAAAGCCTTAGCCCTTCACCGAAAAAGAAATATCAATTTCAATCAAAATTTAGCCAAATCGAAATCCAGAGTCAATTCCAATTTGATTCAGAATCTTCAAACCTGTACCAAAAATAAAAAAAAAAATTTCAAGGCATAAATAATTCTCTTTGCCGTTGTCAAGATGTGAACCACCACTTCCTCCGCAGTTCTCCACCCTTGTCGTGCTCTACTGAATCGTCACTTTTCTTTATCCTCGTCGTCATTAACCTTTGACACAAGTCCTTAACCATTACTCAAGCATTTCTGTAGCCATCCAAACTCCCAATCCACCATTAGCCATCACGAGCCATTTCTCTGTTGCGACCGGGAAGCATTACCAAGAACATCATGTGTATTAAGCTTATAGACACCTACAAAGAGAGGCATGACTGCTCTCTCATCTTCTTTCTCAATCTTAACACAAATTAGGGTATATAGAAATGTAATAAAAGGTGTGGGCCTAGCCCAATTTCAATAATAATAAAACACATATAGCAAGTGAAATGTGAAAAAGTGGAATGTTATTGAATTAAAAGATGCAAGGAGCGTCAGTGACATAAGGCAATTCACATTTCTTTTCTTTAAATTGGAAAGTTAATACTTAATGAAAAAAAGAGTGACGTGTTGTGTGTGTTCCTTTTTCACTTTAAATTTAATACTTTAATTTTTTTTTTGTTTGTTTTTTCATTTAAAACTAATTTTCTTTTACTTTTCCTATATTTCTAATAGATTTTACATTCTATATATTAAAGTTAAATATTTTTTCTTAGTATTTCATTTAAAAATAAAATTCAACTAAGATATCTAAATGGCCATACGCGTCATGCGAGATTCTTTTTTCTAAATAACCATTCTTGATTTGAATTCTTAAATGGTCGTTCATGTCATGAGATTTAATTCGATAAGTTTTAATTTGTTTGGATTATCAAAAGGCCAAACGCGTCTATGACATCCATATTAAAATCAATTTCTAAAAATATAAAAAATACAAAATTTTGAAACAAAAAAAAAATATTAAATTCTCAAAACAACTCATCTATCATTTAGAACTACGTATTCCTTGATTCTTCAACCATTAAGGATGTTGATACGTAGGAGCAAGGTCAATCCTTGTCGGGTCCTTTAATTTCAAAATTATAATTTTGTTTTTAATTGCATTTTACTTATATTTTTTTTGGGAAAAATAAACATTTTTAAAACCACATTTGATCTTGCTCATTTGATTAAAGGTACTGTCTTAGGACAGGCGCTGTGAGGTGCTAATACCTTCTCCACACGTAACCGACTCCCGAGCTCATCTCTAGTTCGTAGACCTTTCCTTATTCTTTTCTTGGTTTTCCATATTTTTTCATAATAAACTATGGTGGCGACTCTATCTCTTTCTTTTCACTATCTTTTTAATTTCTCTTTCGGATCGCCATCAGTCATCGTCGACGAGGTCGTGACAAATGGGTTGTGTTTTGGGACAACATGATGAAACGGGAAAGAAAGAGCATGCCATATATTATTTGAGCAAGAAATTTACTGATTGTGAACAAAGATATTCCGCATTAGAGAAAAGCTGTTGTGTATTGGCTTGGACAACGAATCGTTTGAGACAATATATGCTAAGTCATATGACATGGTTAATATCTAAAATGGATCCAATCAAGTATATTTTTGAAAAGCCTGCTTTGACTAGAAGAATAGCTCGTTGGCAGATGTTATTATCAGAGTTTGATATTTTGTATGTCACGCAAAAAGCTAATAAAGGCAGTGCTTTGGCAGAATTTTTAGCTCATCAACCCATAAATGATTATCAACTTATGCAACCTGAGTTCTCAGATGAAGATATTATCACCCTATTTGCCATGGAAGAAAGTACGGATGATGAAAGAAAATGAACTTTATTCTTTGACGGATCCTCTAATGGATTAGGACATGGTATAGGGGCAGTGCTTATTTCCCCGGAAAAACAATATATACCAATGACTGTAAGATTATGTTTTGATTGCACAAATAATATAGCAGAATACGAAGCCTGTGTTATGGGGATTTGAGCAGCCATAGAATTGAAAGTAGAGCGCTTCAATGTATATGGTGATTCAACACTAGTTATTCATCAAGTAAAAGGAGAATGGGAAACTCGAAATCACAAATTGATTCCTTACAAAGCATATATCAAAGGAATGATTGAAAATTTTGAAGATACAGAGTTTCATCATATTTCAAGAGAAGATAATTAGTTAGCTTATGCTCTCGCTACTTTGTCATCCATGTTTGAGGTTAGTCAAGAGGAGGAATTGCCAATGATTAAAATGCAAAGCTATGAAAATCCAATGTACTATCATTTCATAGAAGAAGAAGTGGATGGTAAACCGCGGTATTTCGATATTAAGCGATACCTCAACAGAGAATGATAAAAGAATGTTAAGAAGGTTAACCTCTGTTTCGTGTTGAATGAGATGTGTTGTATAAACGAAATCATAATATGATGCTACTCCGATGTGTGGATTCAAAAGAGGCAGAGTTGATATTGCAAGAAATACATGAAGGAACCTTCAAAACATATATGAATGGACATTCTATGGCTAGGAAGATACTAAGGGCTAGTTATTTCTGGATGACTATGGAAAATGATTGTTGTCTGCATGTGAGAAATTGTCATAAATGTCATGTGTTTTATCTGCGTCATGGCCTTTCTCCATATGGGATATAGATGTCATTGGTGCTATTGAACCAAAAGCATCAAATGGACATTGATCCATATTGGTAGCCATAGATTACTTTACAAAGTGGGTTGAAGCTGCTTCTTATGCTAATGTGACCAGAAAAGTGGTGGCAAAAATATAATGGTAGTAACATATAAAGATTGGCATGAGATGTTACCGTTTGTTTTGCATGGTTATCGCACTTCGGTAAGAACATCAACAGGAGCAACGCCTTTCTCACTTGTATATGGAATGGAAGCAGTATTACCATTTGAGGTTGAAATACCTTCTCTCAAAGTATTGATGGAAACCAAGTTGGAAGAAGCTGAGTGGGTCCAAGCAAGATATGATCAATTTAGTTTCATTGATGAGAAGAGGTTATTCGTTGTGTGCCATTGACAATTGTATCAAAGAAGAATGAAAAAGGCATTATTTGACAAAAAAGTTCGTTTGCGAGAGTTTTGTGAAGAAGATCTGGTGGTTAAAAAGATCATATCTGTTCAAAAGGATCATTGTGGTAAATGGATGCCTAACTATGAGGGTCCATATGTGGTAAAGAAAGTTTTCTCCGAAGGAGCACTAGTTCTCACAAGGATGGATGGGGAAGAGTTACCTTTACCAGTTAACTCTGACACAGTTAAAAATTTTTACGCATAACTTGATTCCATAATATTCTTCCAGTTAGAGCAGGCTTCTAAATAATGTACTTGATCGGGTCCATTTTAGATACTAACCATGTTGAGTGACTAAGCATATACTGTCTCAAACGATGTGCTGTCCAAGCTAAGGCATAACAGGTTTTTTCCAATGAGGAATATCTCTACTCACAATCAGTAAACTTTTTGCTTAAGTAATATATGGCAAGTTCTTTCTTTCTCGTTTCATCATGCTGACCCAATACACAACCCATCTATCTGTCTAATACTGTCAGATAGAGAATAAGAGGCCTTCCAGGAACCAGCGGACGCAGTATTAGAGGCTATTTCAAATATTCTTTGATTTTATCAAAAGCATTCTGATAGTCTTCATTCCATTCTACCACTTGATTCTTTCGTAACAGTTTGAAAATCGGCTCACAAGTGGCGGTTAGCTAGGAAATAAATTTAGCAATGTAATTCAATCTTTCCAGAAAACCTCAAACTTGTTTTTTAGTGTAGGGATGTGGCATCTCAAGAATAGCATGTACTTTGTCTGAATCCACTTCTATTCCTCTTTGACTAACAATGAATCCCAGGAGTTTTCCAAACTTCACCCCAAAGGTACACTTAGACGAATTCAATTTGTGTTTTTATATTTCTCAACCTCTCAAACAACATTTTCAGATTAACAAGGTGCTTTTCTTCAGATGCAGATTTAGCTATCAGATCATCAACTTTGTTCATCATATCATGAAAAAGAGTCACCATTGCCCTTTGATAGGTTGCACTAGCATTTTTCAACCCAAAAGACATAACTTTGTAACAGAATATGCCCCATAGAGTGATGAAAGTAGTTTTCTCCATATCTTCAGGTGCCATTTTAATCTGCTTATATATGGAGAATCCATCCATGAATAAGTATAGTCACGATGTAGCAATGTTGTCCACTAATGTGTCGATATGTGGTAGTGGAAAATCATCTTTAAGGCTGGCCCTATTTAGATCTCTGTAATCCACACACATTTGATCGTTCCCATCTTTCTTCGGAACAGGAACAACATTAGCTACCCATTGAGGGTACTGCGCCATAGCTAAGAATCCTGCATTAAACTGCTTTTCAACCTCTTCTTTTATTTTCAATGACACCTCCGGCTTCATTCTTCTCAACCTTTGCTTAATGGGATGACACTCTGGTTTAAGTGGTAATCGGTGTTGTACAATTTTGGGGTCTAGACTAGGCATATATTTATAAGACCAGGCAAAATTATCTTTGAATTCTTTCAAAAGAGCATATAGTTGTTGCCTCATTTCAGGAAACAAATCACCTCTGATTTTAACCATTTTTTCTTCCCTGTCATCTCCCAGATTTATCAATTCAACCTCTTCTTGGTGAGGTTTTATTTCTCAGCCTTCTTGTTTTACTAATCTCAACAATTTCGGGGAGGGGGGTTCACAGTTTTCCTCATATTCATCATTTTCCATGTTATCATCAGGGTCCGTGAAATTTGGATATGAAATATTGGAATGATTATTTTCAAAACAAGCATCGTCATATCAGCATTATTCAATTTTACAAATATCAATAGAAAAGACCAAAAATGAATGAAAACACATCATTTCATTAAAACTAAACCATTGTTATCGCTAAGAGAAAGCATCGCACAATAAAAACATTGTTCAAAACCAAACCAAAGTTTGTTTTCTTAAAATATTACATTTCATCACGTGTAAACACCACAGGTATGTCTACGGATTCCCAATTCCCAACTTGCTCATTAGGAAGACAAGGGTACACAAAATTAAGTCATGTGGCACGAAAACTCGCAAAAGTTACAGACCAACACATGATTACTTGTTTTTGCACCCATACAATCAACACATCATTTTCGGTCATTTTATTATTGTTACCAATAAATATGGTTAAAAAATGCTCAGAACAAGGGTAGAGGACCCTAAACACTAAAACGTGCTAAAAATGAAACAAACCCAAGATAACTACATTTTTTACCCAAATCTTTTGAACATAATTTTCGGTCATATTGTTTTTGTTTCCCAACAATGCGGCTCAAAAACAAAACAGTTAAAAGTTTAAGTCATTTGGCACGAAAACTCGCAAAAGTTACAAACCAATACTTGATGACTTATTTTTGTACCCAAACCATCGGCACACCATTTTCGGTCATTTTATTGTTGTTTCCCATAAATATAGTTAACAAATGCTAAGAACTAAGGTACATGACCCTAAACACGAAAACCAACCAAAAAGGAAACCAACCCAAGACAACAACATTTTTCATCCAAATCTTTTGCATATAATTTTCGGTCATTTTGTTGTTGTTTTCCATCAATACGACTCAAAAATATAATAGTCAAAAGTTTCAGTCATTCGGCACGACAACTCATAAAAGTTACAAACCAACACATGATGACTTGTTTTTGCACCCAAACCATCCACACATCATTTTCGGTCATTTTATTGTTGTTTCCGATCAATATGGTTAAAAAATGCTCAGAAGAAAAGTATAAGACCCTAAACACGAAAACCTGCCACATATAGAAATCAACCCAAGATAACTACATTTTTCAACCAAATCTTTTGCACATAATTTTCGGTCATTTTGTTGTTGTTTCCCATCAATACGGCTCAAAAATATAATTGTTAAAAGTTTAAGTTATTTTGCACGAAAACTCGCAAAAGTTACAAACCAAAACTTGATGACTTGTTTTTGCACCCAAACCATGAGCACATCATTTTCGGTCATTTTATTGTTGTTTTCCATCAATACGGCTCAAAAACTCGTAAAAGTTACAAACCAACACTTGATAACTTGTTTTTGCACCCAAACCTTCGACACATCATTTTCGATCATTTTATTGTTGTTTCCCATCATCATGGTTAAAAAATGCTCAAAACAAAGGTAGAGGACCCTAAATACTAAAACGTGCAAAAAATGAAACCAACCCCAGATAACTACATTTTTCACCCAAATCTTTTGCACATAACTTTCCGTCATATTGTTGTTGATTCCCAACAATGCGGCTCAAAAACAAAACAGTTAAAAGTTTAAGTCATTTGGCAAAAAACTCACAAAAGATCCAAGCCAATACTTGATTACTTGTTTTTGTACCCAAACCATCGACACATCATTTTTTGGTCATTTTATTGTTGTTTCCCATCAATATAGTTAAAAAATGCTTAGAACAAAAGTACAGGACCCAAAACAAGAAAACCTGCCAAAAATGGAATCCAACAAAAGATAACTACATTTTTCACCCAAATCTTTTGCACAAAATTTTCGGTCATTTTGTTGTTGTTTCCATCGATACGGCTCAAAAATATAATGGTAAAAAATTTAGGTCATTTGACACGAAAACTCGCGAAAGTTACAAACCAACACATGATGACTTGTTTTTGCACCCAAACCATCTGCACATCATTTTCTGTCATTTTATTGTTGTTTCCCATCAATATGGTTAAAAAATTCTCATAACAAAAGTAAAGGACCCTAAACACGATAACCTGCCAAAAATGGAAACCAACACAGGATAACTACATTTTTCACCGAAATCTTTTACATATAATTTTCGATCATTTTGTTGTTGTTTCCCATCAATACGGCTCAAAAACATAACAGTTAAAAGTTTATGTCATTTGGCATGAAAACTCGCAAAAGATCCAAACCAATACTTGATTACTTGTTTTTCTACCCAAACCATCGGCACATCATTATTCGATCATTTTATTATTGTTTTCCATCAATATAGTTAAAACATGCTTAGAACAAAAGTACAGGACCCTAAACAAGAAAACCTGCCAAAAATGGAATCTAACAAAAGATAACTACATTTTTCACCCATATCTTTTGCACAAAATTTTTGGTCATTTTGTTGTTGTTTCCATCGATACGGCTCAAAAATATAATGGTAAAAAATTTAGGTCATTTGACAGGAAAACTCGCGAAAGTTACAAACCAACATATGATGACTTGTTTTTGCACCCAAACCATCTGCACATCATTTTCTGTCATTTTATCGTTGTTTCCCATCAATATGGTTAAAAAATGCTCATAACAAAAGTAAAGGACCTTAAACACGACAACCTGCCAAAAATGTAAACCAACCCAAGATAACTATATTTTTCACCGAAATCTTTTACATATAATTTCGATCATTTTGTTGTTGTTTCCCATCAATACAGCTCAAAAACATAACAGTTAAAAGTTTAAGTCATTTGGCACGAAAACTCGTAAAAGATCCAAACCAATACTTGATTACTTGTTTTTGTACCCAAACCATCGGCACATCATTTTTTCGGTCATTTTATTGTTGTTTCCCATCAATACGGCTCAAAAACTCACAAAACTTACAAACCAACACATGATGACTTGTTTTTGTACCCAAACCATCCGCACAATATTTTTGGTCATTTTATTGTTGTTTCCTATCAATAGGGTTAAAAAATGCTCAGAACAAAAGTATAAGATCGTAAACACGAAAACCAGCCAAAAATATAAACCGACACAAGATAACTACATTTTTTACCCAAATCTTTTGCACATAATTTTCGATCATTTTGTTGTTTGTTCCCTTCAATAAGGCTCAAAAATATAATGGTTAAAAGTTTAAGTTATTTACCACGAAAACTCGCGAAACTTACAAATGAACACAGGATGACTTATTTTTGCACCCAAACCATCTACACATCATTTTCGGTCATTTTATTGTTGTTTCCCATCAATATGTTTAAACAATGCTCAGAACAAAAGTACAGGACCCTAAGCACGAATACCTACCAAAAATGGAAACCAACACAAGATAACTATATTTTTCACCCAAATCTTTTGCACATAATTTTCAGTCGTTTTGTTGTTTGTTCCCTTCAATACGGCTCAAAAATATAATGGTTAAAAATTTAAGTCATTTGGCACGAAAACTCACAAAAGTTACAAACCAACACATGATAACTTGTTTTTGCACCCAAACCATCCGCACATTACTTTTGGTCATTTTATTGTTGTCTCCCATGAAGATGGTTAAAAAATGCTCAGAACAAAGGTACATGACCCTAAACACGAATAACTATCAAAAATGGAAACCAATACAAGATAACTACATTTTTCACTCAAATCTTTTGTACATAAGTTTCGGTCATTTTATTGTTTCTTCCCTTCAATACGGCTCAAAAATATAATTGCTAAAAGTTTAAGAAATTTGGTGCGAAAACTCGCAAAAGTTACAAACCAACACTTAATGACTTGTTTTTGCACCCAAACTTTCGACACATCATTTTCGGTCATTTTATTGTTGTTTCCCATCAGTATGGTTAAAAAATGCTAAGAACAAAGGTAGAGTACCCTAAATACTAAAACGTGCGAAAAATGAAACCAACCCAAGATAACTACATTTTTAATCCAAATCTTTTGAACATAACTTTCCGTCATATTGTTGTTGATTCCCAACAATGCGGCTCAAAAACAAAACAGTTAAAAGTTTAAGTCATTTGGCACGAAAACTCGCAAAAGTTACATACGAATACTAGATTACTTGTTTTTGTACCCAAACCATTGGCATATTATATTTCGGTCACTTTATTGTTGGTTCCCATCAATATAGTTAAAAAATGCTTAGAACAAAAGTACAGGACCTTAATCACGAAAACCTGCCATAAATGAAAACTAACACAAGATAACTACATTTTTCACCCAAATCTTTTCCACATAATTTTCGGTTATTTTGTTGTTGTTTCCCATCAATACGGCTCAAAACTATAATCGTCAAAAGTTTAGGTCATTTAACACGAAAACTAGCAAATGTTACTAACAAACACATGATGACTTGTTTTTGCATCCACACCATCTGCACATTATTTTTGGTCATTTTATTGTTGTTTCTCATCAATATGGTTAAAAAATGCTTAGAACAAAAGTACAGGACCCTAAACCCGAAAACTGCCAAAAAAGGAAAATAACACAAGATAACTACATTTTCCACCCAAATATTTTGCACATAATTTTCGATCATATTGTTGTTGTTTCCCAACAATGCGGTTCAAGAAAATTACAGTTAAAAGTTTAAGTCATTTGCCAATAAAACTCGCGAAACTTACAAACCAAAACAAGATAACTTATTTTTGCACCCAAACCATCTGCACATTATTTTCGGTTATTTTATTGTTGTTCTCCATCAATATGTTTAAAAAATGCTCAGAACAAAAGTACAGGACCCTAAACACGAATAACTATCAAAAATGGAAACCAATAAAAGATATCTACATTTTTCACCCAAATCTTTTGCACATAAGTTTCTATCATTTTGTTGTTTCTTCCCTTCAATACGGCTCAAAAATATAATTGTTAAAAGTTTAAGTCATTCGGCACGAAAACTTGCAAAAGTTACAAACCAACACTTGATGACTTGTTTTTGCACCCAAACCTTCGACACATCATTTTCGGTCATTTTATTGTTGTTTCCCATCATTATGGTTAAAAAATGATGAGAACAAAGGTATGGGACCCTAAACACTAAAATGTGCTAAAAATGAAATCAACTCAACATAACTATATTTTTCACCCAAATCTTTTGAACATAATTTTCGGTAATATTGTTGTTGTTTTCTAACAATGCGGCTAAAAAATAAAACAGTTAAAAGTTTAAGTCATTTGACACGAAAACTCGTAAAAGTTACCAACCAATACTTGATTACTTGTTTTTGTAATCAAACCATTGACATATCATTTTGCGGTCATTTTATAGTTATTTCCCTTCAATAAAGTTAAAAAATGCTCAGAACAAAACTACAGGACCCTAATCACGAAAACCTGCCAAAAATAGAAACCAACATAAGATAACTACATTTTTCACCCAAATGTTTTGCACATAATTTTCAGTCATTTTGTTGTTGTTTGCCATCGACAAGGCTCAAAAATGTAACGGTCAAAAGTTTAGGTCATTTGACAGGAAAACTCGCGAAAGATACAAACCAACACATGATGACTTGTTTTTGCAGCCAAACCATCTACGCATCATTTTCGGTCATTTTATTGTTATTTCCCATCAATATGGTTAAAAAATGCTCAGAATAAAAGTATTGAACCCTAAACCAGAAAACCTGCCAAAAATGGAAAACAACACAAGATAACTACATTTTTCACCCAAATTTTTTGAACATAATTTTCAGTCATTTTGTTGTTGTTTCCCATCGATGCGACTCAAAAATATAATGGTCAAAAGTTTACGTCATTTGACAGGAAAACTCGCGAAAGTTACAAACCAACACATGATGACTTGTTTTGCACCCAACCCATCTGCACATCATTTTTGGTCGTTTTATTGTTGTTTCCCATCACTATGGTTAAAAAACGCTTAGAACAAAAGTTAAGGATCCTAAATACGAAGACCCGCCAAAAATGAAACCAACCGAAGATAAGTACATTTTTCACTCAAATCTTTTGCACATAATTTTCAGTCATTTTGTTGTTGTTTCCCATTAATACAGCTCGAAAATACAACGGTCAATAGTTTATGTCATTTGACACGATAACACACAAAAGTTACAAACTAACACTCGATGACTTGTTTTTGCACCCAAACCGTCTGCACATCATTTTTGGTCATTTTATTATTTTATCCCATCAATATGGTTAAAAAGTGCTCATAACAAATGTAAAGGACCCTAAACACGACAACCTGCCAAAAATGGAAATCAACCCAAGATAGCTACATTTTTCACCAAAATCTTTTACATATAATTTTCGATCATTTTGTTGTTGTTTTCAATCAATACGGCTCAAAAACATAATAGTTAAAAGTTGAAGTCATTTGGCACGAAAACTCACAAAGGTTCCAAACCAACACTTGATGACTTGTTTTTGCACCCAAACCATTGGCACATCATTTTCTGTCATTTTATTGTTGTTTCCCATAAATATCGTTAAAAAATTATCAGAACAAAAGTATAGGACCCTACACTCGAAAACCTGCCAACAATAGAAAACAACACAAGATAACTACATTTTTCACCCAAATTATTTACAGATAATTTTCGGTCATTTTGTTTTTGTTTCCGATCGATACGGTTCAAAAATATAGTCGTCAAAAGTTTAGGTCATTTCACACGAAAACTTGTGAAAGTTACAAAACAACACATGATGAGTTGTTTTTGCACCCAAACCATAGGCACATCATTTTCGGTCATTTTATTATTGTTTCTCATCAATATGGTTAAAAAATGCTCAGAACAAAAGTATAGGACCCTAAATACGAAAACCTGTCAAAAATGAAACTAACCGAAGATAAGTACATTTTTCACCCAAATCTTTTGCAAATAATTTTCAGTCATTTTGTTGTTGTTTCTCATCAATACGGCTCAAAAATACAACGGTTAAAAGTTTATGTTATTTGACACGACAACGCACAAAAGATACAAACCAACACTTGATGACTTGTTTTTCCACCCAAACCATCTGCACATCATTTTCGGTCATTTTATTGTTTTTTCCCATCAATATGGTTAAAAAATGCTCATAACAAAATTAAAGGACACTACACACGACAACCTGCCAAAACTGGAAACCAACTCATGATAACTACATTTTTCACCCAAATCTTTTGCATATAATTTTCGATCATTTTGTTGTTGTCTCCGATCAATACGGCTCAAAAACGTAACAGTTAAAAGTTTAACTCATTTGGCCCAAAAACTCCCAAAAAGTTACAAACCAACACATGATGACTTGTCTTTGCACCTAAACCATCCACACATTATTTTAGGTTATTTTATTGTTGTTTCCTATCAATATAGTTAAAAAATGCTCAGAACAAAGGCACAAGACCCTAAACACGAATAGCTACAAAAAATGGAAACCGACACAAGATAACTATATTTTTTGCCCAAATCTTTTGCACATAATTTTTCGTCATTTTTTTGTTTCTTTCCTTCAATACGGCTCAAAAATATAATGGTTAAAAGTTTCGGACATTTGACACGAAAACTCGCAAAAGTTACAAACGAACACTTGATGATTTGATTTTGCACTCAAACCATCTACACATCATTTTCGGTCATTTTATTGTTGTTTCCCATCAATATGGTTAAAAAAATGCTCTGAACAAAAGTGTAAGACCGTAAACACGAAAACTAGCCAAATCTTTTGCACATAATTTTCTGTCATATTGTTGTTGTTTCCTAACAATGCGGCTCAAGAAGATAACAGTTAAAGGTTTAAGTCATTTACCACGAAAACTCGCGAAACTTACAAACCAACACATGATGACTTATTTTTGCACCCAAACCATCTGCACATCATTTTCGGTCATTTTATTGTTGTTTCCCATCAATATGTTTAAAAAATGCTCAGAACAAAAGTACAGAACCCTAAACACGAATACCTACCAAAAATGGAAACTAACACACGATAACTACATTTTTCACCCAAATCTTTTGCACATAATTTTCAGTCATTTTGTTGTTTGTTCCCTTCAATACGGCTCAAAAATATAATGGTTAAAAGTTTAAGTCATTTGGCACGAAAACTTACAAAAGTTACAAACCAACACATGATGACTTGTTTTTGCACGCAAACCATCTACACATCATTTTCGGTCATTTTATTGTTGTTTCCCATCAATATGGTTAGAAAATGGTTATATCAAAACTATAGGACCCTAAACATGAAAACCTGCCAAAAGTGAAACCAACCTAAGATAACTACATTTTTCACCCAAATCTTTTGCACATAATTTTCAGTCATTTTGTTGTTGTTTCCCATCAATACGGCTCAAAAACATAACAGTTAAAGTTTAAGTCATTTAGCACGAAAACTCGCAAAAGTTACAAACCAACACTTGATGACTTGTTTTTGTACCCAAACCATCCGCACATCATTATCAACCATTTTATTGTTGTTTCCTATCAATACGGTTAAAAAATGCTCAGAAGAAATGTACAAGACTGAAAACACCAAATCCTGCCAAAAATGGAAACCAACCTAAGATAACTACGTTTTTCACCCAAATCTTTTGCACATAATTTTCGGTCATTTTGTTGGTGTTTCCCAACAATACGGCTAAAAAATATAACGGTTAAAAGTTTAGGTCATTCGAGACGAAAACTCGCAAAAGTTACAAACTAACACTTCATGAGTTCTTTTTGCACCCGAACCATTTGCACATTATTTTCGGTCATTTTATTGTTGTTTCCCATCAATATGGTTAAAAAAATGCTCAGAACAAAAGTACAGGACCGTAAACACGAAAACTTGCCAAAAATGGAAACCAACCCAAGATAACTAAATTTTTCACCCAAATCTTATGCACATAATTTTCGGTCATTTTGTTGTTGTTTCCCATCAATACGTCTAAAAAATATAACGGTTAAAATTTTAGCTCTTTTGACACGAAAACTCGCAAAAGTTACAAACCAACACTTGATGACTTGTTTTTGCACCCAAACCATTTGACATTATTTTCGGTCATTTTATTGTTGTTTTCCATTAATATGGTTAAAAAATGCTCAGAACAAAAGTACACAACCCTAAACAGGAAAACCTGCCAAAAATGGAAACCAACCCAAGATAACTACATTTTTCACCCAAATCTATTGCATATATATTTCGGTCATTTTGTTGTTGTTTCCCATCAATACGGTTAAAAAACATAATAGTTTAAAGTTTAAGTCATTTGGCTGAAAAAGATACGGTCTATCTATCTATCTGTCTGTCTATCTCTTTGTCTGTCTATCTCTCTCTCTGTCTATCTCTCTGTCTGTCTATCTCTCTGTCTGTCTATCTCTCTGTCTGTCTCTATCTCTCTGTCTGTCTCTCTCTCTGTCTGTCTATCTCTCTGTCTGTCTCTCTCTGTCTGTCTATCTCTCTGTCTATCTCTTTATCTGTCTATCTATTGTAATTAACTCTTTAAAAACTTTAGAAAGTGAGTAACTTATAAAACTGGATTCCAAACCAAATTCTGAAGGATTGATCCAAACCAAGTTATAAATAATACCGACTTTAAATTTGATTTATTTACTTATATTATACTATAATTTTAACTATTTGAAAAATATTTTTATATGCTAACTCTGTATATATAACGAACCAAATTTGTGTTTGAAAAACCGATAAATAAACCTTGGCTTAGATGCTTTTTGAACTAATAATTATATCTTGAATAAATTACTCTTAGCACTCTGAAATTTTTAAAACTACACTGTGAACACAATTATTTTACTACACAAATTTCTCATCTATTTTAAGTGAATTTGCTTATCATTTATTATTTTTATATTAATTACTTGCATACTTTTAAATCATAAAACATTAACTTATCATGATATATATATATATATATATATATATATATATATATATATATATATATATATAT
>Ga0209700_105972_pt1 | contig 19661 bp, 5 predicted proteins | sample SiratroredBW_FD_187528 | JGI IMG/M metagenome (GOLD analysis project Ga0209700, IMG submission 187528) | Root nodule microbial communities of legume samples collected from California, USA - Siratro red BW (SPAdes) (version 2) | ecosystem: Host-associated > Plants > Roots > Nodule | place: USA...
AGACAGATATAAATGACAAATTTTCAAGGTGGTTTGGAGACACGGCACAGTACTGTGTTTCTTTTCTTCTTTTTTTTTTTTTTTTATTTTTTTTTTTTTTTTATAATTTTTTTTTTTTTTTTTTTCTTTTTTTTTTTTTTTTTAATTTTTTCTACTTTTAATAACTTCTGTCTTTTAGTTCTTAGGGCAAGACTAATTGTGTTTGGGCGTGGACTGTCAGTTTGAACATTGTTGTTTGGACTTGTAATTTTAATTATTGGACCTTATCACTTTCTTATCCCTTTTAATCTACACTTGAAAAATATAAAAAAAAATTCAAATTTTGATGCACTATAATTAAGTTTTATATTTTATTAAATTTAAATAGATATATTTTCCAATTAAGATATTTAGAAACTAAAATAAAAATGCTCGTAGTTATTGATCATGAATTTGTGCTTTAATGCATATAAATATTATGTTTTATTATTGATCACAAATCTTACTACTCATGATACAACTTGATTCATGATTCAGAAAATGAATCTTCCAATTCACAATTTGTATACCAATTCAACAATCATGCTTAAATGTACCCTCTACATGTGCGTGTACTTGGTTGGATCACAAAATAAAGTACCCATGCTTTGGAGAGGGTGACTTTAAGGGGAAGGCCTTTGCCTTGTATGGGTTTCTTATACTACACAAAATAAAATACCCCTTGCCTTGTTAAGGGTTTCTTATGTTTGATTGTTTTTTATCTTAAAACTCAACACTGGCATGATATTTATGTTAAATGTTCCCAACTTTCTTCACCAGAATGATTGAATTATGTGCCGGAATGTCCAGAGAAAAAGAATATGAAGGGAATGGGAGCTTCCTTCTTTTATCTATTTTTTGTGGCTCTAAAAAGAGAGGAAAATACCTGATCATTTTTTTTGTGTATTCTTATATTAGAATAGATATGCTAGAAAATTGATATACCTTTGTTTTCTAGAAGATTTCTTTCCTCTCTTGTTCCTAGGGTTTTAATTATGATCTGAAACTGTAGTCATTATCTATAAGTTGTGGATATTAATTCAGTACTTGAACTTTTATTATGATTTCTGACTGTGAAGGCTGTTCTCAAACCCAACGATATAATTATATATTGTATATTCTTGAAATTGTATTAGTCCTCCTCCCAGTTTGTATGAATATTTTGGTTAATTATTTTGTGATAATGTGACATTTGAAATTGCAGTGTTTATGTTGGATAACAGCCATTCCTTAGAGGAATAGTATCTGTCTAAGTTTTATTTATTTTGGAGTCAGTTTTTAGTTGTATTCAGATCTACAAAAACGGGGATCACTTGATACCTCAAGTTGAGCCCTATTCTGGGTCACTTTTTGATGCTTGCCTGAGAGCATTATAATCCCGATCCCCACATGCCTTAAGAGTGCCTCTTTGTCTTAAGATTTCCATATTTCTAGCTTTTGTATTTTTTCTCAGTAGGTTAATTTTCCTTTTAAACTGATGACATTAGAATGCACTCAGGCTTCCAGTCCGCTGGGACAAGACAGTCATAGTTGTGATGAATGACGTGCGTGTCAGCAGTCCTTATCACCCAGAATGTGTTGTTGGAGGTACTCCTGCTGCAAATGAACGGGTGAAGAAAGTGGTAAATATCCTTCTTTTGCTGTTTTTTAGTGTGCCTAAATGTATGTATTAGTGGCATGTCAAATATCGTATAGATTGGTATTGAATTATGTGCAGTAGAGTTGCTTGGCTATTGGGATTTATGGTTCATTTTTATTAAAACAACATTAAGTGCAAAACGAAAACTTAATCAAGAGAACTTTGTTTTTCTTTTTCGTTCATTACATTTGATTCTTCTATAAGGAGCTTTTTTTAGTAGTATTACAACCATTAATTTGAAATGACCTGCGGATGAGGGATTTGCGTAGTTTGTAGGTGGTTTGATTGAGATCGGATTAGATTTTTTGAGAAAAGTTGTAGAACTTCGGAAGGGCTGCACCTCCCAATGCCCAAAGGCCCCAATCCTCAAAAATGACTTGATAAAATCCCTCTTCATATTTTTTTTATATACGGCTACTGGTTTACTAGCATAAACCCACCCACAATGGCCTAATCAGTAGCAGGCCCTTAACATAACCCCTTGTATTTCTTAGACTAACATAACTAACTGGCTACTAATGGGGCCTACTAACCATAGTCCCTCTGAACATTCACCTTGTCCTCAAGTTGGTTGATATGGCTCCACCTGGGTCAAACACAAAATGTGAATACTCCCATGGTCCTATGGTTGATATGGCTACGCTGTTTTCTGTTGTATTTTTGGCCAAATAGTGCATTGGAAACTTTGTAGTATGCTGAAAAGGTCCCATGTGTGTTGTAGAGTCTGAAACTCTAGGGAAGAGAGAAATATTGAGCTAAAACTATGGGCGCGCTTTACTTATACTGAGAAAAATGAATTAATGCAATCAATCGAGGAGATTTTTTATATCCTCTAATAATAAAGATATGATACGAGAACAAATAAAAATGCTCCTAATAAGACATATAATCTAGATATTCCTGATTATATAATAAGATTAACTAGTTATTTCTATAATTATAACAGTATTTCAGATTGTGTAAGATCATCTTATTTCTATAATTATAGCACTCTCCCTCAAGCTGAAGTATATTACCTAGCTTGCTGTAAATATAATTGATCCTCTATTCTCTTACAAGCTTGGTGCTCAGCCAATTGTTCATTAAAGTTGACAAATTTATTGATGTCTCTAGGCTACCCTTTCTCTCTTATGAAATGACTATCCACTTCAACATGTTTGGTTCTCGCATGAAAGACAAGATTAGCCTAGTTGTCACATACTAGGTGCATTTGAGATTTTCTTGAAATTTAAGCTCTTTGAGGAGTTGTTTTAGCCATATGAGCTCACAATTGACTAATACCATTCTCCTATATTCTATTTCTGCAATTGATCTTCCCACAAAATTTTGTTTCTTACTTTTCCAGGGTATTAAATTACCTCCAACAAGAACACATTACCCTGAGGTGGAGCGTCTATCACTTGGTGACCTACCTAGTTAGCATGAGAATATCCAACAATTTGAGTATTTCCCTTATCTTCATAAATGATGCCTTTTCTAGGAGCCTTCTTAATATACTTTAGGATCCATACAACTGGTGACCTACCTAGTTAGCATGAGAATATCCAACAATTTGAGTATTTGCCTTATCTTGATAAATGATGCCTTTTCTAGGAGCCTTCTTAATACTCTTTAGGATCCATACAACTGCATCCCAATGTTCTTGACAAGGAGAGTTTAAAGATTGATTTACTACACTCATTGCAAAGGCGATAGGTCGGGTCATAGTGAGGTAATTTTGCTTACCAACTAACCTTTTGCATCTCCCAAGATCAAAATAAGTTTCTCTTTGGTTAGTTACAAGTTTGACACTTGGATCCATTGGTGTGTCTACGGGCTTAGCATTTATCATCTCTTTCTTCTAGAATGTTGTGAGCATATTTTCTCTGAGGTATGACCAAATCATTCTTGGATTGTGCACTTCTATACCAAGGAAATTCCTTAGTTGTCCAAGATCTGTTGTTTGGAACTTTTGAGTAAGATATTGTTTTAGCTGGACAATACCCTTCTTATCACTACATGTGATAAAAATATCGTTCATATATACAATGAGATAGATACATCCTTGAGGAGATTGATGATAGAATAGAGAATAATCAACATCACTTTGTATCATTCTGAATTGCTAGATGATAGTTCGAAAATGCCCAAACCATACATGAGATGATTGCTTGAGGCCATACAGGGACTTGTATAGGTGACATACCGTATTAGATGACACTCCTTGAGCAACTAATCTAGGCTCCATGTAGACTTCTTCATCAAGGTCACCACATAGAAATGCGTTTTTGATGTCAAGTGGAAATAGAGTCAGTTGTGAATAGCTGCAATGGAGAATAGAAGTCGATTAAAAGTCATTTTGATACTAAGAGAGAAAGTGTTGGTATAATCTCGGCCATAGATTTGTGTGTATCCTTTGACAACCAATTGAGCTTTATAACAATCAATGTTATTATCAGGTCTTGTTTTTCTCATTCAACTTATCTATATATGTTTTACTAGAGAGAACACTTATTTATATAATATATTTCGTCCAAATGAGTTCCAAGAGTCATACAAAGAGTTAACTATGATTAACTAAACTAATCCCTTGAAATTAGGGAATGCAAAGGGTAGTTTCCGAGATTCAATGAATGTAATGATTACAAAAAGATGACATAGCAAGAAAGCACATGGGTGGTGGTGCCACTTGGAGAGTTCCAAAGGTCATGGAGCTTCTCTCAAGTTGATTCCATCAAGTGCCTCACTTCCCTCAAGTTCCCTACAATTTTCTAAGACTACTCATGCTTTTTCTTTTTATTTCTTCCTCCAAAATCTTTAAGACTTCTTCTATCTTTTATTTCTTCATCTACATCTTCATTTGTCATACTTCTTTTATTTATTCTTCACGTCTTCTCTTCTATTTCTTCAATAAATTCTTTCTCATTCTCATATGTATCAAACGCTAACAAAATGTTAAAACCAAAAGGGGTAACAATATGAGAAAGACCCCACATATCAAAATCAACTAAAGAAAAAGGAGACAAAGCTCATTTATTAAGACTATCATGGAAAGACTGACGAACATGATTTCCAAATTGACATGATTTACAATTCAAAGTAGACAAATGTTTTAAACTCGACACTGTCTTTTGCAATTTTGCTAACCTAGGATGTCCTAATTGAGCATGAATATCATTGGAGAGATCGTCAATGCACATATCAATGTTGATGGATAGAGACCGCAACAGTTTCATCTCTTCCTGAACTTGCTTGGCCTCAATATTGCTCAACCTTGATCAGCCACCAATCTTCCTTTAATCAGATTCAGGAATCCATCTTGAAGCCATTTTCTTTACAACTTACCCCCACAGCTCTTAGATTTGATCTCTGTTACCAATTGGTAGGAACTGGATCAGATTTATGGAAAAAAATGGGAAGATTCCACAGATTACAGTATGAAAAGTCCCCAATCCTCCCAAATGACAAGATGGAATCCCTCTTCCTATTTATATACATATACTTGTCTACTAAAATAACCCATCCTCGATGGACCTAATGTGGTTATTGGTTTAAATCTCAATTCATGATTTTCAATTGTGGTCGTGGTCACACTGTTGAAGCTGTGTTTGTATCTGTTTAGAAAAATTGCAAGAAATTTAGGACAAATACAGGCAACAAGGTTTTCAATTGCAGCTGCACTGTACAGTTTAAATTTCATCCATTCAACTTTCAGTGATTTCTAATGACTCTTTGTGGAAAAATACGGCAATTTATTTCTTGATAATAATAATTTACCCTAATAGTCTTTTTAAAATAAAACGTTTTGATGCAAAACTTGGCTGATATTGACTATACATTTTCCTCGTTTGTAGCTTGAGTTTGAGAGGAAGAGGTTGCAACTTCGCAGTTCTGGTGGTCCGTAAAGCTTCACATTTGCATCCTTTTATGGTCAGGAAAGCGCCTCCAAGGAGTAAACATGATGGGTATGTTGCTTTTAACAAACCCTATACAAGAGGGTTTTCCAAGGCAGATTCCTGACTTCAGATATCTTTTGATTATCTGCTGTCTTGAGCTCTCAAGTTCTGTCTTGCTTATGGAGTTCATTTGAGGTACTTGCTCCGGATTCTTCTTAAGAGTGAATGCCGAAGCATATGATGTATGGTGTGTTACACTTGGTACCCGAACAGGTGACTGGGTTTATATAATTTGTTAGTTTGCTGTTGGGAAGTTTAACTAATTACAATGGGCTATCATGAACTCAAAATGACTCCAATTTGCTCTTATTTAATAATGCAAATGCTTCGGATAAATCAAGCTGATATTCCTACCTGAAGCTTGCTAGTTTGTTTATTTCTTGTTTCTAACAATGTGGTATAATTTTTTTTATTTGGCTGTCCCCATTATGATAAGGTTTGATTGCTATTGTTTTTTGGATTTTAATCTTCTTTGGATGGATCTTTGGCAATATTTGATTGCATTTTGGGGTCATAGGGAAAACATTGAGAGACAAGGTTTGAAAAGTATTTTGTTCTGGTTTTTGGGGCAGGGTATGTGTAGTATGCGTTCCAATTCCTTTTGAGATGGGCCTCGAATAGAATTTAATCAAATAATAAATACATTCCATTTCTTGGCTTCATGTTTTGCACCCTTCTTTGTCTTGTTCTGAATTTGTCCTCTACGTCTAGATATGGAGGTTCCAGTCTTCATTTTATGCAGTGTCTTTACTGTCTCTGAATTGGTGTCACCCTGAGTTTAGGTGTGATTGGAGCCTTAGTTGTCTTTTGCACCCTGAAGGTTCTGCTCTGTTCCAGTTGTGTCTGGTCTTTGTTCTTTGTTTCAGACACTAACTGAAATTGGTTGGTAACTTGGAGATAGTTGATAGGTACTGATTCTGTAGTTCTATATGATGTGATGCCCATTTATGCCTAATTGTATTGTTTTCCTCTTTTTTTCATTCAACAAATATTTTCTCTGGTTTTTGTATTTTCTTCTCCATTTGGGCTCTATTATGTCTCCCACCCTGGAATGAGAGTGTTGGCATCTACTGGAAAGGAACATTTCATTATGCTGCATAGAGCATCCCATGAGCTCAGTTTCGACCTCTCTTCCTCACTTCACTACAATTGCCCTCCCCTCCCCGCTTCTACAAAACTCAAGATTCTGATATTGATGTGCTTTTAGCTCAAAATCTTCAATGGTTTTTTTATCTGATTCAGCAATGAGAACTTTTTATTTTCATTGAGACCTGGATGTGTGGTTTCTTGGATCCTAGTGCTTCGTTTCTTGAAGATTTTGTTTGACTTCAGTTTGAGCCTTTGAATGTTCCAGTTTTCCAGTTTAGGTCAGTTTGGCTGAGGCACAAGGGTGATCAAAATTCATTGTCATTCTTCGAGGTGTTACTTTTTGTTTTCCCCTTTTTTGGCAAGAATACGTGTTATCCTTGATTTTTTGAGGTCACAGCCCTACAATTGCTCAGATATGGATATGGATAGCAGTTTTAATCTTATCTGCCACATCACCACCTCCATGTTTCACAAAATTCTCAGTCTTGAAATCTGATGCAGAAAATCCTCCGTTTAAGATGTCATTTTGCTTTTCCCAGTGCTTCAATGAAGCTAGCACTATTTTTGCTCTTGATTTCTTGACTTGGTAGCATTGTTCGGGCTCATGTTATCAGGGATTGCTTGATTGACAAAAGAGTTATTTCATGGACTGTTATCATTGGTCTAATTTGCTGTTCCATTTTGTTGACTTTGTAATGTAACATCATTTAATGAAGGTCTAATCAATACTGTTTTGGTCTACTTCAAGTGCTTGTTTGATGCATCGTCTTTATAGTTGTGAATGGTATTACAAGCATGCATTTTGCTGGTGTTTTGGTTTGATTAATACTTATTACTAGACTTGGTGCATGGCTCATTAGTGCTACTGCTCTTTCTGTCATCTAAAAAAGCTGTCATCATTGCTAATGGCCGAAGGCCAAGCTATTTCAATTGGCTCTAATAGGGGAACTCAAGTCACAAATAGGATGTTTTAAAAGAGTGGTGACTTACAAGACTCTATGTTGTATTATCCTCGTTGGTGCAGTGAACATAGCATAGGAAGGTGAAGTTGAATTTCTTCCGGAAAATGGTGTATTTGTGACTTCATTTTCAGGATTAGTGAAAGGCCTCTTTTTGGTTATTCGTCATCTTTGTTAAGCATGATCTGTTATTTTTGTCAACTGGTGGTTTGAAATGATTTTTCAAAATGATTCTTTATATGGAAGTGTTTAGATAAAGAGATCATAATAGGTTTCAGCTCCAATGGTATGGAATTGTTTCTAAGTAGAAGCATACCTGATGATTTCTCAAGACTACTGGAAAAGGCTGTCATTCTTTTGATCTCTTCTTGACTTAAGGCTAGTAGGTTTCAACAAGTCAGAAGAATTTTCTTTTTCCTCATATTGTTTCTGCCCTATGGACTTGTTCACCTTTACAAGATGCTTCTCCTTCTCTTTCCCCCCAAATAACAATGCAATTTCCAAAATTTCTCTTCGTTAATGCTATGGCCTATTACAATAAAAGGACCACAAATCAACTTTCTCTGTTTGTCCTATTTTGGGTTATGAAGATTCAACTATAGTTAAAATAGACTACAAACAAGTATTCTTCTTTGTTTCTTTTATTTTATACCAGTATATAATGTCACTTATGAAAAACTCTTTTAGTATTCCTTGATATTAATAATAATATCAAGTATTCTTTGATACTAAGCTGCTTTTAGCTTTCACAAGTAGTTTTAAGTGTTACTCCTAACTACAAGAATGTTTGATAGAAAAATATAAGAACTCCTATAAAGTGAATATACAATAAATCACTTCTGATTATCATTTTAACTTCATTGGATGAGTAGAAGGTTTAAAAGACTGTTACAGGTTTAAAAGGCAACACATTAGTACATGGATGATTTTCATAAGGCCTCTTATTGCGGGGTTAGAATTATGTGTTGTTGTGTTGATATATATGTGTTTTTTCTTTTATAGGCTTGATGAATGTGATCCTATAAGATATTTGATTATTGCAGCAAATTTTCTTATACTGTTGTATTTTTGTAGAGTTACTCCAAATAGATTTTGATTCACATTATTATGCTATGCCATTTCTTATTCACGTTAAGGAAAATAAATATTTTTTGTTTGTGATCTTTTGAAATAATAAATAAGAATTTTTTGGATGTGTAATCTTTTCAAATAACAGCACGTTGAACACAAAAAAATTTGAAAGAAAAGATTTTTATAAATTATATAGAGATTAGACGAGTTATTACTCTTATAGAATGTTATATTAAGATATGGTAACATTATAATTAAATTACTAAATGCAAGAGTATATTTTATTATTAAAAAATATTTTGTTTAAACTTTTATTACTTCAAAGATAAATTTTATTTATTATCATCCGAACACACGTTGTCACGGTTGTCTGGGTATTAACTAGAAAATCATAGACATTGTCTTGTTAAATAAAATCCTTTAGAACAATGACATCTTTACTATAATTAGTTTTTACCACCGAAAGTGATTTAATTGGTTAGCGTATATTGTAACAAATTTGTTTCCTTGTTCTAACTAATGTTTACATGGTTACATAAGATGCTTGAACAACATCTTTAAGCGTTGAATAAGTTTGGTTTAGTTCATCCCATATGGTTGGAAAAGTCACTGGAAGGTTCCAGAGTCCTCTGAGTGATAAAAAAAATTGTCAATTGCCAGAAAAGATAAAGTGATGTAGGAACCTACATAAATTCTGCTTCCTGAACGCTGTACCTTTCAAAATACCCGTTCTACCCTTATTATTTTATTTGAAAGTTGGTTCCCCTTTGTTAAGAGTTTTGTTATGTTGTGGCTGCTTTTTCTCTATGGTTGTTGTAATATGTTTTCTTACGGTTAGTTTGATTTGTAGACGAAAAGAGGGAAATGATGGATGTCGAGAAATGGACAATGAATGGAGATTTGGTTATAGGATGTGTGGAATAATTTTAAAACAATTGAATTTTCACATCCTAAGTGACATTTAAACCCACCTAATAATTCTTCCTAAAATAATTTTAATTCAAGATTTTTTTTTCACCTTGATTAAAATTAATGATATGTAAGAATTCCACGACGAGTTCTTTTTGCACCCTAATACGTTCTTCCTGCACCTAATAAAAAATTTTAATACCACAATTGCCCTTATATAAGAATCGGATGACACTTTCATCCGGTTGTTACTTTTTTTCAAATAACAACCGGATTGCCTGCTCATCCGATTGTTAATTGTTTTTCAAATGAGAACCGGATGACACCCCTATCCGGTTGTCATGTGAAAAAAAATTGATAACCGGATGAGCAGGTCATCCGGTTGTTAATTTTTTTTTCAAATGACAACCGGATGAGGGTGCCATCCAGTTATCATATAAGGGCAATTGTAATATTAAAATTTTTTATTAAGGTGCAAAAAGAACCTATTAAGGTGCACGAAGAATTAGTCCAATTCCACTTTTTCAATAAATGTATTGCTATAAATTTGATATAATTTGTTTTAGAAAAAATAAAAACTATTAACGGTTTATTAAAAATGAGAACATTAGTTAATTTGAATTGTTTTAAAAAAAATTATTAAATCTAAAGTAATTTAGAGAAAGAAATACTAGTAAACTATTTAGAAAGATAATAAAGATTAAATGGACATGTTTTCAAAAAATGTATACTTTTTAATCTATTAAAATCGTGTTTGTAGTTGTAATTGCAACAATTTTAATCCAACTTCAATACATAAATAACAATGAAAATTCTTTGAGCAAGGTAAGGTGGTGGCAACTAAATGGTTAAGAAAAAAAGCAAAAACATTCGTTTTGCATCTTTGATCAAAGGATGTGGTCTTGCTTGAAGTGATTAAGAGTAACTTTTACGTTTTTGTGATGTTTGGCGTGAGGTTGGCAAAAGGTTTCCAAACAACTTGTAAGTTTGACCAGTTAAAATGATGATTCTTTTTTTACCATAACAGATAATGTGGTTGAAATTAATTTAACTATGTATATGTTTTAATCGCGTTTAATGGTTTGAAGTTTTCTACGTAACACTAGGTCAGTTTAATGTTACAAATTATGCTCCTTTTCATACATCTCCGCACTAAAAGCAGCCTAATGTACTCTTTTTTTAAAGGAAAAAGCTTTTGTAAGCAAACTATCTCACGGCCAATTCAGACAAGCATCGAAATATTTTAAAATTATAGAAAATGAACATGATGAAATTTGTTATGAATAACTATTATAGTCCCTTTATTACATGTTTAATTGTTTTATGTAAATGGAGATTTTGAGTTGTTTTCCTTCTTGTATAATTTAAGTTATATTTGTATCTAGAAGATTCTTATATGGAAAAAAAATAAAAGTAAAAGTTAATTTATTCTTTCTTTTCTTATCTATTTTATAACTTTTAGTTTATATTTTCATATTATTACTATGAAGAACTTATATGTTGTAACTCATCTTTTGAGTCTAGTTATGATTCTACTTTAATTTTTTCTTTTTAACATTTCTTATTTTGACTTTTTATATTCTATGTTATATTGTTAATTTTAATTATTATTTATTATTATTAGTATTATTGTTATTATTGTTACGAATATTCGTTAGAATAAAATAATGAATTGTTAATGAAAAATCTTGAGAAATTATTTACTCTCTTCTTTAAGCAAATACAATAATATATGATTTTTATGGTACTAGTTGTGATTAAGGTCATTCCTTTTAGTTGAAACAAATGTTAAAATTAACTTTCTTACATCATTGAAAGAACTTTCAACATTAATTATAACTACAACAAACTTTTAGAAGTGGTGTACCTGAAAATTAGAAAATCCAATATAGCTCTTAACCACACCAGTATATAGTTACAATATTTCAAATAACTATAAACGTCCTGAATGTTTTCATCGGTAATATATTTCTTAAATTATGTGAATTTGTTGTCAAACTATCATATACACATATTGTTGGGAGAATCCTAGGAGGAATGACACCACCTTCAACCTAAAATCTTAAGACATTAGGTTTGCAAGTCTTCTTTCTTCTGTGTTGCTCAACTTTCCTCATTCATACCCAATGTGGGACTTAGACTCACACTTGAATACCTAACAATAACAATCTCCCCCTCAAGTGAGAGTTACTCCTCCACCACATTGATACACTCCCCTCGAGCGGAAGCAATCTCAAACCTAAGTACATTACTCATGACCCCTTCACTTGTATCGCCGTTCACACTTATACGAGACACACTTGCCTGAAATCTCCATCAGGAAGACTTTCGATACAGGATCAAACTGTATTTGCCCAAGTAGTAAACCAACGACTCTGATACCACTTGTTGTGAGAATCCGAGGGAGTAAACATCGAGGAGATCTCACAAGAATGAGATAAGAGTCAACCCATATAAGGGAATGACGCCACCTTCAATCCAAAGCCTTAAGGTTTTGAGTTGAAGGTGGTGTCATTCTCTTATATGTTAGCTCATGTCTCATTGTTTGAGATCTCCCCGATTTTCTTCCTCAGATTCTCTCAACACATATATACACTTGTGTATGTATTCTCAGGAAAGTATCTTTCTTCATATCACGAATTATGTCTTTGATTTGCTCTTCCATTACTGCATCACATTTCTCATTATAATCAATATCTACAATTCATGACATTGTTAGAATGTTCCCTTGGTCATGTCATATCTATATTGTATAAAAAATCTACACATAAAAGTTGTTCTCGTGTGACATTTAGTTCGTTTACCATTTCATTCAAACAATTAATACAATGGTAGTAAAAATTTTCGGTCATAGGTAATCCATGTAGAATAATGGATTCTAAAAATTGCTAAACCCCGATCTTATATGCATTATTAACGCAATTTATATTTTCGATTCATTTTTCAGAAATTCTATTAAAAATAACATATAAACGTTGATATGTTTTTTTTTATTGTAGCTTCTAGTTATGTTTTCTTTTATTATTTCTTATATTTAGTATAGATCTGTATTTTCTATAAAATGTAAGAGTTTTTTTTTTTAAATAGTAGTAAAAATATGTTTTTTTTTTTACTTTCTTAAAATAAAACATTAGTTATTATTTGTTTATATCTTTTTTTGTAAAGATCCTTTTTGACTGATTGCTTTTAGATTCCTTATTTTCATAATGTCAATTTGAACACTTGGAACGTGATTGTTGGAGTCCAAAGCTGCTGAACGAAATGCATAAACGAACCAGCTAGAAGATAGTCTAGTATAAGATTTCTTTGTAATGTAAACTTTTATAGGTCCAATTTTTGGTTCAGCTTAGACCCGTCTATTTTTAGTTATTGCAGAACCTTATAAATAGGGAGTCGCTGAAGATAAGTGGGGCAATTTTTACTTTCACATTTACTTTTACAGTTAGTTTAGTTCTCTAATTTCAATTTATACAGTTTACAACTGTTGGCTATCTGAGTTCTTCATTTTCTCACATTTCTTCTTGAATTCTTCACATTTTATCTTATTTTATGCTTTATGTTATGCAAATTTACAATTGAAAAATGATTGAACTCTTGATATGGGAGATATCGAGCATGAAACTATGTTAGACGATTGTTTTGTTCATTTTTGTTTTCTTTTCTTGATTCTTTAAGAATTCACTTCTTAATTAAGAATTGCTTTCTTTTTTAATATACAAATTGATTGGTTTTATTCTTTCTCCATTGATGAAGGAATTCAAATTTGAGTTTCTTGAATTTAAGGTTAAAGATAACTTAGATCATGAATTTTGTATGATGTTTCAAATTTGTCGAATGAAAATTTCTTCTCTTTACTATATTCCTTTTAATTATTATTTTTACATTTAAGTTCATACATTGAATTTCTTTCAATCGGAGTTTATCTCAATTACAATTTAAATTTCAGTCCTACTATATTTTATAGTTGAGTAGAGAATTGGTTTCAATATATTATCTTGTAATATTTTTCTCAAAATTGCATTTGAAGAACTTTATTGCTTTCCTTTCAATTTTTATTATTTTCAATCTCTTTCATTTACAATTTTCTGCACTCTTACATTTTTGTCATTAACAATTAGATTAGACGTTGGAATTTTCATTGTCAAAACTACCATATAGTTTAGCAACAACTATTGATAGTGAATCTGATAGTTACACTTAGTTTTCATAATTCTTGAATTTGTTTGCGTTTTACAATTAGATGGTCTATTTCATTACTCTGTTTTCTGTTTCAATTTCCTATAATGTTTCTATTATCATTTTATTATATGTTTTCAATTCCAAAACTTATTCAAACCCTCAATTTCAATTTACAAAAGAAATAGTATGAAATAATGGATTCAATTAGCATGTATTCTCAGGATTCTGTTGGTAGTGATGAAGAAAATATTTAATGAAGTCAACTGATGAAGAATTTTGAAGAATTTTATGTTAATGTTTTAGGTATGTGTGTTGCTCCACTTGTTGGAGTCACGATAACTGAAATTTGCTCTAAGAATATTGATAAGTCACCTTAATCTGTTTTGCTAATAGTTTGCAAGTAAAATTGTTATATTGATGTTTTTAAAGAGTTGTTTTCCAAACTTAATCAGTTGAAAATACTTCCAGTAAAATAAATCAACTCAGATTGTTTGTTGCAGATGGCATCAATTGTCCCGTGATGCGGGTTAGGTGGGCCAAGCCACAATCGAATAAAAGTGACACTTAGGCTGCTGCATCTTAGAAAGAAAGAGTTGTGTCTTGATTAATGACTATAACTTTTGGCCTAGTAGTAAGAACTCGATCCAATAATTGGTATCAGAGCCAAGTTCATGAGTTTGATTCCCAGCGAGGCCTAAGGGGGAAATTGTTGCTGGTAGCATCAATTGTCCCATGGCGAAAGCCAGGTGGGCCAAGCCACAATCAAATCCCCATTAAGGAAAGCATTTTTGACATCCAATTGATAAAGAGACCATCTTTGAAGAGTTGTCATAGCTATGAATAAGTGAACAAAAGCCATATTTGCCACCACTGGAGAAAAGGTATCACCATAGTCTAAACCAAAAATTTGTGTATAACCTTTAGCCACAAGACAAGCTTTGTGTTAAGACTTTTATCCGGCAAGTGTACCGAGTCACAAGTAGTATAAATTTATAAAGTAAGGATGTCGATCCCATAGAGAACAGTTTTGTTTTAAACTTTAGCTTCACTACTCACTAAGTAAGTAAAGGTTTTACAAAGGTTTGATGATAAGTTGAGTTAAGAACGTAAAAGAACAATTAAATACAAGTAACAATTATAAAACAGAGTTTGCAAGATCTAGAAGGACTTTGGGATTGAACTTCATCTTTTTCCCTCATTCGTATTTTGGAATTGATAATAAAATGCAATATTCGTAACTACTCTCAATTGATGCACAAATAAAAATCATTCACACCGATTCCTCTGATATGAAATTCATAAGGAAATCTCCTAAACACTGATTCCTCAGCTATTTAGTAAATTACCCAGCATTAAGAACGGATGTAATACGCAATCATATATCGAAACCTATCCCTAGTATTTCAATATATCGACTATTTTCATCTAGGTCGGAAACTCAAAAATACTTTCCAGTTAAGTTTAAGAATCAAAATCGAGACTCTATTGATCAGATAAAATTAAGCATTAAGCATAAGATGAAAATAGCAATGGAGTAGAAACTGAATATTATATTTAAAATCACCAAAATACAAATGAGTTCAAGAAGTTACATTCGATCCAAAAGTTGCGGAACTTAGCTACTCATAGTAGCCATTGCACTTCAAAGAAAGGAAAATTACAATAGAAGAAGAAAATCTTGATTCTAGCCGTCTGCCTCCGTCCTCTCCATCTTGATTCCGTCCTCTAGGTCTTGATTCCGTCCAAAACCCTAAAAATCCCCTTTTAGACTTGGTTTTAGGCCTAGATTAAGTGGCTTTTCTTTTGGGCCTTTCTCTATTTTAAACTTTTCATTTCTTTGCCTCATGAATCTCTTAATCTATCATTTCCTTCATTCTTTTATACCTGAAATTTCATAATAATTGAGATTAAATGATTTCCTTTAACTCATGACTCAAAACATAAATTTAAATCCAAAAACTCTAAAATTAGGAGTAATTACTATTTTAAATAACACTTAAACCCACAAGTACTCAATATTTCTCATGTATAAAAACACTCAAAATTGGTACTTATCAACTCCCGCCAACCTAGAATCTTGCTTGTCCTCAAGCAAAGTATTTGGACTCACACAAAATATTTTCCAAAACAAAAACAACGGTTGCTCAAAAATCAGACCCATGGTTCAATCATCAAACAACATTCATTTTCAAAACAATAATTCAATATAAGAGAGATCAGATATTCTAAGTCAAATTAAAGCAGGAACAAGACACAATCAATCTATAAGAGAAACAACTCAAACAAAGACAAGATAATCTAATTAAGAAATTTCTCTCTTAATATCTTCCAGGATAGTGTCTCTCTCAACTTCCACTGACTCTGAACAAATCAAAGTTGCCTTTCATTTTTAGTCAAATCACAAACACACAATCAACATGGATCTTAAGGTCTTTTAAAGGTTGTAATTAGGCTGGGCTATCAAGAACATTGGTTTTTTAGATAACAAAATGCATACTTCAGACAAGGAGAACATATCTACAAATGAGACAAAATTTCCCTTAGATAGAATTAATCTACCAACCCTTGATTTCATCCAACCATATTTTTTTTTTTTGTAATTCACTCTTATGTTTATTTTTTATTTTTTATTTTTTTGAGTAGAACAAAAGAGTGAATTATGTAACCCATTTCTTTACATAACCAACATCTCATAAGCTTAATCAACCCTTCCCATTATGAAAATTGCACTTATGTTATCCTTCCTCAAGCATGATCTAAGGGTGGAAAATCAAATATCAATTGAAGGTTAGGGTGCAACAAAGAAAATTTCAGCTCAAAGGGTTATCAAAAGCATTAGTTATAAACTATACTTGGTTGGCTTTTTGGCTCTGGGTTTAAATCTAAATACAAAAATGCCTTAATCATCTCCAAGTTTCCATATGTGAAGTAAAATAACACAAAAAATCAGGCAACAACAACTTGATACATTACTTAGTGGAACTCTCAACTTTTAACTGTTTAAAGATTCACAACTCACTTGGCTAATTGGTTTTAATTCCTCAATTTTTATCAAGCCTTGTTCTAGTCATAACCCAATTCAATTTTCATGCTTCAATGACCCACTCAACTTAACTCAAAAATTTTAATCCCCTAAAAATTTCCCAAATAATAAGCTGATCTGACTTAGAACAATCATGAGTCTAATTTCTACTCAACCACAAAATTAAGCTAAGTACCACACATCAAACATAAACATAACAAATAAAAGTAAAAAATAAATATTGAATGGAAAATCAATCACAAGCATACTACAATATTTAATTAAAGAGAAAAAATGTTTTATCAAGAATCTTCCCTCATAGTCCAATCAAAGCCAGTGTCAATTCTGCATCCTGATATTCTTCTACTGCGGCTGTGGTTGTGCCTGCTCCACCTCCCCCATGAAAATTAGGTCTGTCCCTAGGCCATGCAACATAAGAGCTGAATTGGTTAGGTAAGAGAATTTGAGACTAAAGAACACTTGCCTCGAAGATTATATAGTGAAAATTCAAGATTGAAAAAGATTGAGCAAATATGGCTCACAAGGGTGAAGGCAAGAAGGGAGTGAGCCCCTTAGGATTCTACGTTTTTTTTTTTTTCGGCAAAAAATTTCGCCGGAGCGAGATCAGGCTCGCTCGGGAGAAAATATTCTAGTAGATACCCTTAATTTTCGCTTAAACGAGATATTCTTCGCTCAGCCTAGCTTCACGTCGTGAAGATCCTCGCCCAGGAGAGACTAGTTTCGCCCGGGCGAAAATGCTCCAGTGGGCACCCTTAATTTTCGCTTTGAGCGACTCCTCTCTCGCCCAGGCGAGACAACTCCACTGAGCACCCTTAATTTTTGCTCTGGGCGACTCCTATCTCGCCCGGGTGAGACAACTCCAGTAAGCACCCTTAATTTTTGCTCTGGGCGACTCCTATCTCGCCCGGACGAGACAACTCTAGTAAGCACCCTTAATTTTCACTCTAGGCGACTCTTCTCTAGCCCAGGCGAGAGTTGCAATTTACAATTTTTCTCATTTTTTCTCTGCAAAATTCGCCCAGGCGACTCCCGGCTCGCCCAAGCGAAAACATTATTCAGGATCTTTTAACTTCACTGCTCCATGAGGCCTTCTTTGTCTTTAGACACTGTTCTTGGGAATTTTCCTTGCCTTTCCAAACTTTTCCCAACATTTCTGCACTTCTCTTTCTTCCCCTTTATCTATGTCATCAATGGCAAGAATTTTCATCAAAGGATCAAATGCATGGATTCTCTTTACCTGTTCAACACAAACTTCATCTAAAACATCCATTCTAAAACATTCTTTTGCACCACTTGGATGTTTCATAGCCTCAAAGACATCAAAGCTCACCTCTTCATCTTGTCCACACACCTTAAGTTTCCCTTTATCAACATCAATGATTACCTTGACAGTTTTCATGAATGGTTTTCCTAAAATCAGGGGAACTTCAACATCCTCCTCCATGTCCATGACCACAAAGTCAACTAGGAATAGAAATTTGTCTACCTTCACTATCATGTCTTCAACAATTCCATAGGGATATTTTATAGACCTGTCAGCTAGCTGTAGAGTCATCCTTGTAGGTCTCACTTCAACATCTCCAATCTTCTTCAGCATGGAGAGCGGTATAAGATTGATGTTTGCTCCAAGATCCATTAAAGCTCTTTTAATCGTGAGATTTCCTATGGTGACAGGTAAGGTGAAGCTTCCCGGATCTCTAGATTTCTGTGGCAAGGATTTTTGAATGATGGCACTGCACCCAGCTTCCAGTTCAACTGTTTCCTGATCAGGAATTTTTCTCTTCTTTGTCAATAGCTCTTTCATGAACCTGGCATAAGTTAGCATTTGCTCCAGGGCTTCAGTGAATGGAATGTTAATCTGCAGCCTTTTCAGAATATCCATAAACCTTGAAAATTGTCTATCCTTGTCTTTACTTGAAGGGGCATGTGGGTAAGGAATATCCCTCACAGGGAGACTTCTCATTTGACTCTCACCTTTTCTGTGTTTCTCACTCTTTTTCTCACTCCTTCCACTTTCTTCTCTACTCCTTTCTTTTTCTCCCTCACTCTCATTTTTTCTTCTTCCACTCCACTCTCTTCAACATTCAAGTTATCACCAATACCTTCTCCCACAACCTTTCCACTCCTTGTTGTAATTGACTTGCAGTACTCTCTGGGGTTGGTTTGGGTGTTGGCTGAGAATTGACTTCCTTGTTGATCTGCTAGTTGTTTGGCTAACTGGCCAACTTGTGTCTCAAGATTTCTGATGGAAGCCTCTGTATTCTTCTGATTAGCCATAGAGGCTTGCATGAATTTTTCCAGAGTATCTTCCAACTTGGTTGTCCTATCTTGAGTTGAAGGGAATTGTTGTTGTTGGTAGGGAGTGTTGGATGAGCCAGCATCCTGTTTCCACCCAAAGCCTTGACTTTGATTATTTCTCCACCCTTGAGAAGCATTATTCTGATAATTTCCAGAAAAGTCACCTTGTCTACCTTGATTTCCCATATACTGAACCTCTTCTTGTGAAGGATTGACTTGATAAGAGCATTGTCCATTTGAGTGATCACCTCCACAGAAGTCGCACTTCATGGTTTGGCCTTGATTGGGAGAGAACTGCACAACCTGTAGTTGCTGAGGCAATTTTGATAATTGCTTTGTGATTGCCTCCATCTGCTGGGTCAAGATCTTATTCTGAGCTAAGAGTGCATCAGAGGTACTAAGATCAAGCATTCCCTTCTTTTGAACAACTTGCCTGTCATGTTGGGCCTGATAGTCTGTAGAAGCTAGAGCATCAATGATTCTTGTTGCTTGCTCTACATCCACATCCATCATGGTACCTC
>Ga0209700_105973_pt1 | contig 19660 bp, 6 predicted proteins | sample SiratroredBW_FD_187528 | JGI IMG/M metagenome (GOLD analysis project Ga0209700, IMG submission 187528) | Root nodule microbial communities of legume samples collected from California, USA - Siratro red BW (SPAdes) (version 2) | ecosystem: Host-associated > Plants > Roots > Nodule | place: USA...
TAACAAAAAAAAAAAATAGAAAATGATTTGAAAATGTAGAATGTCAAAGAATAAATGCTCTAACAAGTTTTAGAGAATATAATTTTCATATATAGTTGATATAAAAACATTACAATGTCGTAATATAAAATATTTATTATAAAAACAATATTTTTATTATGTGAAATTTATGATTATTAATATTACTCTTAGATTCTCGTATAGCTTTTTAACCAAGAGTCTTATTATATTATATTTTTGTCATATGAAAAAAAATCGTCTAATTAATAATGGAAACAACACACAATCACTATTCTAAATGAGATTAGTCTCTGGTTTGAAAAATACTTGTGCTACAAAAACAAAAGATCATGAAAAGATAGTGAGTATGATGATGATGATGATAATCTGTCCCAAGCAAGGAACATGATTATTTGGAGTGAGTTTTGAAGCTAGTGGGGAATATTTTATGTTAAAAAAACACTTTTGATCAAGAGAAGAGAAAGGGCAAGAAGAAACTAACTCACATGGATGCAGGTAAACGGTGTCGAGCTTCAACAGAATGAGGAGAAGCACCCATTGTTCCTCTCATATAAACTATTCACCTACAGAGGCATGCAACCATCTGATTATTCTCACCTGCACAAACCAATATACTGCTAATGAACAAAACAAACGGTCCAATCAACTAACAAAATTCGTGGTGTTTATTTTAACATCTTGAAGTTGCATATATCTGGTGATATGCATATTTATCTGAATTGGTTCTGAATGAACATAGATGAAAGAAGTACAAAAAAGAAGGTGATAGAATCATAGAAGGGAAAAGACAAGGATTGCATGGTACATGGTAAATTTACTACAGAAGGAAAAAACAAAAAAACACAACAATAAGAGAGTTATATACCAATGTTAACGTAGAGGAACTGAGAAGACAAACAATGTTGTTGTTGTTGTGAAGCAGAAAGAGAGAGAGAGGTTTTGGAGGGTTGTGAAGAAGAGAGAGAAGGGAAGGATGAAGCAGAAAGAGTTGATAGATGGCATTGTTGAGTGGTTGAGTCAATATAGAAGGAGTGAGGCAGAAACTTCATTCAGAATTTTTCCTTCATCTTTCAGTTTCATTCACTTATCTGCTACTCACCAACTCTTCCATCTATCTACTTCTGTTCTTCTATCATTACACCTCATTTCTCACCTTTTTTTTTATTCTCCACTTTCATTGGAGGAGAAAATGCTCCTACCTTATAAATTTTTATAAATAATTTAGATTTATACTTCACACTTCCTTCCTTTACTTTAGTTCACACAAGATATATCAGCCCTAGCTAGTGGTCCAGTACAAAAATACGTTTGCTGAAATCACAAGACTATTATATATTTTTTTGCATGAACAAAGACTAAGATCGTGTTTTGATAAAGTTTTTTTTATAGATATTTATAGGAGAGGAAAAATAAAATATTTTTTTGGTATAAACTAAATTAAATGAATTTGTACAAAATTTAACGCAAAAAATAATATCTAGAGATGGGATTTTCTAATCTAAGCAAATGTCTATTTACACGCCTGGTGACGTGATCAACTATTTTTTTTATAAGCTGTCTACTATTAATTAATTTCTAGTTACACAGAAAAAAAAAAAAAACTATGAATTTTTAGTTGACGAGCCACTGTAATAAAAAGGAGACATGCAATTGTAGCACTTGATTGACAAGTAAAATAGGTAGAAAGTATGCATGGCCTCAATTGAAATGGCTTCTGAGATCTTTTTAAGTGCAAAAGGCAATTAAATTCTCTCAAAATTATTCACACCAACTAATATTTGTTTAATGATAATATTTTGCTATTTCCATAGGGAAAGAGAGAGAGAGTACATTTATTATTGGATTAATCTTTTGAATTATCAAACCTTGTATTATTAATTGGTTCATGGTTAAGTTGGAATTGTGTTATTAAAGGCATTTATTTATAAAAAAACCTGAAAACAAAAATGGTCGCTTTAGTGAGAGTTGTTGCTAGTTGATTGATAGGGATGATTAGGTTAATGAAAACAACTGTTCATTGGATTTAGAGTAAAGGTGACCACATGTCCCAATCCCATCTCAAATAGGAAAACCTAATATTCCTACTTTCTACCAATACTGGGAAATGCCTTTAACCCTGGAAGATTTACTTTTATGTCCTTCTTGCCTTTCATAATCATACTTTAGTTTTGACCCTCATATTCATTCCTTCTCCGTGGTTAGGGTTTGCATCCCTCCATAATTTTATGTTTTCTTAAAAATACCGTAATTAATGGCATATCCATAGTAGGTAAACGCTCTTATCGTTGTTAAATTTCCCTTAATGTTTCATACTAATGAACTTCATCTGCATTTGAAGAAATGGGGTGGCAACATCAAACACCTAATCGGCTGCCACGACAACAACACATTACACGAGTTTTTTATTCTCCTTATTATTATTATCATTATTTTCTCTTTCCATTCTTATGACGCAATTATAATTGAATTATCCCTTCAGATTGTTGACATTCGTTTAGGTGTCCTTTCATGCACTATTTCACCAAACCCATGGTTTTGGCACCACCAAAATTCGTCAAAAGGGCAATGAAAAGGTTAATTAACTGAAAAGACTTCTTATTAATAATATAAAGGAAGATTGCACCAGTTGACCTCCCTGCCTCAAGGATTGTTTTACTTGTAGGGGTCTTAGTCTTTGCACTTAACACACACAGTTTATGTAATAAATTATGATTTTATTTCACCATCTTATCTGTCCACTTTTAATTATTACACCCAAAAAAACTATAATTTAAATTACATATTATTGCCAGAGTTTGCTTAACCTCCAAATTTGAAACTACTACTGATATAGATTATTATAAAACTTGTTTCTTGTAAAAGAAATGACGGAAGAGAATATAGTGATAATTGACAAGAACATTCATTTTACATTTACTCTTTCTTTTCTATTAACAACACACTGATAACATTTCAATCTCTTTCTTCTCCACTCCAATTTCCCAGCCCTTTTAAGAGTTAGGAAAAAGAATAATTTTTTATGGGTAAAGAGTATTGTGAAGACTTGCATTAAAAAAGGGTTAGTTGGTGATTCAGTGTTGTAAATAATTAGTAAAAAAGGGGAAACAGTTGAAAGAATATGCAGAGCTATAACCGAAAAGGCTTGTATCTTAATGGTTGGGGAAGAGTTGCTATAGTAAGAAGGAAGCCTTGCACCCATCCATGCATTACAGTTAGGATAAATAATATAAATGTATGTATAAAGGCATTGACGGATATAAAATTCTTTAGAATCCACACTGAGACGGTATGAGATAAGGAAAATGGAGACGTGAGGCAGTATGTATACTGTATTGCAAGCAAAGCAATAAAGCTTATTTCTTGCACGCTTGTGGATCATGACAAGACCAAGCACATTTTGTGCATCCTAGTTCTATCCATTTCCTTTCCGTTGTTCTGAAGTGTTGACATTTTCACAAGGGACCACTTTAAAAACTTTGTCCTCTTCATTACCTGCACATTAGAAAGAATTGAAGTTTGTATTCCACAAGAGACATGATTACGAGTGGGGCTTCCCTGCCAACCTAAAATACTATATGTGCTCTTACAAAGCTTAGGTTTTAGTGTTGTAACGTTACAATGTCATAGGGACTTATCTTTACTGATATACGTAATAATATGCCTGATTATGGATTTTATTTTTACATACGCGCGTATTATATGGCCTGAGCACGGTAATAATTGTTCAATCGTTCAAAGGTTATTCCTGTTAGTTTTTTGTCACCATTAGAAAAGCATGATATTATTGGCTTCCAATTCATATCTGAACAGCTTGTCTTGGTGTGATCCTGAGCATGAAAGCTTTCTCTTTTCTATTTGACAAGCGTCGTTCGTAACAGCATCCAGCGATACACATTGCCATGCAGAGCAGTTGGGATTTTATGGAAATTTCATAAGCAAACAGAGCACCACATCACTGCCAAACGTAACAATTCAATTATTCACGTGTACAACACCGGAATGCACTTGCAATGATCCTCTTCGCAAAAAAAGGGGAAAGGGGGTCACGAGGTCGCGTAACAAATTATTGATTTAGGCTCAAGATACCGAAAGAGGGGGGGAATTTTTATCAAGTTCTCAAGGACAAGTTCATTCATTAAACCCTTTTTTTCCCTTGTAAGGTAAAATAAAAATTCATTCTTTCTAGGATTACAATAAAGCTATCAAGTTCCAACTAAAAATATAAGCAAACTCAGGCATCAAACCTCGGAAAGATAAATGTGTTCTGAGGTTTTCCTTTTCTTTTGTCAATTACAGACTCAGTTGAATTATTTTTACATAGCAATGAAAATTTTCCTCTAGTAGGAAGAGAATAGTTTCTTTTTCAAACCATGTGAAGACAGATTAAATAAGCAAGACCAAAATTCAGATATGGTGGGAAAAACACAAGTATCCACATTACTTTCGATAGAATCACAAATCAGATCCAGATTTTTCTTCTTTAGGGGAAGCAAATTGCCTGCTGAGACGAGAACGTGTCCAGGGATCTAGGGGTGCTCTCTGTGGCGGCTGAGGAGTTGGTGGCTTCGCCTGCCTAAGCTCATTTTCTCTGTCAATAAACCTGTTTCAAATCAAAGCATACAATGTTTTGAATATGAACTTTCATTCTCAACCTCCTAATTCTTAAGCAACTTGGAAGATTTGAAGGATAGAACTATGACAGCACCATATGACAGACAGGCAACACCAAGAACAACGAGCAAATAATCACTTCTTCAGTGAAATAAAGCGGGGTTACCCAAATAAACCTAAAATGAGTGTAAAACTAGACAATCAAAACGTAATTAGAAATTTGCTCACTCAATATAGGCCATTGGTGCAGCATCACCCACTCGAATTCGGGTCCGAAGCAATCTGGTATATCCTCCAGCTCTATCCCTGCAAAACATAACTCTGGTCAGTGTTACAACCAACTACCATAAACGACAACTGAGACTACATCAGGTTTATTACTTACTTGTACCGATAAGCCAGTTCTGTAAACAGCTTGTGAAGGACATCATCACCTCGCACAAAACTAGCAGCACGTCTTGCAGCACATTGGGTTCCCTAAAACAATTTATAATATAAACTATAAGCCAAACCCAGAAATCAGGCTAAATAAAAAATCAAATGATTACCCTGACAAAGAGTTTAATATGAAAAAAAAATAAAAATTTGACAACATTTATCTGTTTCTAGGGAACTGTATACTAGCAAGAATATTGACACTAGTAATCAGCAGTGGGGTATATGAGACATGGAAGCAGGCCAAGAATGAACCACAGTTTTATGGCAGAGGAAAAAGGTGGTGATAAACAAAAATTATCGTAGAAAGTAAATAACAAGGTACAATAGTTCATGGGAACATCTAACATGGGAAAGTGGATAATTTCTCCAGTGATGGGCAAAATACTTGCTGACAATAGATACATTAATTATATCATTCAATAGTCAGAATTGATGATCAGTAAACTGTAGTAAAGATCTTATGTAGAAGTTTTTATAACCACAAATAGTTCTCTTCTCTATGAATCCTAATTTAAAACTGTTGTTGGTAATGTATACAGTTTCTCACAATCATGTGAAATATAGTGTAGTTTTGAAAGTGCAGAATGGTCATTCCTCACCTTAATTTATATGAGGCTTGCAAATGAAGAATTCTCAGTTACATGCAGTTGCCAATTCTTAACCATTATAATCTAAGAACCATAATGCAGTGTAAACCATGGAGATAGGAAACGTATTGAAAGAGTCTTTACAAACTTCAGGCTGGAGTTAGTTGTGACAGGAATTTGCAGCCCATTGTTAGATTCCATACATTGTTTCATACTCTTTTCAAGTTTCAAGTAATTATATTTCTCCTTCTATGGATCAAAGTATACCTTTTTACTGGGATAAAAATTGGATACAGGAGGGCTGAAAGTCTTTGCCTAGGATAAGTTTCATTAGTAGAAATAAGCTAGCAATCATCTTAAATAAAAATTCCAAAGTTATAAACACAAATTAACATTTATGTGTTGTTCTCGGACTAGTCATTCAAAACTAATCATCATGAAAAAAGAGGAAAGTATAACGAAGAAAATAGAGGAACACTCATGCATCATTCTGTTGCATTTCAAGCAATTCAAATTACAGTAACAACGCTTGCCACAAAAAAATACGGTGTTCTTCCAAACAGAGTTAAAAGGATCCAGTGATACCGAAGCATGTTATTACTGCCTGAGAAATCGTGAAATGGTATGAATTTGTTTCTGGGTGGAGAAATAGTGAAACAAAGACGAAGATAGCAAAACAGTTACAAAAGCATGAAGAAATTATGCAACACGAGCTCCAGTTCGTTCATTCATTGTTTATCAACAATATTCACAACCATTAGTAAATCCGATAGATATGTAACTAAATAAACAGCTTCAAGTATTTTAGTTTGCAATGATCAATTTTCTGGGTTGAATATATAAATTTCAAATAACTAAATCTAACCTCAAATAGCCCGGAAAATCAGTCTCCACAGTAGGGAAGGTTAAAAATTCCCCACCATAGAACGACCCACATTTCTTTATAGAAGAGAAAACCATATGTCCTGATTGAGCTTAAAAAATTCAGAATATAGAATTGAAGGGGAGAAAACAGGTGCAGAAAAGGAAAATAAATAAATAAATAAATAAACTGAGAGAAAACCTAGCTTGCCCTGAAAATTGAAAAGTCTCTGGGAAAGACTTCTAACAGTTGCCACTAAAAAATATAGAGCTCCAATAAATTTCGAATGTACAGGATACTAAGAACACCAAGTACAAATTGAACAAACAAAAGGTATTCCACGCATCAACCAACCCCTTAATAGATTCATCCCTGTTTTAAAAGTCATGTTTGAACAGAACCCTACCAAAAGCTACAGAAACAGTTAAACTTACAGCGCAAACGAAATTAACCGAACCCGAAATGGATTAGAATTAAAGCGATAAAGAATCGCATACAAACCTCCTTTCCAAGTTGAACCATATTATCCGCGAGTCTTCTGATCTCTTTGGCCTGAACGCAACCAGATTACATGAAATAAAATGTGAGATTGAAGAAAGTGGTAAACGACGTCGCTTGAATCGGTACCTTGGCAACAGTAGTTTCGATACGCTCGTGCTTCACCAACTGGGAAACCATGGTTCTAAAGAAATGGGAAGCCAGCGAGGACTCAGCATCTTTGCAAATCAATAAATCAAAAAACGAATTGAATTGAAAGTTTTAACAAAGAAAGTAATTAACCTGAGCATGGACATTCGGTGAGCGGCGGGTCGACCTAGCTTCCTGAACTTCGTCATTTTGGCAGAAAGACGAAAACCCTAACAATGGTAGGTTGATTGCAGTGCACTCTCCACACAGGGTAGAACCGCCGCAGAGACCAGGGTTCAGCTTCAGAGGCTGCAGACCAAAATTTTGAGTTTTGAAGAGAGAGGAAGTGTCAGTGTACAGCTTTTGTTATTTCAGTGGGTATTTTAGTTTCTACAAAAAATAAAAATCTTTATTTTATGAAATTAAAATTTACAATATATAAAATTATATAAAATTAAAATTTGCAGTGAATAAATATATATTATAATATTATCTTTAAGTACTGATGTTTCTTTAAAAAAATATTAAAATTTAATTTAAAAATAAAGATGAAAATGATACGGTCAAATGTATATGTAATTAAGAAAACATGGCATATTCAACCTACAACACAACCGTGAATATAACTTTTTTTTTTATTGTAGTTTAAATATTGAGTATAACAAAGTTATGAATTTAAATATTGTAAATAATATAGGATTGTAAATACTGTTTATAACGGTAAGTTGTTAAAATAGATATATTAAACTTAATTTAATATTTTACTTCAATTTTGATGTTATTCAAAATAGGAATAACAAAATAATTAAATTACTTTACAATGATATTACAATATGAGTTTGTATACTGGATTTTTTTTCACCCTATTATAACCTCGATATTATATAATAATAGTGAAATATGTCAGTTGTAATAAGTTATTGAAAATATGATATTTATTTATATATTTCAATTAGTTTTTATATCAAATATTTTTAATTGTGTTTCTTTAAAGTATTTTTAATTGTGTTAGTTCATGGTATAAGTTGTAATGTCAAAAATAAAATATTTATATTAACATTTAAGTTATATATTTTAAAGACAAGTTTAATTTAAAAGAGGAAGATTAATTTAATAGAATTATTGTATCAGTACAAGTTTAATAAACTCATTTTTTTTTTACTTTTAAAGATCTGTGTACAAATATTCTCTATTTATTTCAATTGTATTAAAAATATTATATAAAAAATTTATTATATATCCTTTTATTAATTTTGCAGTGAGTTTACTATTTTATTATTAAATAAATACAATACATTGTTACCAATATGTGTAATTAAAAGAATTAGCTTTAAATTTTATGAAAATTACGTAAATTAATTATAAAATATTTATCTGTGATTCATTTACTCCATAACGATGATACGAAACTTTTTTTTCTTATAATTTAAAAATTTAGTATAAGAAATTTAAAATTTTAATATGAAATTATTTATAATTGTAAATAACTTTTCTATTACTAAAATATATATATATATATATATATATATATATATATATATAATGATTATGTCAAAATTGAATATTAAACTTAAATTATTATTCATTATAAATCTATATTATCAATTTTTATGGATATTTTTTATAAATTATTTATAATTGTAATGACTTTTCTATTACTAATATATATATATATATATATATATATATATATATATATATATATATATATATATATATATATATATATGACATAAAATGATTATATGTCAAATTTTATATTTAACTTAAGTTATCATTCCTTATAAACATAAATTATTATTTTTAATGGGTATTTTTCGTGGAAAGGGAGAAAGATACATTACCCTTAACCATTACCCTTAAACTAATTGAAAACTGTCATAAGAGGATGACAAGGTAATACTTTTATTATAATCTTTCAGAAGTGTAATGGTTTTTTTTTTTTTTCTAGAATGGTGTAGTTTTTTTCTATAATGTTTAAAAATGATATTTTTTTTATTAAAATAGGTAAATTGTGTGACTGAGACACTATTTTAATAGAAGAAATTATTTTAAGAATGAATGAAATCTTATGAGGTAAAGACCATTTTTGTGTGAAAAGAGAGAAATGGTGGAAATGGGATATCATTTTGGCTCTTCATCCTTATTTCAGATTATATTATATCAATGGTTCACCTTCTTGAGGAAATATATGTTTAAATTTTGATGTAATTAAAATTTTATCTTGCTACATGTGTTGTCAGTCAAAGCACTATACCCACTTCACCCAATTAAAATTAATATAATTAAAATTTAAAACAAATTACAAATCTATCTTAAATTAAAAATGACACTTTTAACCATCTCTTTATTTTTCTTTCAAATTCAAAAATTCAATCACATACTCAACTTAAAAAACCTAAGTCACGTCCACTCAAGAAGGAAATAAATGAGAACCTATCCCACTTTCATGATTTTTCTCTTTCCACACAAATCCCTTCTGCCTCACAAATTTTTATTCATTCTTAATTAAAATCCTGTTTAGATAGTACAATTTCTTCTCTTATTGAAATGGTGCCTTATTGAAATTGAAATCGTGCCTCTCTAAGAGGATTTGCTCATTTGGACAATATTTTTTTTATCCATTTTGAACATTACACTGAAAACTACACCAAAATAAGAAAATAAGAAAAAACCGTATAATGAGTTTATATTAATTTTTAAAACTAAAAAATTAAAAATAAATTTGTAAGGATCATTTAAACCCTTAAAACTAAATTGATGACTTAGTTAGATATCATGTCACTGACAAATCATTTTATCATAATTAAATCGATAAAAATAATATATATATATATATATATATATATATATATATATATATATATATATATTTATTGTATCTGTATATTGGATAATATAATATAATGGCTTTTACGCTTCTCCATGAGAGTTCACATATATGGCTACAATGTTATGGGCACCATTTTGTTACCAAAGCACAATGTGGAGCAACATGATGTTTGAGTTTTAAAAGACTGCTTAAGTCAATGACTTTCTGAATTTCAGATTAAAGAGATTGAGAAATTGCTACACATTTTAATCATGTGCAAATAAAGTGATGGATTCATTAAAAAGTCATTTGCATAAAGACTATAATGTTTTTTATTTATATAAATGCTTTTCATTCTTAATTATTGAACATATATTAAAAGGGATATTTATAGCAAGCCTTTTCCAATGCTAAAACCCATAAATAAATAAAATAAAAATAACTAATATAAACAAAGTCATTACTTTAAGAGAAGTTGCCATCTTCCAACCAATAATAGTACAACATAGACGTTTTGAATACACATTTTAAATGTTGCTTTACATTTAAATATAGATATTTATTGATTTTATTTTAATTTTTTTATTTTTTAAACATTTTATTTAGATAATTTATTGATTTTTATTCTTTTTTAGATAAAATATTCCAATTAATATTAAATAAATATTACTTACATGTTAAAAAATTAAAAATTAATATTTTTTTAGACAATTTGGATTGATATTTTTTTTCTTAATTGAGGTCGATGGGATGTTTTTATTTAATATAAACTAAATCTAGTTAGGTCAACATCAAGTCAACTTAAATTTATGAAATTGTTGGTTGAGATTATTTTATGTAAATCTCAATCACCATTGACAAAAAAATATTAATGTTGGTCAAAAATTTTCAGTTAACATTAAAAGAATCATAAGAAATTATTGATATAGAATACTTTTGGTGTCATTGATAATAAACTAATCATTACATTAATAAAAGAAAATATTCACCATAGACGTTAATCAAATGAACCTAGCTCACATGTGCAGAAAATAATAATCTCCGTGACATTGGTGGAAAAAAAAACTCTAATTAATAATGAATAAGAAACAACATTGATATATTATAACATCAAAATAATCCTAGTAAACAACAAATAAGTCTTATTAAAATCAAGCAAAAATTCTAGTCAACATCAACCAAAAATTAATTCTCCCAACTTTGGTCAAAGAAATCTTAACTAATATAAATAGGATAAATTTAACTAGTTCTAATAAAAAATAATCTTAACTACATTGTTAAAAAAAAAATAACTGGTTAAAAATAATCTTATCTCATAAAAACTAAAAATAACTTCTATTGGCATAAATTGGAAATAAACACATGTTTGACATCAATAAAAAAATACTATTAACTAAGAAAAGATTGACTAATATTAGTTGAGAAATAACTTAAGTCCGACAATAAAATAACAATAAGATGGAAAAATAAATACAATTGACTTTAATTTGAAAGAAACTTTTATGGATATTTATCAATAAATAATGTTAAAATTATTACATTCAAACTTCAGCTAAATCAATAATTTGTGAATTTTAACTAAGGCAATAACGTCTTGATCTCTTGATCTCGAGTGGAAAGAAAGTAAACAGAAGATTTATAAATTTGAGAATATGAAAATTTTCAAATTTTTAGATTTTTGATAGAATTTTTTTTTTTTAATTTTTTAAGTTATCCTATTATTCTAGTGAAATTATAGAATTTTAATTTCTTTTAAAATTTATAACGTAACAACATATTTAGTAATAAAATATTTTACATTGTTTATAAAAATAAATTGGCCAGTTTCTTATGTAAACACATTATTGATGATTTTACAACTTTTTATATTACACTACCTTTTATAACAAGAACCTAATTTGGGTGTTTTTGAAAAATTGTTATATGCTACAAATATTAGTTAACAACACTTTCATACACAGTATGTGTAAGTTAGGTCTTATCTCTCAAACACGTTTCCTTTGTAGGGTCATCTTGGTTACATTTCTAAGTACGAAGCCAGATTTTAAATTTCAGTTGAATAGTTTTATTCCAACTTACTTAACAACAAGATAATCTAAAACATATAAAAGTTTTGCATGGATTACATAAATATTACGAAAAGCCATTTATTAGATATATTAGATGGTAAATAAAAAAAGGATCAATTTTGCATGGGTCGCACAATTTATTCTTTAAAAAGCTAGCACCAAATTTGGTATTCACCCTCTCAAAAATATGGGTAAAGTCCTTTTTATCATACAACCATTAAGAAGAGGAAATCCAATTACCCATCATGGAGGAAATTTTATTGAACATGGTACAAAAATCTTAGACGCATTAAGGAACATGGCTTTATGGGCATTAATCTTAAGAATAGAAGCAAAAAGAATATATCCTGCATCCCTTTTTCTCATGCATGCAGTGAATATTTTTTTATGGAATAAAAGCATTACTAAACATACTTCTATTCAAAAGAAAATTTATTTACAAAGTCTAATCAATTTGTCTAAATATGTTCAAATTCTCTTATTAAAACTTCTGAAACGATTTTAAAACAAAACATTATAATGATCGAAAAGATTAAAGTCCTTTAAATAATTTGTACCTACTCATATATTTTTACTATGATTTATTATAATATCATGTAATTTGATCTCATTCAATATATTTCATGACAATTAATTGTATATTTTTATGATGATCTTAACTCTGAAAGGGCCTATAAATAGAGACCAATATTTCAGAAAGTATATACCTCAATCTTATATTTATTTAATTATATTATTTTTATGTTCTTATTGACTTAAACATCGGAGAATCTTTTGCAGGTGGATCACTACTCAGTGTCTCATTAACAAAGCTATGCAACTATTATAAAGGGAGATAGTACTCGGTCAAAATTTGACTTTCTCAAAATCAATCATATTCCACCTCGAAAGGTTCTAGTTCATTTTTGGTAAGAACATAATAAAAAATATAATTTTTAGGATAATAATAATGTTTTTTTCTTCAAGTTAAGGAACGGTGGTTTCTATAGTGGACACATTGGAAACCAAATTCGATTTACCATTAGATGTCAATATGTGGGAAAAATAAGGCACATTCCATTTATAGTGTGTTAGATGTAAGTGGAAGCAAAAAGTTATAAATGATAACTTTCATTCATTGATTTTGTTGTTATCACTATTTTGAATAAGTGTTTCTGATTTCTAGACACTTTATTATTTTAATGGTGTGGTATATTGAAGTGGATAATAAGTTTAATGATCTAAAAACATAAAATATTTTAAGTCTTGTATTTTGGACCAAGTAAAATAGGTTTTGGGCCTAGTAAAATAAGATTTTAAGCCTTAGGCCTTGTATCAAAGTTAGACAAGACGTCAACTTTTTTAAGCTTGCAAAAACTCCAAGAAGGTGCTAAACAAGCTTAAATAAGGCACCACATGTGAGATAAGTAGGAGCCACATGGAAGCTTGCCTTCCAAGTTTCTTGTGTCAGTTGTCCTCACTTCATTAGAGAAGATATGAACCTCGGGTTACAAGTTACCATGGACAATGACACTCTCCCAATAGGAAGAGTCCTCTCCACTCATGGCTTGCCACTTGTCAAGCCCCTATTGGAGAGTTTTTTTTGCAAGGTAAGTAATCTTTTAACCAATAAATAGGTGACTCTTGTAATTAAAAATTCAAATTTAAATAAGTAATGAAATGCTAGCCAAATTTTTCCGCTTCACTCTTGTTCAAAATCTCTCCTTAAAGTAATCTTTTTTCTAGACTTGCTCTTTCTTCCTCCTAGGTGTGTTGGCTCAACTTCACACTAATTTACTTCCAATTTCCATCTCCAACTCTTCAAATTACTACAATTTTCAATACTTCCACTATCAACATCAAATCTCATCAAAAATATCAATCTTCCAAGAAGAAGCACACTGAAACATGCAATTGAAGCTAAAATTACATCATATCCAATGAATTTTTTACCATTGTGCAACTCAATGAGAGTCCAACCTAGATTAAATTTCATAAAATTCATCTCATCTTTCATTTTATTATACCACAAATTCTATTTCTAGAACTCAAGTCTTGTGAAAATAATTTTGGATCATTTTCTACTCAAATGTCATAGTTTTATTCTTGTAAATATATTACATAATGACTAGAGATTGATGATACTTTTACTCCAATATGTATTCTCTATGTGATCATCTTCAACAACTTGTAAAACATCAATTGTTGTTTGTTTATCACGTTTTGAATTTAAGAGGTGTGAATAACCATCAATCTATTACTTGATCCAAAAGGTTGAGCCTCATAATAATCATTTTCAAATAAGGTTTTGATGATCAATCCTTCTAAATTAGATCATTTTAAATAAATTTTTCATTTCTTGATTCCACAATTTTGGCACGGTGAGATAGGCAACAAAACCTATACCACTTGAACTTTTCAACATATCCAATGAAATACCCAGCACTAGAATCTAATTTCTTTTCTTGTGGGTTATACACTCTTACTTCAGATGAACATCGCCAAATATGTATGTCTCAAACTAGGTTTCTAACTTTTGAATAACTAAAAAATGTTTGAGATAGTCTCAATCAGAACTCACCATGTCTATCAAATTTTGATTTCTTCTTTTTGCTACACCATTTTGACATGGAGAACCAAACATAGTGTATTAGGTGTAATCTTGTTTTTCTTGATCAAATTTCACAAAATGGATAAGGTGCTTGTCCATTCTCTATGTACTTATCATAATACTAACCATATCTCTTTGATATTACAATCTTAATTTGTTTTCCACATTGTTTCTCTACTTCAATCTTAAAAACATTAAAGACATCCAAAGTTGTGTCAATTTGAAACAAATGTATCATGAACAATCATCTATAAGTGATAAAATATTTTATACAACTTGCATCTATATCTAGATAACAAGTATTTGTATGAATGACCTCTAGTAGGTTTAAACTTCTCTTTACATCCTTTTTGGTCTTTTTAGTTTGCTTACCCTTAATGAAATCACACAACTATCAAAATCAAATATTAAGTACCATGTCATTTACTAATCATTTTATTCTCTCAAAAGAGATATGTCTCAATATTTGGTGTCACAACATAGATGAATCCTTGTTCATAACACATCATTTTAACCCAATAGAAACACATACAATTATAAGCAATTTTGTTTTAAATTGATAGAGTAAAGAATGTCACATAGTTAAAAAAAACTTTGGATTTATTTAACAAAGTATAGCCAAAATCCATCAAATAAAAGGAAAAATCCAAAGGTGAATGTCTCGAAATAGGAATCAAGTTCTTACTAAAATGAAGAACATAATTAGTCTTTTCTAAACAAAAAATAAAGTCGTTTCTTAAAAATAAATTGCACTTTTTTCCCAAACACTGTTACATGTGAACTTATATTGCTCCTTGAATAGATATAAATACTTTGTAAGGTATTACAAATATAAATTAGAACTAGAATCAATTCATCACGTGTTATGATTAATGCTAAGAATAATAGATTCATTACAAACAAAATAAAATGGATATTCCTTAGTGAATTCTTAAACTTTTAGAAACATTTGTTCACTTTTCTCTTCTTTTTATAAAAGAAACAATTAGACTCCTTCTTTACAAATGAGCATGTAGGAATACTTTCCTTATAATTAACTTGATTTTTATCATCCCTTCTAAAAATATTGATCTCTTACCTTCTTCTATTAGTAACATTTGTTCTTCTTAGAATGATTCATTAACATAAATTTATTCTTACATATGTCATTAGAGATTTTGAAATGGATATATTAATGAATTAGAACATACAAAAATATAGTGTACTACAAAGGAATCTGACATGGTAACCTTCAAGGCTTTTAGTTAATTCACAAGATCCCTTATACACATGATATGATCACACATTTCTATAAGTCTAGTTAACTCTAAGAAGAAAATTGCATTGTAAGGGTGTTGGCAAGAGATTTATCACATATGTGGTAAAATTTTCATCAATAACCTTTAATAAATTCCTGACATTGCTATGTTGGTCAACATAGTCCTGGATTCCAGCAAAAAATTGGTTTTTATGAATGTTACAAAGAGGAAATTAGACCTCTTCTATTAAGGGTGTTAAAGTGAATCAACTTGGTTCACATGGACTCACCATGAATTAAGTTAAAAATGAGCAGACTTAATTCGACTCACTTTTTGTGAGTACAAAAATTTGTAAACGGGCTTAACCCACCACAAGTTGGTGGATTGAGTCGGTTAAATTATCTGAGCATATTTTGCTCTCCTAACTTGTTTACTATATTTATTGTATTACAATAAAAGTGAATTGACTTGAACCACAAGTTTATAACAATACAATGAGGGTGTTTACCTATTTCACTAAACATTAATCATATTTAGTAAGTGATACTATAAAATAGTAAATAAAAATAAAGTGTAACTTATGTAATTGGACAAACAAATAAATTAAATATCCAAATGATTCAAATACATTTTAACAATATTCTAGTATTAAAAAAAAAAAATCGAAGTGTGAATCTATATAATTAAAAGTAGTAAACGATAATAATTATAACTAAAAAAATATTCGAAAAAAATTATAAAGAGTTTTGTTGGTAAGTTACAGGCCAGCCCATATCCAATCCACCTTGAACTCGTTTACATGTGGTTTAAGTGAACCAAGTTCAATTTAACCCACATTTAAAACAAACTATATTTTTTTCAATCCAACTGGACTTGAACTCGTGTTGAGTCATGTTGACTCGCTAATTTAAGCTCATTTTCACAATATTATTTCTTACTTGTAATAAAGATTAATTGCTTTTGGAAGATTGGTCTTAATAATGTATAGATGTTCCTTCTTCTTAATAGCATCATAATATGGATCGCGCTCAAATGAGGAAGAACTCTCTCCTTCCATGCTTTATAATAAATGTTACCTCTCATTTTAGAAATTTCACACATGATATAAAAATATTCATAAATTGAGGAACTCCAATATTTAAAAAAAAAATACAAGCTCATCATCATAAGTTAAGACTAAAATAAATGTTGTTTTGCTAGTGCAAACATATTTATTGAGATAAAACATGTCTATTACGCCAAACTTCTACTCCACTACACTCATTTTATATCCTAGTAACTAAACTATCAAATAATATTTCATTCTTATAATTACCATGAGTAGACTAAGAAAAATAATATGATATTTTATCCTAATGAACTATATTAACATAATAAAACTTTTGTGGGTAAATTATATCACATAACATATGATTAGTTGCAAATAACTTTTTCTTGCATTGACTATAAAACTTAATATATAATATTAATAAATATAAATGTTGTGATTATTCAATTTATGTCCACCACTTAACATTAAATCTTAAAACAGAAAAAATATTTGCATTAACAGGAAAACATGTACTAAAACAAAAAAAATCACACATACAAATAATAAACAATAATACATGCATGCATTATATTATTTAATAAATTTTAGATTGTTTATAGTTGTAAATTATTTAATATTCCATGTTTAAAGGAAGAACAATTAAACATGCAAAATTCTTACATTTCAAATAATAAATAGTAAAAGTAATAGTTTAATACAGATAAAGTTATAAAATAAATGAAATGAGATTCAATATAGTAGTTATTTTAAAGCTACTGCATACCAACCACCTTAAAACATGTTATTATGCTAGAATAACTCTTATCTCAAATATTTGTATCACACATATATTGAATATTATTCGTTAATTTTAACACATAAATAATGAGTCAGCTTGTGTTTCACTTATCTTCAACCTTGGGTCGGGTCCTGCTTAAATCTCACATAAAAAAATATATTAAATCACAAAAAATGAGAAAAGCAATTATGTTGGTTTGAACTAAAGAGCATACAACACAATCTACACAAAACCCAAAAACCAAAACCCATCAACAGATATAACCAATAACACGAAGACATTCTTTTGATATCAAATGTTAGAAGCAAGCTGAAGCAAAGAGTTATAAATAACAAACCTCGAAACACTTTTTTTTTCGTTGCAATTACTTTAGTGTTTTTAGTTTTTAAACTCTATCAAGATGTATGTTAAAGAGAAGAACAACTTTTGCCATGAAAAGCACAATGCAATTATGGTATTTATAAGATTCTTATCATCATTTGAGTTCAAAACATGTAAGAATGTAGGTTAAACCACAAATCCTACATGATAATATTTTTGTCACGTTATATTAATAATGGTTTGAATGAAAATTGATAAATGGATCACATTCAACAAAGATCCTCAATATCACTTTAAAAAATAAGATGCATTGTTCTTTGAAGAAACTAGGAAAAACCAACATGTTAAAAGTTTTTAAATGAATTTTTTTTAAGAATAAAGTATTTCTTTCTTTCCTCTATAATTTTAACAAGAGTATATTATTAATGGTATCATGTTTTAAGTATGCTATCGGTGGTCTCAAAAGCAAACTCTAAAAAATATATAGCTAGAAGTTTTAAAGAATAAGTTCTTTGTTCCGTACATCAAATATAGTTCATCTTTAGCCTTTCTAATTTTTTTCTTCTTAATTTTTTATAGTTTTTATTATGTAGTTGGTTTTTTTCGACTTTTGTAACTAAAACAATCTTTTGTATTGGACCTAGTGTTTTTGTTCAAGGTGAGAAAATTAAAGAAAGAAATAAAAATTCATTATTTTTTAACACATTTAGTCCTTATAATAATTGTTTTTCTTATGAAAATTGTCAAATAACTAAAACACTAAAGATAGATTTGGGTCTGAACTTTTCAAGATTGGAAATGAGTGGTCTTCTTATTCTTTCAACATCTTCTCCATAATCAATTCATATATAAGGGTGATAAGTTCTAACATGTTTGAAAATGTAAGAAAAATTAACCCTTACTTCTAGTGATACAACAACTTAAATGAAAAATGTGGTGACATAAATTATAGGGTTAAAGAACCTTCACCGCATTAGGGATACCAATCTTCAGTGTGAAGTAAGAGAATGTTTTTGTCTTTTGCTTACTTGTGCCCTATATTTTAAGTTCATCCTCCATATGGATGTCTCTTATAGAATGAAAAAAAAAAGGCACAATAACAAACCTTTGAAAACATTCATGTCACCATCATAATAAAAATACCAAAATTAGTAATGTTGACATTAACTTGAGAGATTTCTCTCTTTATATGGGGAGTTCTCTCCTGCTATCATCTTTAAACATGAATATCTTGAAAAAAAAAAAAAAAACAGTTGAACCATATTATAGTTGATTTAGTACCATTCCATAACCTAAAATATAGGTGGAATTAGGTATTCTTTTATTAATTCTATAAAGTCTTTCAATTTTCAAGTAGGCACTAAAAGATTTAAACATGAAAGCTTGTGGTTGTTTGTTTGATTAAGGAATGAGAATCCACTAGTTTGTGTTTGTTAGATTTGAAATATTTATGTGTTGGTGAAATAAACTCTTGATTGCATAAATATTTTCTAGTATCATTAAGGGTTAATGATTATTCTTAAATTTCCTTTTTATCCTTATTTTTATACCTTTTTTTTACCAAGTTTAACATACATTAAATCATTATCCCTACACACACACACACACATATATATATATATATATATATATATATATATATATATATATATATA
>Ga0209700_105976_pt1 | contig 19653 bp, 10 predicted proteins | sample SiratroredBW_FD_187528 | JGI IMG/M metagenome (GOLD analysis project Ga0209700, IMG submission 187528) | Root nodule microbial communities of legume samples collected from California, USA - Siratro red BW (SPAdes) (version 2) | ecosystem: Host-associated > Plants > Roots > Nodule | place: USA...
CTAAGTTCTAGACCAAGCTTCAAATCTTCATGAATCTTCATGCATTCCACATATGATCATAGGTCTTGAACTTCTTCACACATGGTTGGCTTCATCAAATCACTGCAGCAGTCCACTGATGCTAACAGTTATGCTTGTGTTATGTTGAGTATGCTAGTTTGCTGTTTGTACTTCTGCTGATCTGCTGATGTTGTAACTGCTGGTTTATCTAGCATGATGGAATTGCTCTAGGACTAGTTATGATTACTCAGTGTACTGTTTATTTGGCTTATTAAGTCACTCATATTCTGCTACCCGAAATGTAACACTGTTTTATATGAATGAAATTTGGAAGTATTATGTTTATGGTAATTCTAGGCTTTTTTTCATTCTTTAAAACTGTGATCGAGGCAATGGATTATGGAGAAGTTGCTGGATTATGGGGGAGCAGTTGCATAAATGCAGAATTATTGATCAAAACTGGTTTGAGCATGAGATTGGGTGAAATCTGATTGATTACAGTTTGATCAATTTACTGGAAACTGTTTACTGAACTTGTTCTTAATACAGATTGCTAATCTACTGCTATTGAGTTCAGTTGTTACAGGTTTGAACTAGATAACACAACACACCATTGTTTGTCTTCATTAAATTAGGGGAGATTGTTAGCACCAGAAGTTGCTGTATTGATTTGATGAAGCTAAACCAATTACAACTAAAGCTGCTGAGTTAGTTTGAAGAAACCAGCCAAGTTGACCAAGTCAAAACCAAGTGCTTTCAAGTGAAGATGCATGGACTTTGCATGGAGATTGAAGTTTTTACGTCTAGGCTTTAGGTGGTGTTGTTGTGTCTAGATTGAGGTTAAAATCTGTGATGATGAATGTGTTGATTATTGATAAGCTCCACTGTGAAAATTGGCTTTAACAAGGTTTTAAAAATCATTGAAAACGGATTTCATATTTTGATAAATCGTTTTAACTGTCTTTTAAAATTTAGTCGACTAAGTGTCAAATCAGTCGACTAAGGTTTGACAGTTGTCACTACAACTGTTTATATATAGTTGGTGTGTTTGCAAAAGAAAACAACACAGAGAATTTTCAAAAATACTACACTGATTTGATTTGAGAGAAAACGCTACCACACTTTTGAGATCAAGATCAATTTGAAGTTTTCAAAGAATTAATCAAGAACTGAATTTCTGCATTCTGCTGGAGCTTTGGAAACTGACTGCACATTTCTACATCATTGATCTGACCTCAGTCTAAGCACTCTATACCTGTTTCTTCTTACATTTCTGATCTTTTGTATAGAGTTGTTGTTGTTAGTTGATTTCTGTGTAAATCTTTCAACTGTATTCAAACTTCTACTGAGTTCTTGAATTACTGGGGTGTAATTCATGGTACAGTGAGTCTGTACTGGTGGTTTGCCTGCTGCGGGGAGTAATAAGAGGCGTTTCTTGGTTATACAGTGGGTTTTGTATAACTGTGACTTGCTGTAGGTTTCAGCAAGGGTGTTCTTGAAACACACAGTGAGTTTATGTGTGGTTTCTTGTTCTGTTGTGGGTTCAGCAGTGGTCTACTGCGGGGAGCAGTGAGACGTTTATGGGTTATACAGTGAATTCTGTATAACTGTGACTTGCTGTAGGTTTTAGCAAGGGAGTTCTTTGCTGTAGGTTTTAGCAAGGGAGTTCTTGAAGCACACAGTGGACTCTGTGTGGTTTCTTGGTCTGCTATAGGTTCAGCAGTGGTTGGCTGCAGAGTGCAGTGTATTCATGCTGTGGGCAAGTGTTGTAAACTTGATCTGTTGATCCATTTTAGTGAAATCCTTACTGTGTGTGAGGGACTGGACGTAACCCATTTGTTGGGTGAACCAGTATAAAAATCTTTGTGTTCTTAAATTTTCTTTCTCTTTCTTAATCACTGACTTAATTTATTGATTCACTATATAAACTGTTTCCAGAATCAATAACTGGACTCTATTTGATTTAAGACTTAAATATCTTTTAATAATTGTTTCTTTTATAAAATTTTTTATTTTTAATTGGTTCATAATAATTCAAATTGTTAACTGAATTGAAGTTGACCAATTCATTCTGTACAGTTAACTTCTGTCTATTTCAGTGTAGTAAACTAAATCGCTTCTGCAGTTACATTTGAATTCTGATAAATCTGTTTGGTTTGCTGCATTGTACTGTGACTTGATTGTATTCAGTTTACTGATTCATTCTACTACACTGCTTAGTAAAGTCAATAAAGATCCAGTTTATAAACTGACTTGCATTTTCTTAAAAGGTCAAATAGTTTTGAAAAAGATTTTGAAATCCAATTCACCCTTCTATTTTGAAATCCAATTCACCCTCCTCTTGTATTTCAGCCAAAACAGCTTCTTACAATTGAGATTAAATAATTTCCTTTAACTCAATACTCAAAACATAAATTTAAATTTGAAAACTCTAAAATTGAGAATAATTACTATTTTAAATAACACTTAAACTCACAAATAATCAATATTTTTTATATATAAAAATATTTAAAATTGATACTTATCATCTTCCACATCAAACGAGACAACATAAAAAAAAAAAAAAAAAAAAAAAAAAAAAAAAAAAAAAAAGAAAAAAGAAAAAAAAAAAAAAAAAAAAAAAAAAAAAAAAAGTGAATAATAAAAGAAAACAATAGAAAAACGTACACTAGAATACAAAGAATAATCGTGAAACGGTTTTAAAAGAAAGGGGGGAAAATGACATATAAGTAGTCATGACGTCATATTTGTTAATTTTGATGGTTGGCTTTACTTACTTTGCATCCAAAGCATTTATTGTTTCATGTACCAAAAATTAATAGGATTTTATTTTGAATTATTCAGTCGAAACTTGAAGGTGTGGAGGAGGCCTTGGCCATTAAACATGCATGCAATGTGTTTATCATGTATACTGCAACACAAAGCAATCAAATTATCAAATAACAGTTTTATCTTCTGAATGCATACCTATGTGAGTTTGATTAGTTGTTATCGATCATTTTATTTGAGATTTTTGACCTCATATATTCAGACCTATCAATATTTTTTTTCTCTATGCATTTCTAAAATTATTATGTGGACACATTCTTAAGCATTCCTCCGACTTGAAATAAAACTGTGTTCTCTTTTTGTTTACTTTGATTTAGGATGAAGGTTGCAGCTTGCGCCAAGTACATGGTGAGAGTATAATGAAAAATGAGGGCATATGAAATCTGCCAAATTATAATCTAATAATAAAAATATTGACAACCTAAATAACAATTCCAAAATCATTAATGTGCTACACTTTTATAATGTGAAGTCAGAAAACAAACTTTTAATTATCAAATCAATAGAAATGCAAATAGAATTGGGGGAAAGAGATTAATGTTTTCTAAGAAGGGAAATGTCGGGAGAGAGGAACGAAAGTAGGACATTAAATTAATGCGTCTTAATAATTTATTACTTTTTTTTTTTCTTTACTATAACTCCATTAGCGTTGATCAAACTTATGTTTATTGTATTCAAATATTATCTTTTTTAGTGTCCGCTAAGTCATCGCATACCTTTCTTCGAATTTAATTTATATTATTTGCCTTCAAGTCAATTACCCGTATGCTAAAATATTATTGTTTAAATATTAAATAATATTAGACTCCAATTAAAAACCGACTTTATTTTTCTTTCTTAAAGTATCCGTTGAAATTGGTTTAACCAATTCTTTGTTATGATTAGCATCGACTTGTTCATAAAAAAAAAAAATTAAAACTTACTTTTATTAATTATAGTGCCATTTTAGCATGACTTAAACGTCATATTTTAGCAACTAATCATTAACATGCTTAATATATATATAACTCATCATGTTGTCTACCATTTATATAAATCGAGTAACACGTGTCTTTATGTTTTCTCACATTCACATAAAAAAAAAGTAGGTGGAAAAACTAAAACCAAGGAACCCTTTGGCATGTGAACTCTGTTTTCTGGTCCAAACGCGGTCAACGGTGTTCTGTGGTCTGCTTTCCACTTCTAGAAATTTCTACCCCAGTGGGGTTTTTTCACGAAGAATCCAAGTGGGTTGTTACTATTAAATATTGGCAATGAGATTCCTTCCCCATTTGTCCTTAGTTCTCACTTTGTTTGAATCTCAACTCGTGTGGAATTTTTGACACTTTCCATGCATAACAAGTCCATACACGACGGTGTTGCGCTCTTAACGGGTCATACAGGTTATTAGGTCAACTCAATCTCTTCCATTCTTCGTCATATATATTTCCCTCTCCCCATTTCATGCTTTCAATACAACACAGTTAGTAGAGTTATATATACAAGTATTGTTTTTTTTTGGTAACACTTTGGTTTTGCATAATCATATATATAGATTTTGATCAAAGACTGTGATTTGATCCATAAAGATAAAGTCTTTGGAGTCACTGCTCTTGCCAACAAGTGTATCTGCATTTACTTGCAACTTGGTTTAAGGAAAGTGTATAATTTGAAACAAACCCTAGTTATGATGGACAAGGTGACTCAATATGTGCGTGTTTTCAACCACTTTGATGAGAACGGAGACGGCAAAATATCGGCGTGGGAGTTGCGGCAATGCGTGGAGGCGGTCGGCGGGAAGTTGTCGGTGGCGGAGGCGGAGGCCTTGGTGGAGGTTCTGGACTCAGACAAGGACGGGCTGGTGGGGTTGGATGATTTTGTGAGGTTTGTGGAAGAAGGGGAAGAGGAAGAGAAGGTGAAAGACCTAAGAGAGGCCTTTAAGATGTATGAAATGGAGGGGTGTGGTTGCATCACACCAAAGAGTCTCAAGAGAATGCTTGGGAGATTGGGGGAGAGCAAGAGCATTGATGAGTGTCAAAGTATGATAGCTAGATTTGACCTTGATGGTGACGGGGTGCTCACTTTTGATGAATTTAGGGTTATGATGTCCTAAAATGCTTTCTCTAGTTTGCTTCATGGGCTCATGTTTTAGGAACAACATATGCCATCATATGTGTGTGTACCTAAATTGTAGGGGTACCCTTTTGTTGGCAGTCTTTTAATGTTTATATTGGGACATGTTTGAGACATTGTTTTTTGGAAGAACCCTTTTTATATTGGTTTATATCTTGCAACTAATACAAAAAGGTTTCATAGTACATTATTCTTTTGCCATAATTAGTATGTAATATTTCTTTTAATGCAGTTCTATTTTATATTGTCCACATTTAATTAGAAAGAATTTTGGCCAGATAAAGTTGTAAATATGTATTTGGTAATATTCATTCAATCAAGCAAATGCTAAAGTTTAACAGTGATTCTATTTGTGTTTATCAACATTTAAAACTAAATGCTAAATTAAAACTAAAATAACTAAACATACTAATTAAAGAATAAAGACAATATACAATCTTAAGAGCAAATGAGAATAATTATTAATTTCTAATATATAAACAACATCTTGTTCATTCATCATCAATTTTTTCAACTATTTTTGTATCTAATGACTTATCGTAGACAAAAAGAAATGGCAACATATAGTTATATTATAATAATATTTGAAAACTTAAATGTATTATTTTAGAAAATTCAAAACAATATTTAAAGAATCCTGAATACCCATTTTCATCCTATTTTAACTTATATTTGTTTCCCATTCAACCCATTATGAACGATAATTTTTTTTTATCAGAATATGGACGATAAATAATTTATCTATTATATCTATATTCTAAAAAATTATAAATAATTTATCTAATTGAAAAAAAAAAGTGTTTACATACACCTAGGCACGAGAATGATTTTACATATACCCAAGAATTACTATAGTTGCCAACAGTAGTGGAAAACAGGACAAATGAAAGGGTTTGCGAAAAGTTACCTAAAATACCACATCTTATATGGATTGTTGACGAAAGAGATGCAATTTTCTATGTTATAATGCTACGAAGAGTAATCATAGAATAATTAAATTATAGAAATAATTAAACTAAACAAATACTTCATTCCATAGTATCATCAAGATGTTCTCTTGCAAAAATCTCAAATCAGGATGAGCAAGCTCTATAAGAAATGCTAATAGCTAATTGTTCGAAACAGATTTATTGAACAAATGAAAATTTATGAAGTACTAATAATTTATGAAGCATTATGGAGATAAGAATAGGAGGCATTTCGAGCCGGAGGAATGAGAATTGGTGTTGGTAAAACTCCAACGGTATCGATAACAATATGTAGCATTGAGAAAACATCAAAGTTAGGAATGAATTACTTTCGCCCTTTTCCAATTTTGTAAGAAGTTAAGCGCAATGACTTATCAATTAGAGTCGCCTCCATAAGCTAGAATTCACAATGTTTTCCACATTTATGCATTGAAGAAATTTAGAAAAGACTAGCAGCAACAACAATATTTGTCATTTTTGCAAACATTAGACTTTGGCCCAATTATCACTCCTCAATCAGTGTTATATCGTGCATAATGGTAAGGAATTGAAGCAAGTCAAAGTGTTATGGGGTTAGGGCAAGGTTGCTGCTAACGGGGAGAGTAATGTAAGAAATACTAATGTAATAGAAGAGATAAATGAGATATTGAGGAAAATGGAGACTTTGTTATAACAAATGGCCAGGTGGAACCAAATACTATAATTGTGGGCCCAAGGAGGAGCACAAGAAAGAAGATTACTAATAGCATAATGAGGAACTACATTAGGGTGATTTTTCTCTAATATTAACATCAACTAAGATCATATAGCAATGAAGGGAAGGTAACAACTTATCAAAGCCAAGAGTAAGGATATCGACAAAGCATGTAAACCCAAAGACTTGAAGTGGGTAAGTAGTGGAGTGGTTGACTAGAAAATAAAATGGAATGAGGGATTTGGTTATCTAAAATTGAGGATGAGATGTGATTGATGAGATAACACATAATGATAACAACATCACCCCCAAAATTGTTGAGGAACTTGGCCATGAAATAAAAAGTTTGAGTTGTTTCCATAAGATATATATTCTTGGACTTAACAACTCCAACTTGTTGAGACGTATATGCACATGAGGTTTGATGAAAAATATCATGTGAAATCATAAAAGTTTGAAATGAATGAGAAAGATACTCATGAGCATTTCTCCTATGAAATATGCGAATATAAACACCAAATTGATTTTTAAATTCAGGGTAGAAGGGTTGAAAAGTAAAAGATAACTCAAAATGATTTTTCATTAAGAACAACCAAGTATATTGAGAATAATCATCAATAAAAGTTACAAATATTGAAATCTTAAAAGTGAACTTAGCAAGAACTGATCCCCAAATGTCATAGTGAACTAAAGCAAAATGACTACTCTTAGAAAAAAGGATTACTACTATCATTGCCTAATTGACTCAATTCATAAGACAAGATGGAAAACATATAGCCAAACCCAGAAAAAAGTTTTTGAAGCTTAGTAGGCTAGGATGACCGAACTGAGCATGGATAAAAGAAGAAAAATCCACCTCTAAGCCAACATGAATAAAGGTTCAAAGATGGCAAAATGTCATGAGACTCACACCTAATGCCAATCATTTCTCCCAAACTCCACTCCTGTAAAAAAAAAGTAGAATCTTTATTAAAAAAGTGAAACGACTAATGGATAATAAATTAAATAGATATTTAGGGACATAAAGAACATTGTGAATGGAAAGAGAATGAAAAAGATGAGCAATACCAACATCATGAGATGGGGTCCAAGTTAGTCAATGTCAAATGGTAAAAAAATCATAAGTGGAAACGAAAGAGAGAAAAAAATTTATTACTGTGAGCACACTTGGGGATCCCAAAATTTGATCACAACCGAATACTCTTCAGGAAGTCTATGTAAAGTCACTAATATAAAGAAAAAATATTCTTCAAACTAACTAAGGTTTTTCAGAGAAGCTCTTTATCTTCTCTTAAGGAAGGTTGCTTGAGGTAGAAACTTAATAAGGAAAATATTCCTTTTGTAACTTTTGAGAGAACAAGAGAGTGTTTAAAATTAATTCATATCTCATTCATCAAAAGTGAATTTTACAATAAGTGAGAGGAGTTATTTATTAAATGGGACAACTTCACTTACATTTTATCCTAGATGATGCGGGACTTATAGTTATGTGGGTGACACTCTAGTGGCTCATTGTGACCAAAAGTTTTCTGCTTTAAAAAAGCTTTTTCCAAGTGATTGGAACTTCTACTTGAAGCATTATTTTTTAGGAAAATGATATTTTGACACTACATTTTCTCTTACTTCCGTTTGACACTCCGACGTGGCATGTGCTGTCCTGCGTGACAATGAAAGAGAAAACACAGTTGTTTTTAGCATTCCATCCCTGAGACACATGTGTGTGTTCCAAAATTACAAACAGCGAACCATTTATTTTAACTGAGCTAACCACTTAGTGTTTTCACTCCTCAAACACGTGTGTGTTCCAAAACTACACACAACGAATCACTTATTTGAACTAAGCTAACCACTTAGTGTTTTCACTCCTCAGACACGTGTGTGTTCCAAAACTACACACAACGAACCACTTATTTGAACTGAGCTAACCACTTAGACATTCCACCCGAGACACGTGTGTGTTCCAAAACTACACACAGCCAACCACTTATTTGAACTAAGCTAACCACTTAGACATTCCACTCCTGAGACACATGTGTGTGTTCCAAAATTATACACAGCGAGCCACTTAGATAACCACTTAGTGTTTTCACCCCTGAGACACGTGTGTGTTCCAAAACTACACACAGCGAACCACTTATTTGAACTGAGCTAACCACTTACCTTCCACTCCTGAGACACATGTGTGTGTTCCGAAACTACACAGCGAACCACTTAGGTGAACTGAGCTAACCACTTAGACCTACCACCCTCGAGACACGTGTGTGTTCCAAAATTACACACAACGAACCACTTATTTGAACTGAGCTAACCACTTAGACATTTCACCCCTGAGACACATGTGTGTGTTCCAAAATTACACACAGCGAACCACTTATTTGAACTGAGCTAACCACTTAGTGTTTTAACCCCTGAGACACGTGTGTGTGTTCCAAAACTACACACAGCGAACTACTTATTTGAACTGAGCTAACCACTTAGACCTTCCACTCCTGAGACACATGTGTGTGTTCCGAAACTATACACAGCAAACCACTTAGGTGAACTGAGCTAACCACTTAGACCTACCACCCCTGAGACACATGTGTGTGTTCCAAAATTACACACAGCGAACCATTTATTTGAACTGAGCTAACCACCTAGAAATTCCACCCCTGAGACACATATGTGTGTTCCAAAATTACACACAGCGAACCACTTATTTGAATTGAGCTAACCATTTGGTATTTTCACCCCTCAAACACGTGTGTGTTCCAAAACTACACACAGCGAACCACTTATTTGAACTGAGCTAACCACTTAGCTAAAAACAATTGCGTTTTCTCTTTCATTGCCACGCGGGACACACATGCCACGTCGGAGTGTCAAATAGAGGTAAAAGAAAACGCAGTGTCAAAGTAACATTTTCCTATTTTTTATCTTTTGGGTGCCTTCCTCTCTTGTATTTGGACACCCTTCTTAGCCCAAAGTTGGCCTAAATTGAAGCCCAAATAAGTCTTCTAAAAATCTAAAATTGCTTCAAACAAATTTGAATACCTATACAACTTTTTTCAAGGCTAAGAAGAAAAAGAAATTTCTAATATTGTATTCTTCAAATTAGTAGAGTCTTCTTTTTTAAGTTTCCTCTTGTTCAATCCTCTTCGTCATCGACCTTTATTAATGTTGTTGGATAGTTTTCACAAAAAAGTTTGGCACTACTTCAATTCTTATGCAGGAGTGAAAGTGAGAGGTAACAATTCATTAAAATCGTGTAAGAGACTATGAAATATTCCAAAATATTCAACCATGGAAAGATTGAGACGTTTAAAAGTGACAACATTCAACATAAACAATAGTCAAGTTTGTTTCCAGACTCCAAAACATTTCTCATGGGCATACAATATTTGTTTGAGGCAAGGATTGCCAGTTTACTTGAGAAAGTTGTAGAGTTGAGCATAAACTTGAGACCAACGAAAGCAATATTTTCATTTCAGTTAAAATTATTGAGCATAAACAATTTGCTAAGCAACTTTTTTGGAGTATAAATAGAAGAGAAGAAAAAGAAGGAAGGGACTGAGAGACTAAAGTTAAAAACACTCCAAAGTTGTGTCATTCCTTTTTTGTTTCTTTATCTCACTGTATTCACTGAATCATCTACCCAACATATTCATTATAGTTTGGGATTAAATGAATTTGTAACTTCTCTGTACCTTTTGACTCATATATCTATAAGTATATCTAGTTTTCAATTCGTAGGTTAGTTTCATGCTTAACGCTTGAGTGTAGAGGAATTTATATTCTTTTTTTAGGATTGGAATGCCATCGGAAAATGTCTTCCCTTTTCTGAACTAAACTAAACCATACAAAAGCTACAATTTATAGAAAAAAAGTTGATGATTTTATTTGTTTTGATCTTAGTGTAGGAATCAATTGAAGTTAATTAAGTAATCAATTACTTACTGCCAAATTCTTAGTAACTAAGAGTAAGGCATTATCTTGGTTTATCTGTGATGAACATGGAAGGCAGGGGTGGTTCAAGGCCCAAGCAGCTAAAGCAACCGCTTTAGGCCTCAAGGTCTCAAAGGCCTCAAAAAAATTTAATATGCTTTAAGCCTCAAGGTCACAAAGGCCTCAAAAAAATTTAATATGCTTTAGGTCTCAAAAAAATTTAATACTCACATATTATTATAAAATAAAAAATATTTAATTTTAAAATCATACTAACAAAACTTTTAAAATATTTTAACAAGTTTACATTGGTGTTAGAAATATTATTTAATGACTTTAAATTTATATTGGTACTATAAATACTATTTAATGAATAATACTCTTAAAACTTTCTTATGATAAATTAATAATATTTTTTAAAAAATTGAATAGTCAATAAATCTTTCCTATCAAAACTTTCTAATTTATCTCTTCCTTATATTCCAACGGATTGATATCATCTCTTTATATGTCATATGATTCTAAAATAAAAATAAAAAGTGAAGTTGAGTGTTTAGCAACTTATGAACTTGAAAATTTTGAATTTTTGTTAGGCATGACTATTTGATATGATATATTATTTGCAGTTAACTCAATTAGTAAAAATTTACAATCAAAAGATAAATGTATTAATTTGGCCATTGAACAATTAAAAGGTCTTCTTTTATATTTTTAGAAAATAGATTTGAAAATGTATTTATTTCTGCCAAAGAAATTGCTTCTGAAATGAATGTAGAGCCAAAAAAGAATGTAAAAAAATCAATTTGATGAAAATATTAAGAATGAAGTTATTAAGAATGAAGTTATTAAATCACCTCAAGAGTCATTTAGAATTAATTATTTTTTATATATTGTAGATAAAGCAATTACCACACTCCAAAATAGATTTGAATAATTTAAAATATATGAAGATATTTTTGGTTTTTTATTTAGTATTAAAAAATTAAAGTTATTGGGTTGTGTACTTTTGAAAGAAAAATGTTTAAACCTTGAAAAGTATTTGAAACATGATAATTTATTGGATCTTGATGGCTTAGATTTATTTTTAGAATTAAATATCTTAAAGGAGATTATAGGATTGGAAAATGATAAACCATTGACATTCTTAATTATATAAAAAGAATAAATTCTTTTCCAAATGCATATATAGCATATAGAATAATGTTAACAATTCCAATATCAATTGCTTCAGCTGAAAGGAGTTTTTCAAAACTTAAACTAATAAAATCTTATTTAAGATCAACAATGTCTCAACAAAGATTAAAGGAATTAGCTTTATTGTCTATTGAAAAAGATTTTTTTAAATAAAATTAATTATCATAATTTAATAGATAATTTTGAATAACAAAAAGCTCGAAAATATAAATTTTGGATAAAAATATCATAATTTTAATTATTTTATTAATTTAAAAAAAATCTCATCTTTTTTATTCGCTTTAGGCCTTCTGAAGTCTTGAGCCGTCACTGATGCAAGGTTGAATCATATGTATAATCAAGAAGGACAAATTATTGTACAAGTCCATTTCAATCCTAACTCTTAATCATATTCGAACCTTAACCATTTTTCTTTGTGTTATATCAACTTTTTTCTAAATATTGTGTTTTGATTTGTGCACAATCAGGTAAAGTGTATTTTTATGCAAATTTTAGCTAAGGAATTAATTAACTAACAAGATTTACTAGTACACGTGGATACAATAATCTCTTTTTTCAATCATACTACAATTGACTTAGTTCATAAAAAAAAAAAATTCAACAAACTTTTTGTCCATACAACAAATCTTAAGAAGTGAAGGACCTTAAAAAAATTTGTATTAATATAAGACGACTAGATTGTTATTTATAATGAAATATTTTAATTTAATCAATCGTTATCTTATCAAATTATTTTAATAAAAGATATAGAGGTGAAATGAGTGAACGTAATTACCCTTTTAAACTAAACATCACATATGTTAACCCCTTCTTGAAGCATCCACGTGACAGTCATTTGGCATGTGTATTCTTTAATATCTCAAAAATGCAACATGTCAATAAATATATGAAGATAAAGAAAATTTCTATCACTCTAACCATGATCGAGAAGGATTACCATCACACGGAAATCCAATTTTAGATATTGTGTTTTAATTGGAAAAAAACTTCACATCTTGGAGAAGTAAGAAGTAAAAAATAGTTTCCCGATTCAATATTAAAGTTGGTATCGTGAAATGACATTAGCTATTTGGTCTTAGTTAACTTAAACTTTTTTCAAAAAAGAAAATGTCTCCAAATTCAATTCACTTCAAATTTTCAGTTACACAGTTATTTAAAAACTTGAAAACTTATATATAAGTGTTTATATATTTTTAATATTATTTTTCAATTAGAATATCTAATGCAAACTTTTATTATGTAAGTTATTAAGATAAAATTCTAAGTCTAGTTACAAAAGCAACTAATGAACTCCAAAGTTGATACACATTATACATACAAGCTCACTTTGAAAGAGTGTGAAATCTTTCTGCAAGAAGACTACTACTCACTCTTGATCCAAACATCCCTAAGCAGTTCATATCTCAGAGGAGATTGGTTGCTAATTTCTTTCACCTTGAAGCTGGATTTTGTTGAAACTTTTGGGGATGAGGAAGCACTCAAGAATATTGAAGACAATGGGGACTTCAATTCCTCCAGCTCATCATCACTTGTGTGTGACTTCCTAACAATTGATGATCTGTTTCTTCTTAGATGATGTTTGCTTCCCATCTCCCCAACAATGCTTGCAATGGAAGATGGTATTGGAGGTGAATAGACAATGGGACCTGCAATGCATGGAAAGTTGTTGACAAACTCCTTTCCATCTTCCATGTCATTCTGTGCCAAAATCCAAACAAAACTTAGAAAAGATCACATTCCATAGCAGCAAAAGCACGAAACTGGAGCACATTCTTTTCAATTTTACAGAAAGAATGTAAAACATTTTTTTTTTTTTTTACAAAAATGGGTAAGTCGTGTTACGAAAACATGATTTCAAGTGAAGAAGTCGTACTACCTACTAAAGTGGCATGACTTTAGACAAACATAAAATGAATAAATAAAATTGAAGTCTAACATAACACAATTTCAGTGTAAAAAAATAAACCAAAGTCGTGCTAACGTGTTACGACTTCAATTCAATTTTTTACAGTGACTCGACTTCAGTTTTATTTTCCTTAAAATCGTGCCTCCGTGACATGACTTGTCTATTTTCATAAAAAAATAAATAAAAACAAATTTACACCTCTTTCATAAAAAGCGAAAAAAAGTGCCCTGTTGCCTATATTTGCCTCCTTTAGCAAACTAAATAGCTAAACACATGACAATTATATAGATTTTAAAAAATATATATAAAATAATCATTTTTCTTAATGAATCAAATCAATAAGATAATTGAGTCCTACAAATAATAACAAAGAGAGTATTATTATAGATTGTTATCTTTATATCATATTCACTCCTTGTATCTATTCCCATGAATGCTTGTATCGAAGTGCAAATTTGGCTATCTAACCTCTGAATCCAGAGCTTCAAAGACACCAGAGGGAACACGATCAGGGCAAAGTTCATCTGGGACAAAATTTTGTAGAATCTTCTTGATGAGTGTTGCATTGAGCATAGGGCATACCTTAAAAAACAAGAATCCTTTTAGCATGAATGGTGAAACATAACAGCATGGTAGCAACTAACTACATGAAGAAAAGTTCAATTTCTTTGCCAAATTAACCTCATTCCTAATGGATGCACTTAACAGCATATCTTTAGGAAGCATCAGGAGGTCACTTAGAGCATTGAGAAGAGTGAAGGACTTTAAGGATGCATTTTGTCTTTGTTCATTGTTATCAGTTTCAGATTTATCTTCAATTGAGTCATCATCATCCATGCCACATAGGTCAGTCAACCATCTTGACCAGGTCCCAATCTGACAATGAGAAATTGGTCACATAATGTAAAGAATGTAACATTGTATTCAAAATGTACAGTCACCCTCTAATTCTTGTAACATTTTTTTAATTTTTTGCTCTTTAACAATAAATATTTATGAAGAAGTTAAGAGATATATAACAACTACAAGAAAGGTTAAAGTTGAACTTATAGTTATAGTTGTGGGTTTGAAACAGATTCATGGCCAAATATAAAACTTCACAATGCATAGATACATTTATAGAATCACACACATTAAGAAGTTACCACAGTTTTTAGTTGTGCACCGGCTCCAAAGCTTATTTTTGCAGGTGGAATGGGGAGAACCTTGGGATCACTAACAGCATCAGATACAGGATCAGTTGGTATTTCATCAGAAGATTCGCGAAGAATAGCATTGAACATAGCCACATCTAATCTCGCAACACATTGCTCCATTATCTGGATTTAAGTAGCAGAAAAGCATTCTAATGTCATGTTTTTCTCTAAGAACTGAAGAACCACTTTCATCAACCAAAGTAATTAACTTAAGACACCAATATGAATCAATACATTATATAGAGATATCAGTTCACATTAAGGGAAATTGTTCAACAAAAGTACATGTAGCATCTCAATAATTGAGACCAACACATTATAACTGCCATAGCTTTTAGTACAAATATTACCCAGCTCTGTCATGGTTAAATTTCCAAGCATGAATTGATGATAATAATGTCCAATATAAATGAAATTTTCATCCATTAGGAATAATGACAGACCAAAATTGAAAACAAGTCTTTTACCCTCAACATCGTTTGAACCTTTGGTTTAAACATGTTTTTCACTTATTGTTTATACAATCACAACTTTCAAAGCCTAAAGCCTTACAAACTCCAGCCAAAGCACATAAAAGATGTAAACAAAGTGCAAAAAGCAATATGATGAAAACTTTGGTTTGTTTTAACACAAAGATTGTGAAACTATTAAATTAGACTGACCAATCTAGAAAGCATAGGCAAACAGCCACACTCATGCCCTCCAGCTCGAATAGGACAGATCCTTTCACAGGCTTCCCTAAAAGCATTCTTCCAAATATATAGAGACAAGTTACTCTGCTCTTGATCACATGAGCTAGAATTCCTTCTGTAGCTTTTTCTTGAGTCTGAAACCTCTTCTTTGTTGTTGAACTTTGTGTGTTGCATATGTGGAATCAAAACCTGGGCATAGACAAAGAAGGATTCAGGTTAGATTACAGTGAAATTTTGTGGTATTTAATCATCAACAAATAGATATCAGTTGTGGGATTGTTCAAGGGAAGGATAAGATTAAGGCATTACCTGCCACCAGATAGATTCTACAATGCGAGAGAAGATCCATGCTTCCACCTTTTCCAGTGCTACTACGAGTACCTGGGGATCATCCCAGTTACCAAAACCTCCATATTCTAATGCTGTATTCTCATTTTTTCTGGGGTATAACCCCTTCACCCTCAGTGAGGCTGCTATCTTGCCATGCCCCTCGTCCTCAGTTTTCCTTCTCCTACCAGATCCTGCAGGATTTGACAGATCTTTGACGGTTCGACTTATAATTGTTCTCAACGCTATAGTATTAGACAGCCAAAAGGTCAACCTGTAGTGATGCAAGAAGAGGTCAACATGCTGGCACAGTTCATGAGAAACTACAGTTTCCATCATAGGCAACAAAATTCATCAGAATATCACTTGAAACAAACTCTAAATTTTAGTTTTAGTCCATTCTCATCTTAGAAGGCAATTTGATAGCAATGTATTATGTATCACATGTTCAGCATAAGGGATCTATTCTCTGTGACTCAGCTTCTTGTTTCCTCAATTAACAAATTAAAGACAATCAATTTTGTTTTGAAGAAGAAACTACAACATTTCATTATGGTGCAGTTTGTGATTCTTAGTACTGATGGATATCTCACGCAAAGTTAGTTTTCAGTGATAGGATATTCAGAAAAATCTTAGAATAAAATGCAGTAAGAATATGGCTCAAATGTACCTTGGGACATCATTTCCACATGCCTTTGTAACAAGTACTAATCCTGAAACAGAACTTTTAGCTGCCCCAGCCCTTCTTCCTTGAAAATTTTCTTTACAAGCATGGAGATAGAGCCTGGAAAGGCGCCGTGCTGGGGCATGAACTTTACTTGTGGAGTTTCCATGCTCAGAAACTACTGAATATAAAGCAGACTCAACTGCAGCAGCTTCTCTTAACTCTCCTTCAAGCATCTTTATCTTCTTCTCCAACTGCTCAACTTTTCCTTCTAAAGTACCATTTCTTGCTTCCTTTGTATGAATCTTAGAATCTCTTCTTTCATTGCTTCTGTTCCCTCCACTGTTTTGTGCATTTCCAAGAATGCCATTTTCATTTAATTCAGCATGATGATTAGAGTCTGCTGGTATCTTCACAGACTTGATGTTCTTTAGTCTTTCACTTTTGAGATTATTTTCCTGCATAGCAATATTTGACCCTCCAAAAGAATATGTATTGCTATCCATTGAAACTTGATCCTTGGCATCTAGTGCTTCTAATTTTTCATCCTCTATGCAGTATTGCTTATCCAAATCATAATTTTCATTTCCACTTATGTTCTCAACAGAACCATGGCGAATTTTTTCACCTCCACTCTCCTTCATAGAATATTTGTTAGCTTCTATACACCTCCCATTTAATTTGTCATCATATTCAGTTGCATCACAGTTTTCACGGCCAGGATTTTTGCCAGTGAATTGAGCTCTATCTTGAGATGATGTTTGTTTTGAATAAATACCAAAAGTACTTCCGTTTGTGTTTCTTTGGACATCTGCAACTATATTTCTGTAGCTAGCAAGCTTTTCTTGAAAACTCTGATCCAAAGTTTCATGGCTTCTGCTTCTTGTGTTGCTCCTAGGATTTATGTCTAAATTCTCAAAAGTTGAAGATGGTGAAGAAGAATTAGCACTTGGTGAAGAGGCAAACTTTTGAACTGACAATAAATTGCGAATGGGAGAGTTAGAAGCATGACCATTTACTAGACTCCTCCTAACAGAAGATAAATCCAATGATGACATGTAAGAACTCCTCTCAAGCTTCTGGTGTGTATCCTGTTGCATCATATTCGTGTTTTCAAGCCTTGTTTCCGAGGCATAGGGTTGTTCCGTGGCATTCTCACCAGTGTTGCTAGTTGGTTCATTCTGCAATTCAATTGAAATCACTATATTGCTTTAAGAGGATTTTCTTGATACATTCATGTATGACAAACAAGAAAACCACCTCAGTAATTTATCACACTATTGACGAAAAACGAGATTGTTACTACTTTTTATAGATTTATAATTTGATTTCACTAGGTCCATCCACCCTGCTGATGGCAAGTTACAAACCTCATTCAACAAGCACAAAGCATACAAAAGTTGCAATTTGTTTTAATCTTAAGCTTCTAGGTGAATACAAATGAATGCTTTTATATTACATTTCTAACACAATCAAAAGAAATCATAAACAAATACCTTTGACGCAAACCCTCTTGAGTCAAGGGAAGGAGAAGCTGAAGCTGCAGCTGCAGAGGAATGTGAGGAGACATCATCATCAGTAAAAGAGGCAATTTCAGCTTCTTCAGCATATTCTTCATTCATGAGTGTTGACACTGATTCACCACCATTATTTTCCTTCGATGAGGGACTAGCACTGTTCCTCTCAAGAGGCTGAATTTTAAGGAACAGAAGTGGCTGTTCTGTGTTCCTATAACTCCTCTTGCAGTTCATAGGCACACTAGTGCTCAAGGACTCTTTAAGAGTCCCATATTCTGCCAAGTCTATGCTTGCAGTTCCCAACAACTGACCCTTAACAGTCCTATCTCTTCGTAGCTCATACAAGTTGAACTCCAAGCAATTCTTTTGGAACACATCAGTGTCACCACTTCTTACAGACATATCCCTCAACAAAGTTGCATGCAGCCTAAATGACTTGTTAAATTCGATTCTTCCTTCACCTATAACTGAACCAAGAGAAGGGGCAACAAGAGTAGTGGAACCTGATGCAGATTCACCATTCTTCCATTCTATCAGCACGGATCGCAGGGATCTTAGAGCCTGTGACGGGGGCCAAGGCTTAATCTCCTGAATGTGAATGAGGAAATCAATTTGAACTGTGACACCTCTCCTGTTCTTTCCTCTCATGCCTAGAACCATAGCTTCTAAGGTGATGGATTTGACTTGGTTCAATGAGTACAACAATCACCAGCGCTCTGAAGCAAATCCAGTTTGAGAACTCAAAATGATTTTACAAATTTTAATGCAACAAGAACAGCTAAGGTAGTGTGAATTTAATCAACAAGCACATGCACAGAAGTTCTTAACTCATGAGTTAGAAGGATCATAGTTACAAAATGCTAAAGATAATCCAAAAAAAAAAATCATAGTAGGGTGTATAAGTGCAAAGGACCTAAAACCAAGAAGAAAACTAATAATGTGGACCACTGAATCCAGTTACATTTTCAATACACAACATGACAACATAAAAGTCATTAAAACTTTACAGATAAAATTTTAAAAAAAATTAAAGAATAGCCAGCGGCAATATGAATGGGGAGATCAATTTGAACTGTGATGGATCCTCAACAGAAGAACCTTTAACTTCAACTTGGCTGAATGTCCAGAATAATCACAAGAAAAACCAGCTAGAGAATTCATAATAAATTCACAAACCAATTCCACATAACTTCAAGCAACACAGAACACTCTCTGAAGTGTGCACTTCAATATGCAGCATCAAATTTACAAAGTGCTAAAGAGAACCACCCAAAAAACCCCAAGGACACAAATGAGAAGGAGCTAAAGCCAAGAACAACATTAATAATGTGGACCACCAAATCCAGTTACAACTTAAATACAAACTTAAAAGTCATTAATTGTTTTACAGATAAAAAAAAATGCATTGAAGAAGACCCATTATTGTAATGTAGACTTTAATTACCTGGAAAAACAGTGGTTGGTAGAGACAGTGAAAGAATCAGAAAAATGGGATCACAGAGTTTCTGAGACCATGAGATATATATGAATGTAGTTTTTTCTTCTGATGTTTCTATTTTGTTCTGACACTCTTGTTTCTTGTTCACTTTTAGTTGCTGCTTGTGAAGCACACTAACTTACTGGAATATAT
>Ga0209700_105978_pt1 | contig 19651 bp, 14 predicted proteins | sample SiratroredBW_FD_187528 | JGI IMG/M metagenome (GOLD analysis project Ga0209700, IMG submission 187528) | Root nodule microbial communities of legume samples collected from California, USA - Siratro red BW (SPAdes) (version 2) | ecosystem: Host-associated > Plants > Roots > Nodule | place: USA...
TTTTTTTTTTTTTTTTTTTTTACTCCTAACACATACATTACTATTTTCGTTCTAACTCTGTGTTCGTACATATCAATGTGTGTAAGATAAAATCATTGTATTCTATTGAAGGAAGAAGGATAAGCAAAAAAAGGCATATAGGCATTCTATTTTCCATTTTGGCTTTTCCTAATCAGATTAGAATTTCAGGTGTAAGAGCAACAGTTCAAGGAATGCCCACCATTATTACTATTTTAAAATGTACGGCCAAAATATTCAATGAACTGTCGTTATTAAAACATACGAATATCAAATCAATTCTATCTAAGATAGTAAAAGTCTTAAATAATAATAATAAAAGTCTTCCATGTAAGTTTATATTTTTTATAGTTATAAAAAATTAAATAGTATTTAAAAATGCAGTATTTTGATATAATATATTTGATCGATGTAATTTTAATCAATATATAAAACGTTATTTAAATTAAAAAAACACAAGTATTGTTAGTCTAAATAAAAAGAATAAGTGACAATTAAAGTAAATGATGACTAAATATTTCTTCAAATTTTGGATAATAATACCAGTTTTTTTCTTTGTAATGATAAATACCAGTGTATTTTGACTTTTCTGGGTCTTCTTATGAATCCAATTTGTTCAAGTCTATAATGTTGGCAAATGACCTCCTTTATACCTATATATTCATCATCTTAGGTCTACGTCTTTACTTCATATGAAAGCCTTCAAATAAGAAATTTCTCATTGACCATTTTCTTTTTAGGAAACACATCCATCAATGTTTTTTTTTTTTTGAATAAGATCCATAGACCAATGTTAACTACCAAACACATGATAACAATTAAATTACAGTTTTAGTTAAATTCATGATATAAATTTATTATTTTACTATGATTAAGATTTTTATTTAATTATTAAAATAATGAATATAGTGTTAAATTTATTATGAAAGTGTGGAAGTAAAATCCAAAGTGATAAGTGTGTACCGAGATCTCCTGTCAAGAATCAACCATTAGTGTTTTAATCTAAACTCGGTCAAAGTAAAATGAAAATAAAAAATCGTTAAAATTAGGTCAAAATCAAACAAAAACTCATGTATGTTCAGATTTAATTATGTTTAAAAATGGTGTTTTCAATGTGTCTGAAATTGTCAATATCAATAGTCCTTCTTCAAACAACAATACTTAAACTCGTTTTAATTAATCAACTCTATATTCCCTTTCAATAAGTTAGGGATTGTTTAACAGAGGACTTCTTTAACACATTCAATATTTTTACGGCATACTTAATCTTGCACTTGTGTCGCTAACTTTAACTTCAACTTTTTGTGTAAGATTTCAAAATAGTGATTATATTACCAACATACTTGCTACTCCATGATTAAATATAACTGATCTTCACTTTCTTATAGTTATAACAACTATGAAGATTATATTAAAAAGTGTTCAAAGAAATAGAAAACTATGAATATTCTAGTTCTGGTGAAAAACAATTTAACACGTGCTGTTCTCAGCATACTTGGGTAGGTAAGAAACTATCCTGATCCCGAATTGTATGAATCCAATCCAAGTGTGTATAAAATGTTGGCAAATGGCATGATCCTTCAACTAGCCACCACCCATGTGTGGGGCCATAAGTTTGAATATTACGAAAAAAAAAAAAAATGCAGCAGCCACTAGCATTTTAAGTCTTCAAATAAGAAAATTCTCATTCTTAACTACCAAATTAGTGTTCATTTGATTATTTTTGAAGTCTCAGTTCAAAACTTATCCAATTGAATCAAAGGCCTTGTTTCCACGAAACTCTCTTCATATAGGTGTTGCTGGACCTATAAAATACAAGTCCTTCTCTCTTGATCTAACATAACATCTACCATCTATCGTTCAGAACTTTGATTCCCTGAGATTTCTGCAACCTACAAAATTCAGCATGGGAATCACAACCTATACACAGGAATACTCCTCCTCTGTAGCCCCATCACGCATGTTCAAGGCCTTGATCGTAGACTCCAAGAATTTGCTTCCAAAGCTCTTACCTCAGTTTGTAAAAGATGTGAATGTAATCCAAGGTGATGGGGAAGCTGGAAGCATTGAACAAGTGAACTTCAATGAAGGTTGGCAATCAAATTAACATAGACACGCTAAACTCAAAGAGGATTACTTTACTTCTCTATATTATTTTTTAGTTAATCTGTTATGCATTTGTTTTATGCAGCTAGCCCCTTCAAATATCTGAAACACAGGATTGATGTGCTTGATAAGGAGAACTTGGTTTGCAAATACACTATGATTGAAGGGGACCCTTTAGGTGACAGACTTGAGTCTATAGGTTATGAGGTCAAGTTTGAGGCCACTAGTGATGGAGGTTGCCTCTGCAAAATGACAAGCAATTACAATACCATTGGGGATTTTGATGTTAAAGAGGAAGAGGTAAAGGAAGGAAGGGAGAGCACTATTGCAATTTACAAAGTTGTGGAGTCATACCTGCTGGAGAATCCACAAGTATATGCTTAATTGTTTATTTGTTAGTTCATTTATTGTTTTAGGTTTCATAAGATATACAAATTATTCAAATTTTTAATAACAGTGTGCAACTATAGGGTTGTTTAGAATGGTTGCAAAGACTTGGATTCCTTAATAAGCCCCTGCTATATTAATAGCCAAAAAGGGCCAGTGGTTTGGCAAAAATATTTGTACTTTGGTAGTAACAGAGATGAAGAGTGTTTTGTTTTAGCTTTACATGAGTTCCAATGTACTTAAATAAGCAACAATTCATATCTGATGTTCATTTTTAATCATATATGATGTTCACTTGGTAAAATAGGTGTCATGAGCATTCCTAATGTGAAAGCAACCACCATTTTATAAAAGGGGATTTATAACAAAGTTTTAATTAAAGACGTCCAGAGCTTTATACTTAATTTATATAATAAATTATGCAAAAGATGTTAAGGCAGAATGATACAACTTTAGTGTGGACAAGGCGAACTGCAAAAACAAACGATTCCTTGCATTTCCCACTTCTCTTGCCTTTAGCATATTCCTTGCCCGTGCAAGCCATGTATAGACAGATTCTGTGCACAGGTTCTCCATCCATAATCCACTTCCTTAAAACATAAACACGTCCCATTGTTTCTCTAATGTTACAGCTCCATGGCTCGGGAGGAGTCACAGGTAATATCCAAGAATGTATGTCATATATTTTGTTATATATTTTTTGATCTTCGATAAATATAAACAAATGGCAAGCACTCTTTTCAAGAGCGGCTAATCCGTCAAATGCAGGCACCTCGCGTCACACAGATACAGGTCCGAGTGGACTGCAAGGGTTGCGTCAAGAAGATCAAAAAGGCACTAAATGGCATTCATGGTAGGTATATTATATATACGCGATTTCCGTGGCATATGAAGCACTTACACCATCAATTTATTTGATCTTCTCCCTTTGTAGGTATATATGATCTTCGTGTTGACTTAAATCGACAAAAGCTCACAATTGTTGGGTGGGCAGATCCAGAACAAGTTGTCAAAGCAATTAAGAAGACAAAGAAGAACGCCACAATTTGCTCTAGTATTGAATTAACACCTCCATCTAAACCAACAGAACCAAAACCAAAAGGAAATGCACCAGCCCCTAATGCAGCACAAAAATCTCCACAATCTCCACCACCTCAAGCAAGCCACCCATCAGAATTACCACCACAAGCTCCACCGCCTCAAGCAAGCCACCTATTAGAATTACCACCATGGCAGCCACCACCAGAAGCAACACCAACATCATCCGTACATTCTCCAGCACAGAACAACACAAACCGGCAGTGGCAGAGCAACACAAGAACAGAAGAACTAGAACAGGTTCACGTGACAAATCATCATCTGTCTAACTACGCAAACAGATTCAGTTCTGGCCACAACCATGCCGAGCACTGGCGCAGATACGATAATGGCCCTGTATTACTGCAAGAGCCGTCGCCATCCATGTATGTGACACACAGCTACAATACACACATGCCTCCGTCATATGTCACTGAATGCGAATACGTTAGATCACCATCGATGCACACACATTACAATTGCATAGAACACTACAGTGGAGATTACCAAAACGGCCATGTAAACATCGCTTCAATGTTCAGCGATGATAATCCTAATGCATGTTGTATAGTCTAGTTAGAATGTTAAGAGATAATTATGAAAACTAAAGAGAAAGTCTCTTGTGCTTTCATATGTCTTGATAAGTGTGTTCTGGAAGAGAATTCACAAAACAATATAATATGAAGACAGAAAAATAAGAATAACTTTAGTTTGGGTGTGATCCGAGAATAGAGAATATTCCTAACTTCTGGGTGCTAGAAAGTTATATTCTGCATTCGTTTCGTGAGAACTAAAAGTACATGTTCAGGAAGATAACTATATATTCAAAGATGTTCTAAGCTCCCTTTGTATTCGGTTTTAAATAGAGATAACTATAAAGCATTTTGTTGTTAACTCTACTATTCCTATGCGATACTTCTCTTCGAGGATCATGATGTTGGTGGTCTCCCACTCATCCTCCTTCTCCACCTATTAATATTCACCTCATGAAAACCAGGTCCAAATCTAGCATAAATAAATCGCGTCTTTATCCTTCAACGTTTCTTGCTCGCAATGAACCAAAAGGAGTTAATCAGGCTCTAGCTGATTGCAACTGGTTATCAGCCATGAAGTCTGAATATTCTGCTCTCATGAAGAATCACACTGGGACTTGGTTGATCTGCCTTTGACAGGCTGTTGGCTATAAATGGGTTTTTTACATAAAAGAGAATGCAGATGAGTCTCTCAGTAAGTATAAAGCACGTCTGCGGCTAAGGAATTTCATCAAACTCCTGACTTTTATCATACTTTTTCTCCTGTTATTAAATTCATAACTATTCGCCTTATTATTACTAATGCTCTTACCTATAATTGAGAGTTGTTTCAGTTCGATGTTAATAATGCTTTTTTTCGCAGAGATAATTGACATGATACAACCTCCAAGTTCTGAACATTTTAACAAATCTTTTATTTGTAAGCTCAACAAGGCTATTTATGGACTTTGGCAAGCCCCGGGCAGCGATTTGATAGACTCAAATCTACCCTTCTTCAATTTGGGCGTGATCTTCTTCACAAGACGGACTTGGCTGAAGCTTACTCTTTTTCCTCTCTTATGACTTCTTTCTACAACAGTCTAGAACAAGCAGGGGTCTATTTTCTGATCCTACACTTCATAGATCTGGAGTTGGTGCTCTGCAGTATGTTACTCTTACTAGACCTAAACCTTAAACCGAAAATAAGTTTTGCATTCAACAAAGTTTCTCAATTCATGGCAAATCCTCTTGACGCTCAGTGGGTGACATTCAAGGGAATTCTTCGATACCTCAATGCCATGCGTGATGCTGACTAGGCCTCAAATATTGATGATCATAAATCCACCTTTGGCTCTAAGTCCTAATGTAATCTTTTTGGTGGTCCCGCAAATTAGTTGTAGTCCGGTCAAACACAAAGGTTGGATATTGAAGTATTGGTCAGACCAAAACTAAATTAACCAGGATACAAGCACTATTACAGGAGCTTCATATTCCTTCTTCCACTCCTATCCTTCTCTGTGATAACCAAAGAGGAATGGGCATTTCTCGTAATCCTGGTCGCACAAAACACATGGAAGTACATGTCTTTTTGTTCAGATAAAGTTCTTCCAAAACAACTTCAGATGTATCATATTTCAGCCCTAGATCAATGAGCAAATTTGATGCCCAAACCTTTCTCCAACAAGATTCCTCCTGCTCAGAAACAAACTCAATGTGACCAAAATTTCTCATACCTCACCAACTTGAGTTTGAGGGGGGGCTATTAGGCATATATTAGAATAACAGAAAATAAGATTTTCCATTTTCTCTTTGTATATTTTCTTTTACAATGTTTTTCTCTCTCTGGTTTGTTATTTTCAGCTGCCCTCCTTTATGGATCTATTATAGGGTGTTTCTTGATCTTTTTGCTAAGGTTAGCTTCTATAATGCTCCCTTTGTATTCAGTTTTAGATAGAGATAAGAGAATATATCCCATATGTTTCTCCGAGAGTAGTAAATACGTGCTCGCGCTATATTCGTGTATTTTCACTTGTAGGTAAAAAAACAGAAATTACATAAATTATGTGTCGCGTCATTTTTAACAATCCTGGATAACAACAAAATTTCTTTGAGGAGTTATCTATCTATATAGCAACAAAATTATCAAGAGGCTGGATGAAACACGGTTTCCATTCCTCTATATCTTTGTCAGCCGCAATTCCTCTGTATCTTTGTTAGCCGCAAAAGGAACAATCTGTAAAAAGTCAATAGTAAAACTCCAATTACTAATTGTCCAAAAAAAAGTCCAATTAATATGCATATATGGACTCATGATAGCTAGAATTATTAACATCACGAGACAATACCATAATTTCTAAGGTAAGAACAAACATAAGATAAGGACACGACATACCAAATATTTTAACAGTTTGACATTCTATAAAGGGATTGGTTTTCCAAAGTTCAAAGAAATAATGTTAGAAAGTGGCCACTTATCGCAAAATAGTCACTTTTATGATAGGCTAAAAGCAAAGAATAATTTGGGTTAATAAAAATTTACATAAATCAAGTAATTTTTGCATGGCGATATCAACTATGCCCAAGTCTATGACTAAGATCCTCCTTGAATTTTAAGAATTAATGGCGTGGAAAAGGTTAATTGGCAAATAAGTGGCAAAAGAAAACCATACATCATTGTCAACCATAAGTTAAAGCAATCTTGAACTACGATTCCAAGATCTCAAGCATATACATAAATATGAGGTCTTAGAATGGATGTCTTAGGATCTCCAGACTCAAGTTCAAAACTCAAAATGTTTATCCGACCATATTTTAGTATGTGTGGTTTGGCTTCACTTTTGCCAAAAATGATTCAGATTTTCTACATTAAAGACACTATTTATCAATTTGGTATGAACAAAATGCATAAGTTGTAGAAGCTTTTAATTAATTACCTCTCAAAAAAATGAAAAATCAGACTAGTTTTCATCATCGGTACTTATTTCAGAAGTATCATCTCCCTCATGATAATATTCATCTTTAGTTTCATCTTCATCCTCATCTTCTTCACTTTCCTCTGTTTGGAGTTCATGCACCGAATGGCTTATAGTCTGAGAGGCTTTGTCAATCTGAAAGCAAATTTAAATAAGGCCCCTGAAAACCAATAACATTCAACAGACGACCAAACTAATTTTAGAAAATGGGACTATACCTGTGATGTCACCAGTTGGAGACGACCTGATAATTGTAACAAAGGCTGAAGAGCTGCCCCTCTAAAATTGCTAATCTGAAAAGGGGCAAAAAACAATTCTAATTCTCAAACATTTATCAAAGTAAAGCTATATCGCTCAAACAATTAGAAATCCCCAGAAAATCAGAACGACCAAAAGAAACAAATTAGAGTCGCCTTACTTTTATTAAAAAAAAAAAAAACATATTTCTATGCATAACAACTTATCCTTTGGCCATTTCATTATCTTTCAAGTCTTTCTACTGTAAAATAACAAGTCAACCATATGACGAAACTAAAAATAGGTAGAAGCATTTATTATACAAGAAGGAATAACAGAAGAACCTTCAGGATTAAATTTGGAGATGCATATTTGAAATTTTATATTGAAAATAGAGCATGATGAATTTAAAGTCCAGATTGCAGATAATTAGCAAATAAATGAGAAAGCAAAATTCAATCTATCATACCTTGTCTAAGGAATCGAATGTACGTGTATCAGATTCCTCAGCAATGACATTGTGAGCATGATTCACTAATATGCTGTATATCCATGGAAGAATATACTTTCCACTAGATGACCTGTTGAATAAAGATTTATTAATGTTGAGAGAATTGAGTGTATACGCTTTGCCATTTAGGATAAATAAAATACATAACGAAAGATATCACAATTGCTTGTTTCCACTGTCTCTACAACAAACTTCTTGAAACGGGAAAAAATGTGAAAACAAGGCGGTATTTTTGTACTAATTAATAAAACAAGATCTTTTCTGAAACCAAACAGGACCTAAGCTAAATAGCATCTTCCTTAACACAATTAAAAGCTAACATTGACTTGCATTCTTTGAAAATACTTGAGCTGGAGAAGTATTTATCATCTTAAGATAACATTTAAGTTACCACACACAACTATTTGGTTAATTTTGATTCCAGTCTTGTAGGACTATAGGAAAGGTTTATCAGAGACAAATAGGGGAATGGACTATGGAGATTACAGGCCCAAAAAGGTTCAGGGTGAGTAACAAAATTGCTGGGTGGCAAGGAAAGAATGGAGGAGTATGGTGTGCGAATCATGAATATTTGGGGAATGGTGGGGAGAGGATAATATTGGAGAGGTTTGGGCTGAGTAGAGAAGGTTTTCTCTCTCGGTGGGAGTGTCAACGTGTTTCCTTTAATTTTCCTACCTATCTGTTATGTTGTCTACTCTCTACTCCTGTTCATTGCTACTTTGCAGTGTACCTGTTGTTACATTTTCGCTGTGTTGGAGTGACTGTAGAGCAATTTAAATACAAAGTTCAGTTTCATTTCTTCTACATTATTCTGGTTCCTATCAGACTACAAAAAAAATTAATCAAAAATGATAGAAAACATTAAAATATAATCCATAGAATTGCTAGGTGGCAAGAGAGAATGGAGGAGGAAGGTGTTAAATCACGAGTATTTGGGGCAGGGTAACTGAATGGTGAGGAGAGGAGAATATTGGAGAGGTTTAGGCTGAGTAGAGAAGGTTCTCTCGGTGAGAGTGTCAACGTGTTTTGCTTGATTTTCCTATCTATCTGGTATGTCCCCTTCTCTACCCCTGTTCATTGCTGTTTGGCAGTATTTCTGTCGTTACTTCGGTGATTGCTGTGTTGAAGTTATTGTAATTTAGCAATTTAAAGTTCAGTTTCACTTCTTCTACATTATTCTGATTCCTATCAGACTACAAAAAGAATTAGTCAAAAAGATAGAAAACATTAAAATATAATCCATAGAATCATATTTCCTACAACTATCAATAATGCATTTGAATGGTACCCCTTAGAACATCAAATGAACAAAAAGGAGAATATCAGGAAAGAGGCATTCGGTCGTCTATCATTAGAGAATTGAGCTTTTGGTCCTTGCAAAGGAAAATATCCGTTGCGAGGAGGAAATCCTCAGAAGAGAGATCTCTCCTATTTTCCATACTTTCCTATTCCTATTCGAGGTTCACAAAATATTTGCTTTCCATTTCTATGTGGGGAAGAAAGAAGAGATCCAATGCTACCATAACTTAACACTACTCCAAGAATAACATTCTTCTTTTAATATTGTGATAAAACAATGAACAAACAAGAGAAAATTGAGAGCATTCCAGCATAGGTAAGAGATATATCAGAAGAAAGCCCGAGAAAAGAGACCAAACCTTGATTCCCATGCAGCCAGTAACGCTTCCAGTAGCATGAATGCTTCGCTTCGTTCCATAGACAAAACAGCTGCTCTTATCTGATAAATGAATCTTAAAAGTTTAGGCACATAAACAATTACGTACAACCTTCAGAAAACATGGACAATTACACAATGACAATTAATATAAACCAAAAGCAATTCTAAATGACAGTCACATTGACTCAAACTAACCTTTTTCATTGGAATAGGAGCTTCCACATCAATACCCTTCAACAACTTAGAGCAAAGTTCAATATTTGATGCATATTCACTTTCACTGGAGAGAATCCCTAGTGATTTTAGCAGGTCCTCCATGCAAAGGTCATCAGTCTCACCATGGACCACATCATCTGCATAGATTGGTAAAATAAAAGATTAAGCAAAGCAGAAAAGAAGTGTCAATGCATCTTCTATTCTAGTACATACTTAGTGGCAGCAATGAACAGAAGACAGGCAAATTATATTAAAAATATGTCTCATTTGGTGGTGGAAATGCCAATAAGCCAATGCCATTTGCAATGGAAGAATGCTCTACCCTATGCGGTTGAAAAATGTTACAAATCAAAAGCAATTATAATTCCTCGATATTCTTAATGAAGGTTGAAACTGTGTGGTTGAACTAGCTTTCAACATAAGGAGTTTTATGCAGACAAGCTAGCCTCGCATGGTTTTATTATAACATGACTATTTTTTGGTGGGATTAAATTCCCAGTTTCAGTAGTGAGGACTTTAATCAGAATAGGGTTGGTCTTCCTAACTATAAGTTTAATTGATCTTTGTTTTCATGGGCTCGGTTTATGCTCCTTTTCTTGTTCTCTTTCTTTCATTATTTTTTAGTAAATTTATGGTGTCTTGCAGATAATTGGTAGTGGCAGACACGACCTAATTGGGATGTCTCTCTATTGTGACTTTTCACGCTATTTTTGTTTTAAAAAGCAAACGATACTGAGCACATAAGGTTGAAGATGAGATATTTACAAAACTAGATAGCTCTTACACACGCAATAGCATTACATTGCATTCATTAGATTGTCCTTTTAAAAATGTTTCTCAAGATTATTAATGAACAAAAATATATGAAACCACTGTTTTCTAACAAACAATAATGTATGTTACTCAGATATGTTAGCACGAACAAATACCTAGAAGTTAATCAACCACGTGAGAACTTTTGCATTACTTCAACCTATTGACTTCCTTACCTTAGCTCTCTGTAGAGTCCATGCAGGGTGGACTTGTTATTAGGCAAATGACATTTCCCGATTGGTATCAATTTGTCAATATATATATTAAGCAGCTACAATTCCATTTTGAGGAAAATATTGAAAGTGTTCAATTTATTGGTTTGCAAGATAATATGGTGATAAACCAAAAGAGATATTAAGTCCAGTGTTGGCAACAATTGGTGCATTAATCAATCATGCATTTGTTAAAGAAAGAATTATATTAATACCTTCCATCTCAACAGAATCATCATTACTACTTCTATGCAAATCATCAATTATATCCTTGTCCAAAGATTTTTGAAATGCTTTCTCTTTCTCATTCTCATGAGAAAAAACCTTAGGAATCGGAAGCAAGGCATCCTCAGCATTTGCTCGGTCTAGTGCAGTAACTGTCAAAATATAGGAGCAGCAGTTAGTAAGCTACAATAGGATCAGTAATAGAGTGAATAAGAAATATAAGATCGGCTTATTTTAGGAGATAAGTTCAAAATTAGATATAGCCAGATAGCATATTTGTGTGCATCAAAGAAACACTGAAGCAAATTGCAACATACACATATTTTGGGGTTCCCACCTAATAGCTCAAACTTTTGAAATAGGTTTTTATTGACAAAAATAGTAAAAATAAGAGAATGCTCGTGAGAAAGAGTTAATTAAACTCGCAGAATGTCTTACCTGTTTGTGCATTTTTTGTTCCCTTCTTAGATTTGACAAGAGCTTGACTGGTTGGTAGAAGAACACCATCACGAGAGACATTCAAATTTACATCTGTACCAGAATGCACAAGAATTTTTCTAAATGATGGCTTTACAAGCAAACCATAAACAAGAAAAACTTGCCCAGAGGCTGGCTTCTGGATTCCTTGTAATTTTGCAGCATATATTGCTGGCAGAGTTCCTCTGTAATTTCTGGAGGGCATGTCTTCCAAAGATAATGATATTTTTGTGGCTTTTGCATTACGCAGTTCTTCAATATTATTACCGAACCATAAATAACAAATGCCAATTTCTGAAATGGCCAACACACATATGCCAGTCATGTCATGCTCCCCACTATCAATGCAGCGGCTATCAAGAAAGACAGCAGGATGCTCCATCCCAAGAACACAACTAGCTGATTGCTTTTTAGCACCATCTATCCTCCAAACGGCAACATATCTTTCACCAACAGCGGACGAGAGGATATACTTGCCATCTTCAGTGAAAACCATGCATCGAACAGAACCCTGTTAACGAAACTAAAACAATGTGATACAAACAATAAAATCATCACAAAGACAAATTTTTGAAAAACAGGCTTGCTTGTTTTTAGGACATATACTAGGGCACTGATAGAGTATACACATGTCTATAGGGAAATATATATATATGAGACTCACAGGATGACCCGAGAACTTTTGAATCTTTTTGTGATTAGAGCAGTTAAAAATCTTCAATTGTGCAGCTGCAGTAGCTAATGTCTTTCCATCTGATTTAAGTAAAGAAGCAGTTACCAAAATCAGTAATCAAAATAGTAGTAATAATAGATACAGATGGAATATCCATCTAAATCATGATTAACTGAAGGCCTTCTGGCTTACTCAAGCTCATGAATTATTGCTAATGATATAGCAACCATCAAACAAATGACCTAAAAAGATCAACAGTTTTTCATTCTAATTTTAATAATTATTAAAGAACTAAGTTTGAGAGTAGATGGCCTACCTAACTAAATTTGGATCATCGAACTTTACAATTATAAATTTGAGCTTTCTATTTGCAATTTTATGGTCAACTAAAACGTACTAGAAGTTCAAAGAATCCCATGGAAAACTCAATCAAATTATACCACACACCACGTACAGTGTCTAATTCTGATTAACTCGGCAGGCAGCAAGAAATTAGCTTCAATTGGTCCCACCAAAAGCCCAAGATTTCTACAAAAGCTGTAAAGGATAAATACCTGGAGAAACAGACATGCAGGATACCGCCTTGGTAGAAGCTTTAAATTTCTCCAACAGGTTTCCTGTCATGATATCTATCACACATACCATCCCATCTGCACCAGCTGTATAAATGCTTGACACGTTTGCTGAAGATGCAATGGCTCTCACACCTCTGCAGTCGAGTTGAACAAATCAGAAAGAGAAATTAGGAACTAAAACCCGTAAAATCCAGAAAATAACATTGTTGGGAGTCACCATTTCCAATTATCACGGAGTTACAAATTTTAAAATCTACAATTAGGGCAAACCATCCATTAAAATACAGTAATAATAATAAATTGAACATAACACAGATACAGCTCTTTCCCGTGTTGCTCTCCAATCAAAATTAAGTCTCACCTCCATAATTCGCACAGTTAATGTAAATCTTAAAAGTCGATTTCCAAGGAGTAACTTCAATTTTAATCGGATATTTAAAACACCTAAACTATTATATTATAAAAGCTGCGAAAAAAAAAAGTTATATCTAACCCGGGATGACAGTCAGTAATTCTCCAACTCAATTGACCAGCATCAACATCAAGTGCTAAAACATCACCACTACCAGTTCCAAGCACTAACATCGAGGATGCATGCTTCCGTTTCCTCTGCAATAATCACAATATGAGGTATACACACACACACATATATCATTATAAAAGAAACATTACACATATAATTCTAAAAGAAATAATACATACATACATAAAAATATACATAGACGTACGCATAATTGCAAAAAGAAAGTAAGGAACCTTTCTTTCGAAGGAGAACCACTTCATGCAGGTATAATCTAGTGCAAGATGGCCGTTAATGGATTTGTTCTGTGAAGTAGTTGTTGAATGAGTTGATGCAATGTCTGCGAACTCGGTCTGGACCTGGCCACTCAGCGTGTCCCATATCTATGCAGAGAAATTGTTGAGATGTGTGAACAAGTTAACTAACAGTTGAAGAAGTAAAAGGATTAGAAGAACGACAGAGAGAGAAAACCTTGACGCGACCGTCTCCGGCAGTGATAGCGAAGAAGTCCTGAGAAGGATTGAAAGCGGTCAAAATTCCTCTGACGTCTGTTGAAGCCATTGCCCAAACACTCGAAGCTCGCGAGTTGCAGGGGAACGAAAGAGGGTTCCCGTTCGCAATGAGAGAGCGAAACAAAACAAGCTAGCTTCGGGTCGGGTCGGTTTTCTTTTAACAGTTTTTCATGAACCTTTTTTTACAACAAAAAATGATCCACTAACACTGTGGGCTTTGTAAAGTTCGACCCACCCCAAATTATGGACAATATTTTTTCCTTGTAAAGAAGTACAGTTTTCTATCTGTAAAATTGCAACTGTACACATTAATGTATATAAACAGATCGACCATTTTAGGAGAATAGATATATTGAAAAATCATACTTATTTCTAAAAGAATTCATATTAAAAATATGCAATAGAATCCCATCACATAAAATCTAAAACAAGCAAAACAAAAATTTTGAATTTATCAACATAATGTTTTCTTCCCAAACAATATTGCAATCATGAAGTTTATTTTGGATGTCTACAACAAACAGTTTTTTTTCAATTATGCTGAAATATTAAAATCATTCTCTTCATAATTGGATATGGTAATATCACATAATGAAATTTAAAATATCATTATCAAAATACTTGTTTAAACTCGTAAATTTCTTAAGTTTGCAAACTAAATTTTTGAATCTTTTAAAACAAGTTTTTTTGTTATATTATATAAATTTTCTCATTAATATTATCATCGAGAAATATTGTCTTTATATTGTTCAGGGGTTAAGGATCACTCAATATCGAAATGTATCACTAATATTGTTATTATCCTAAAATAGTCTTTAGAATAATCTCGATAAAAGGTTTTTTTTTTTTTATAATGAACGTCTTCTTTTGTGTAAACACTTATGGGACCTGAAAATCATTATTAATTACTTTATTTTCTGAAAGTGATTTACTAACTCAACCAAATGGTGATTTAAATTTATATTAATATACTAATTTTATAAAAATTATATACATTATCATGCAATTATAATTGTCACGGTTGAATTTTTTTATAATAATTATATTCAAAATATCTTAAAAAATTTATGTTAACAATGTCTTAAAATTCAACTCTAAAATTACTTAAATTCTACATCGATAAATAGTATGAATTTAGTTTTAACTATAAATTCTGTCAATCACCTAAAAAAAGTTATACCGTCCATGGAAATGTCTTTAATTGAGACTAACCAAAATCCATCACATGCTTTACAGTGAAATCACGTTATCTCAAAGGACATGCACCAGTAAAGGTATCAAATTGAGTCCTCTTGTGGGTACTACCAAAATTTCATTACACATGAATGAAGAAATGAAGCTGTACAAGAAATATTATGCTGCTAGCAGCATGGAAGAATGGAAATCTTAGGATGGAAAAATGAATGATCCCAATATCTGTCTTATTTGAAAGAATGTGGCTTTATCTGATATAGAAATGGCTAATCACTTTCAAAAGGCCTTCAAGCAGGGAATTGAAGGATATGAACCTTTTGTTGACAGAGGATTATTGTCACATCACATGTCCGCAGTTTTTCCCCTGATGCTCACAAGGGAGAGACAATCCGAAAGGGTCTCAAGATCAGGACATGGTTTGGGAAGAACAGAATCTGAAAATCCAGAAATGTTTGAACATTCCCAAGGAATGGAAGAAACAGAATTTATAGTCAAATTTATATTGGAGAGGCATATGTTTGTGAAGGGAGATTCTTGTAGTCCAGCAAAGCTTCCAGCAACAGTGATGTTTGTGCCAATCATATCTTGCAAAATAATGTGGTCCAAAAGTGGAAGAGCATTGGGATCAAATTTGTCATCAGGATGAGATCCACAATAACCTGTGGCGGCCATTGCAGTGTATATATTCACCATTTCTATCCCTGATATGAGGATTTCCTTCATGTAACCACCTCTACCCCTCATGGTTCTGAATTCAATGCCACTCCTTGAGTTGTAAAGATGAACATTCTCCACAAGAATATTAGAAATGCCACCAGACATGTCACTGCCAAATGCAATAGTAGAGCCAGAAGAAGCTTGCAAATGCACCCTTCTGATGTGTACATTCTCAGTAGGCCTGCCATATGCAATGCCATATTCGTCCCAGCCACTTTTGAGTGCAATTGCATCATAGCCAGTTTCAATGACACAATCCTCTATACAAATATGATCGGAAGAATCTGAAGACATTAAAGTACATGAGAATTAGTTACAAATATTGGTAACATGGTTGTGCTAACATTGTTGACTAAATGTAAAATCCATAATATGTGACACACCTGGTACTATGCCAATTGTATAAGGGGATTCTGGAGGAGCAGAGATTGAAACATTGTAAATATGTACATTGCTGTTGGCAATACATAACCAAATCAGTATCACATGTGCTTTGAAAATAGGTATTACTTATAGTAATGTTTAGAAGAAGCACAGAACATACCTGCAATAAACTGGGTGGATGCTATACGCAGGGGCATTCAAGAATGTAAGATTTGAAACTACCACATGATCTGATGCCACTAATTCGATTATATGAGGACGGCTATAGTTCAGGGAATGAGAGCTGAATAATTCCCACCATGCCAATCCCATGCCATCAATGGTTCCACTATTACCTAGAAAACCCAAAAGATTGAAAATTCAAGTCATAAACATAGGCATCAAAAAGGTGAAATAGAAAAAATGTTGGGAGTGGAAAAAACCTGTTATCACCACATCATCTAGCATGTAACCATTTATTAAACTCTGATATCTTCCCCCCGGAACTTCAACTCCTCTACCATAAGAAGGTAATGGATCAACAACTTCCCACTGAAACGGATCCTACCAAAACAAGAATAACATTGAAGAAAAAAAAAAGTAAAAAAATAAAAAATAAACTTATATCCTCAGTAAAAAGGACAATGCTCAAAAGTGAGTCAAAGAAAAAGCAAAAGGTGAAATACCTGAGATCCAAGAATGACTGCGCCTTTTTCCAAGAAGAGTGTCAGATGACTAGTAAGATTGAAACTTTTGGTCAACCATGTTCCTGGGGGCACATATAACTGAGCACCACCCTTGTCAGCAAATGACTTGAGATAGAAGATGGCATTCTGGAATGCAATAGTGTTCAACGTTTTACCATCCCCAACCGCGCCAAACTCCAAGATTGAGACAGTGTGCGGTCTTGGCTTCGGTGCTGGATTATGCTCACACTGTCTGCCACCACCACCATCACCGTTGACTCTGACTTCATTGCTTAGCGACAGCAGCAAGAGCAATGCTACCTGAACAAGAAATTTGGGAGGGAAAATGAAAACATTGATTCACAAGATGTCCCAGACAAATACGATAATAATTCACAGATTCCTAGGATTACCATGTCCAAAATTGATTCAAGACTTATAAAGAATCTTTTTATATGAATAAATAATTCACTTCCCTTTATACCAGTAAACATTTCCTATAGGAATGCGCAACTACCTTGGTTAAAAAAAATTAAAGTGGAGAAATTGATAGCAAAAACAGTAATCAAAACAAAAGACTCTTCTCCTCAATAACATTGAATGTAAAAGTATGCCTTCATGAATTGAAAACGATTGATGAGAAAGACTTAGAACAAAACAAGAAGTGTTTTAAATTGCATTATTTGAGGGTTGAAATGTAAACTGTGCAAGTTTTACAGATCATAGAGATTTTCATTGAAGTCTGTCATCCACAACTACCACCATTGCCTCTGAGAGGAGCAAGACCAAACCCAGATGGAATCAAGCACGTTGCCCAATGGGGTACAGATATACACTCACTAATTCAAGAATCTAACGTATAGAAAGATTTAAAATTAAGAACAGATTTGCTGCACAATTATAAACCCAACAGCAATATAAGACAAGAAAACAAAATCAAGCGGAGAAACATACGTACTAGCATGTTCTTGGGTCAAAACTTGTGACAGAGGCACAAGGGACACAATCACCCAGAAAGAACCAAATTAAAAAGAATTGCAGGGGCAGAGAAAGAATATTGAGAAGGGGAGGAGCAAGAAGTAAGGTGAAGAGGAGGACAGAGACAGCTTTATGCAAGTTACTGAATATTATAAGCATTAATCATGTAAATGACAGAAAAGGAGAGAATTAATAGTCCTTTCTTACAAGACATGTATGCACACTTTTATATATATGTTTTTCATACTCCCAACAGTAAATTTAGATCATATCATTCTATATAGGTAATTAATATTAAAACCAATTAATATTTATTTAGTGTAGACATAAAGAGAAATCAGAAGAGATAAGAGACAAGTAATTGATACAAATGATGATGAAATGTTAAAAGGTAAAAGATAAAAATATATATTAGTGGAGTGTTTTTATTTATTAAATGCTCAAAATTATGACTCTCCTAAATATCAACTGGATAAAAGGAAGCTTTTTATTTATATAGAATATTTTTTTATTTTGTACCAATAAATAGAAATATGTTTTATTAAAGGGAATTTTATTTAAAATGTAAGAAAATACTAAATATGAATATTTATTTACTAAAAAATCAAATCTCAATTAATAATTTCATAATGACTGACATATTTGTTTGCAAATGATTCATAATAAACTTTCTTTATTGAAAGATTTTATATAACATATTTCAAAAAGGATATTATTTAATAATAAATTGTTACTATAAAAAAATATATTTTTTATATATTAAAGAACATATGTATGAATATATACATATAAATTAAAAAAATATTTATTTTTCAATAATTATATTGAAAAAATACATAGAAAAAATATGTTATATATATAAATTATAAAAAAAATAATTTCTAAATAATTATAATAGAAAGATATAAAAAGATGGATCGACAGATAACAAATAATTAAGATAACTAAAAAATAACATAACTTAGAAAAATAATATAAATTATAATTAAAGATATCTCATAATACGAAACTAATTATTTCTGAATTGATAGATTTTACATTCATTCGCATAATAATTTATTTTAAAAAGTCATATATTTTCTTATGGTTGAGAGATAACTCAGTAATTTGTTTAAAAACTTTCTAATAATAAAATTTAATTTGGTTTATATTTCAATATAACAATGTTATTATAGAGTTCTAAGTTTACGAGAAGACTAGTCAATAGTTAACTTTCCGCATCAATAATGCTATGGAAAAATGTATTAACTTAATTTATTAAAAATATAATGGGGTGGTTTAAATCTTATAACTATATAGTTGTATGAAAAAATTACTTAATGTATTTATAAAATCAGAATTATAGATAATTAAATTAAATATATCTTGAAATCTGTGTAACTATTTTTAAGGAAGTACATGTGAATTTTCTTGCAACCAATCACAGTCTTAGGTTGTAGAAGGTGTTTGGTTATCTGAGATGGCACACGTGGCGAGAATGTAGAGCGGAGAGATAAAACACGTAAGAGAGAGTGTATGAAACGGTGGGTGAGGGAACAAGAGATGGAATAATAATGAGGAAATGCATGTGGAATTGACAGAAGAGAAAGGAAAGTGGACCCCACACCAATCATCAATCATGTTCAACATGCTAGCCTGGCGTGCCGTCATTCTATATATCACTCTTCTTATCATATAATAACTTTATGTCTTTTTAAGACATCTCCTACTACTTATTAATATTGTATTTCATTAATTCAAAGTCTGCAACTCTTATAGTACAAATTAAATTCATATACTTACATTTAATTTTTCATTAAATATATTTTAAATAAAATTCTTACAAACTTTTAAACCATACTAATCATTTTTCATCTCTGATTCCTTATTTTTGTCTGTCATGTAGGAAAATTCAAAAATAATTTAATACCTATTAATATCCTTTCCTAAATTTGACATTAGTATGTTTACCCGTTTGGAGAAAAAAAAAAAAAAAAATTTTTATATTTTTTT
>Ga0209700_105979_pt1 | contig 19644 bp, 12 predicted proteins | sample SiratroredBW_FD_187528 | JGI IMG/M metagenome (GOLD analysis project Ga0209700, IMG submission 187528) | Root nodule microbial communities of legume samples collected from California, USA - Siratro red BW (SPAdes) (version 2) | ecosystem: Host-associated > Plants > Roots > Nodule | place: USA...
AAAAAAAAAAAAAAAAAACAGCTTTATACATGATTGTATGATTGTGATAGGCAAAAGTAGCTCCGTCCGTAATATGGGTCTTTGACCCCATCTCTTTTTCATAAAATAAACGTTCCAGTAAATTTATTTTGGTAAAAAAAATTCCAGTACATATTTATGGGGAAAAAATATAAAAAAGAAGAGTAAAAGGAGACTTTAAACGCGCTAAAATTGACCTCACTTGCTACTTGTTTTTCATTTATGCTAAGTGTTGAGTTAAAAAGTTGAGATTATTCAAATCGTTTTACGTTATCTATAATTCTGGAAAGAAAGAAAATAAATGACAATGATGACAAAATAAGATGATTTTGGATATTTTCTTCCATCTAAGTAAAATATAAGCACGATTATGAAAAAAAATGTAATATATGTAACAAACTTCAACTACAGGGTTTCAGCTTTAACGGCCTGGAAGGGCTAGTAGTTTTAACATAAATTATTATTATTAATATTATTAATTTAATGTTTTAGAGATTTAGATTGAGGGTACAAAGATACCGAAGAAAACAAAAGCACATGTGTGCAAATGGATATGGCTCTGGAATCAACAACCACGTTCAGGTATTGCATTCTGCACCCCATACTTCTCAAGTTGTACCTCCATAAAATTGAAATTCTAAATTTACTTTTTTGAAAATAAATTATCAGTATATTTTTACTTTTGCAGTTTCAGTTTCAGATTATGTAATCCAATAACCTTTTAAATTGTATATTCTGAAACATCGAAATTAATATTTTATATTGCATATCTCAGTATATAAATTTTATATTTTCAAATATATAATTTAAAATATATTTTCATTTTGTATTTTAAAACGTACACTTCATAATATATAGTTTATATTCTAAAATACACTTTCTGAAATGCATTTTTTATTTTTTATTTTGAAATATATATATTCTGAAAAACACTTTTAAATTTAAAAAATACATTTTAAATTATACATTCTAAAAAAGTATTCATGAATTCAGAAAATACATTTATATATAATCCAGAATTTTCCGATACAATTTTATCATTTCATCATCAAATGGGGGTGTAGCTTGAATGGTATGGGAGTGCAAAATGCAATCTCCGTTGCGTTCTTATTAAGGATATTATCGAAAAAGACCCAACTTATATGCCAAGAGCAAAAGGGAGCCCCCGTGGAAAATATAAGAAGTTTCACTCAATTTGAATATTTAAGTTAATCTCCATTCAACTATATTTACTAGATAGATTGGACGTCACTTCCATGTTCAACTTGCAAATCACAGTATATTTAGTATAATCAGAGTTCAAATTCAAATTTCCCATGGCATTCGAATAAATTATTACAACATGATTTTACTATTTCATTAGTTTTTTTAACCAGAATGAGTATTTTGTTGGAATCCATATAAAATGCTACTAGAGCACAAAATAGTATTCGTAATTTTTTTAAGAAAATCCTATATACATAAATATATTTATAAAAGAACTCGCATAAAAAAACTTAACCAAAATCTGTTTGCAAACTTTTATAAAAATTCAAAGACTAATTTAAATTGAAAACTATTTTTTTAATTTGATATTAATAAAAATTATTCATTAAAAGTAATAATTAATATTCTTTGAGGCTATAATCTAAACGTTTTAAGAATTTGTTTCATATATTTTTTATTTATTTAGAGTTTAGTCATCACAGCTTTTTTAAACCATTTTTATAAGACAAATAGATAAAGAGAGGAGCATAAGTATCTTTTATTACAATTAGGCACATCATTTAGTCTCTTCAACTGATGAAACAAGTCATCTAATTGAAGACTAAATGCGTCGGATAATAATGGGAGCTCCATATTGTGGCCTAAGAGTAAGATTGAGAGAACCTGGAGCATGAGTATAACTGGGCGAGAGTTGGAAAGAGAAATGTTGAAGAATGGAAGCCATAGCTATCCTTGCTTCTAAGAAGGCAAAGTTTTGGCCAGGACAAATTCTTGGGCCCCCACTAAATGGAAAGAAAGCAACATGGTCCTTTGAAGCTTTTGAAACCCCTTCCTTGAATCTCTCTGGGTTGAACTCTTCAGGCTTATCCCAATACCTGCTATCATAATGAAGAAGTAACACGGGTAAACACAGTTCAACCCCTCCTGGAATCGTCATGTTTCCTATGCTTGTTTCACCAAAAGTGTATTTGTAAATGATTTCTACAGGAGTATATAATCTCAAAACTTCGTACAATATCATTGGCAACTGCATATACACAAACATTTCAGGATCATTTTTGTTTTCAAACTAATCATAGAATATTATTGATTGTGTAATTGAACTTACTATCTTCAGCTGGTTAATGGTGTCATAGTCAAGTGTTCTTTTGCCAAAAATCTCCAACACCTCTGTTCTTGCCTTCTCTTGCCAATTTGGATGCATTGATAAAACAATCATAGTCCATGTAAGCAGGCTGGCCGTGGTCCCATGGCCAGCAAAGTAGAAGAACTTGCATTCCTCAATCACATCATCTGTTGTTAAAGAATTACCTTGATCTCTATACTGTAGTAGTAAACTTAATAAATCATAATCTTTTACTTTATTCTCTTTCATTGCTTGCTCTTTCTTCTGTATAATACCCCTTAATATAGCTTTGATTTGGATGTCTAGGTTGTACCTGAGCTTGTTCTTTCTAGTTGGTAAAAATCTAGGTCCACATGCAGTCATAAAAGGTGAAGTAAGTATGAATCATCCAAACATATTTATCTTTATGAAATTAGTATTTAGCTTAAAATGCTAGGTCACACTTTAGAGTTACTACAAGGGTATTGTTTGAAAGTTGTGATGTCTTGAGTTCACCTCACATTGATTGGATAAATTTGGATATTAAAATATTAAATATACAAGTAAAGATAATACTACTAATAATAATTTAACATGAAAGGAAATATAAACAAATTCTTCTGTTACAAGTGAATATCTTACGAGAGTTCCATCCGTGATTTGGGAGTTAAGGTGAAAGTAAAATAAGAAATAGATATATTTTACTATTTATAAAAATAAGATGGAGAGTTTTTAAATCAAGTCAAAGAATCAATTCGTCTTATTGGAAAATTAGTATTGATTTAAAAGAAAAATAAGCCAAAAAGTCACTATATCACAATGGAACCTTAAAAAAAATAGTTAATTATATGTGTATATAATGAATTTTGGAATAAACCTAGTTTTAGTCTCCCATTATTTTTAAAATAATTGAATTCTTTAAATTTAGTGTTTATGTACTCTTTTTTTTTAATTTGATGAACTAAAATGATTTTTTATTTAACTAGATTCATATCAAATTTTAAGACTAAAAACGTGATCAACTGCGTAGAATAAAATAAGATATACTATTAAGTTTTGAAAGACTCACCATGAATAATGTTTGCTTGTGATTGTTGATGAGGTATTAAGTTTGCATAAATAAACATAATGGTCAATTTATTGTACCTGAAACCTGGGATATAGATGTTGTTCAAGGCTTCGCTGACCAAGACTGCTTGCTCCTTTTGTAGTTCAAAAAGTTTCTTTCCCTCTTGGTAGCTACTTCCAAAGGCTGTTCGAGCTATCACATCACCGGTAAGCATGTCCACTTCCGGACAAACATTCAATTCACACCATCCATCAGGTTCTACTAATTTTTTCCATCGCTCGATCAAGTCATAGCAGCTGCTCGAAAATGCTGGCACCATTGCCTATAATATAACTTAAACTACACTATTACTCGCAAGATTGTTGCATCATCTTTACTAGGAATGTGTAAGATTGAATTATTTGATCATTGTTGGAGTTAGATAGATGACAAAAAGACTATATTTATGGAAAAAGAAAGTGTTTGTGATATAGAAGTGACCTTCAACTTCTCAAGGTGGAAAGCTTGTGTTATCACCCTTTTGCGTTTGGTCCAAGTTTCGCCTTCTAACGAAGACAATCCTAACGCTAGAAGTTTTATGAAAGGGTTACGAGGTGGCTTCACTACTTTCTTATGTGTCATAATCAATCTTGTAAGCTCTGCATTTGCTATTATGAGTCTTGGTTTTCTTCCAAACCAACACAATGAAATATCTCCTACACGTATATAACATTAATTTGATTAATCATTCGCTGCATAAGAAACATGTTAGAAATGCTTGTTTAAAGTGATTATCATAGTAAAAATAATTTACCATGTTGTTGAAACATTTTGTGCTGGAAAGGGACAACCCGAAGGATGGTTTGATGGCGGAGGGAGATCGGTTTTGATAATGCCTTTTGGACAGAGTCGTTCATCTCCGAAGTATCTCCAGTAATAAGCTTGTATGAAGTTCCTCTAATCCCTTGCTTCCTCAACAATTTTTCAATATGTTTGGGTCTCCACCATATAGCATTCACAAATGTAATCATGACATAGAAAAGTAGCAAGGCAAAACACCATGCCATAGTTTTGAATATGCCATCTTCCATGTTTGTATCTGGTATGAAGGAAATAATAGGGCTATTTCTATCACAATGAGATGAAGATAGAGTAGTGGTGATATATTAATATAACTATGATGAAACTTAACGCCTACTAAAATATTTATTTTTAATATTAATGTTATTGATTACAATAATAAAAGTAATTATTATTATTAATAACTCATGGACTAAAACGAGATTCTTATCTGTATCTTTTAAGTATATCTATAGAACTTAGGAGTAATTATTATTGTTATTAATAATGCATGGACTAAAACACGAGATTCTTATCAGAGTCTTTTAAATATATCTCTAGAACTTAAGACAACTATACCAATTTGACTTTCTAACTATATTTATTATTATTATTATCATTGAAATTATATTATAATTATTAGTAGGAATAAAATTAATGATACTAAAATTAATATTAATAATGATAACAACAATAATATTCATCACAATATTTATACTATTAGTACTTTTATTAATATAAATTATAATATTCATCATAATATCAATATTATTATAATATTTAATATTAATAATATTAAATAAAAATATAAAATAATATTAGTAACAATATTACTAATAAAATAACATTAATAATAAATGTATAATATTACTAATAATAATTCGGACGCGGAGATTGATTATAGCGATGTCATCTCAACATATTTGAGATCGAAACATTAACGCTTTATGCGGAGATCCATTCCCTTAGCCCTCGATCCAGGGGGCCTTTTCATGTACATCCAATATAGTCCCACATTGCTTTAAGAGTCGAGGCCAACATCAATTTAAATACATCTTCCTCCCTTAACACTCTAAGACGCCTTTTAAGGATAAAACCGTGACGGAACAACCTATGGATGCCATCTCAACAGATTTGAAGTCAGAACAAATTGTAATTTTCTAAAGTTTAAAATAATTAAAAGAATTAAAAGTGAAATTAATTTGTAACCCCTAATGTTTAAAATATTTTTTTTAAAAAAACGGAACAAAAAAATTGTAATCCCCTAAAGTTTAAAATAATTAAAAAAATAAAATAAAATTGTAACTTCCTAACATTTAAAATAATTAAAAATAAATAAAAAACTAAAAAGTAAATTAAATTGAAATTCTTAACGTTCAAAATAATTAAAAAAGCTAAAATGAAATTAAGTTGTAACTCTTAATATTTAAAATAATTAAAAAAAAATGAAAAAATTCTCAAATTAAGTGTTAAATAAAAAATAATATTTTTAATTTATTATAAAAATTAATAAGTGACAGTTGTGTTGTATTTAGAAAAAATGTATAGAAAAATATTTATTTATTAAAAAGAATAAATCATGTCTAAGAGATACGATACGATTTTTAAAGTGAAATTATATAATAATAAGAGAACATACTTTGTATTATTTATGTTAATGAATTATATATATATATATATATATATATATATATATATATATATATATATATATATATATATATATATATATATATATATAATATTTACAAATTGATTAATTAAGTTTGTTGTTACATATGATATTATTAGTATATATTTTAGTTTATGAAATGTATAAAACGTTTTAACATATTTTTTAAATAAAACATAAAATGACTTTTAAAATAATTTTTTATACAAAAACGCTTAAGTTGTAAACTATCTAAAGTTTAAAATAATTATGAAAAATAGAAAATTTGAAAATGAAATTAAGTAACTCCTTAATGTTTAAAATAATCAAAAAACTGAAAAACTGAAAATAAAATTAACTTGTAACTCCCAACGTTTAAAACAATTAAAAACATAAAAATATAAAAATTAAATTAAATTGTAAATCCTTAACATTTAAAATGATTAAAAATAAATAAAAAACTGAAAATAAAAAAATTATAATTCCTTAATGTTTAAAATAATTAAAAAAACTAAAAATAAATTAAGTCGTAACTTTTCATGTTTAAAAACTGTCACAATCGGTTGAACGGCGATCCGAAAAATTAATAAATATATGTTTAAAAAATTAGAAAAATATTTTCAAACTAAACTTTACAGACAATCTTTTAGATATTTAATTAAAACATTATCTTCACGAACAATTCTTTAGATATTTAAACATTATTTTCAAGTAAAACATGAAAAAACAATATTTATATTTAATCATTTTTATTTATTTATAAGAAATTATTATTATGTTTATTTATTTATAAAAAAAGTAAACACATAAATTATAAAATATAAAATATATAGAGTTAAAAAAATTAGATAAATAAGATGAAATTGAAGAAGAAAGAGAGAAAAAAATTAAAATAGAAAAAATATGAAAATAATAAAATATAATAAAAAATGGTTAAACCTCTTTTAATATTTACGCTATATCCCACCTCCATCACCCCCATTCACCATTTTTCACTTTTCTTACTTTTCTTTTCTTTGGATCATGCCAAACTTGCAGCTCATTTACTCTTCTAAAATCCACAATTAACCTTCATTCTTTACTGTTTAAAAAAAAACATGACTTAGGCTAAAGGAAACACACATTTACTTTAACCTAAACAAATTAGGTTAGAAGGAACGAAGAAGGCAGCAGCGCCGCTCTTCACCCTTCCCCCTTTCTCTACCCCTCTTCTCTATGTTCAAACCTTGCCTTAGTAGAAACCAGAGTGATAGCGGTTCGTCAACGATGGTGGTGGTTATGGCGGTAGTTTCGGGGAATGTTTGAGGTTGTTTATGGCGGTGGAGAGAGGGCATCGCGGATGGATGGAGGCGGTTGTAAAGCCGACGAGGGAAGGGAGCGACGGAGGTGGCCCCGAGGTCGAGGAGGAACAGGGCTTGTGGGACTAGGGCGGCGGTTATAATGGGGTTTGGAGGTGGCGAGAAAGCTTGGCAGCGGCGGTGCGAAGGTGGTTTGGCGGGATGGGGAAGGGATGGTGAGGGCGTCGCTCTCCTCTGGCGACGGCGGGGGAAGTGTGACAAGGTCGTTCGAGGTGAGGAGACGGTGGTAGTTGTGTAGTGACTGGTTTGGTTTGTGATGGTGGAGAGGGTGGCTGGCTTGGCATGGGACTGACGGCGGGGATGGAAGAGATGGCAATATTCTTTTTTTTCTTTTTTTTTTTGGTTTGATCGTGGTTGGTTTAATGAAGTGAGTCAAAGGCTATGGTGGTGGCGTGACTCGTGGATGGATAGGGAAGATAACAGGGACGGTGGATGATTACCTCGAGGGATCTATGGTAGCGAGCATCTGAGTGTGGATGGTGTGGATGGCGTTGGAGTGTCTGAGGAAGCTTTGGGTAGTATAATGGTTTGGGGTGACGACTGAGACGTGGAAGCTTTGTAATTTTTTTTTAGTTTTAAGCATTGTTTCTATTGTTTCGTGTAGTTGAGTCACTGAGTCATTGTTGGTGAATGGTGATGAATGCATGGTGCAGAGGGAAGTATTATGTTGAATGTAAGATATATATGTGTAATAAGGTGTGTTCTGATAATGAAAAGGTGAGACCAGAAACAAAACAGAGACCAGAAACAAAGCAAGTCAGTCACGAACCTTATGTGCTATTCTCTTCTCTTTTGCTCTCTGTTCCTTCTGCTTCAATCCTTTTACTCTTTCTTTTACGTGAGCTGTGATTGAGAGAAAAGAGTTTTTTCAAATGTTTGAAGGAGAGCTCAAGGGGAGTGTTGGAGAATGAGGGGGAAAATCGTTGTTCTGGGAGCCGGGACTAAATCATTTTGTTGAGATAAGATAATGCTAGCTGTGAGAGTAAAAAAGGAAGAAGTGCTGGCGATAGGAGAGAAACGCACTGCAGTGAGCATTGTAGGGTAGTATAGCAGGATCAAGAACATACAAGGTATTTTGGAAGTTTCTAACGTGAGAAAATTGCAAAGTTTCTAACGTGAGAAAAATGCAGTCTGTAGAATCTTTATTCACTTTAGGCACTTTAGGCCAAAAGGAAAGAGTGAGGACCACTCTGAATTTAAATCTCAACTTTTTTGACATTGATTATTATATATTTTTTAAAAAAGATTTTTTTGGTTATTGATTATTTTCAAAAAGAAAATGTAAAAGAAAATTATATATGAAAGAGAAATATATTTTTTCTTTAATTTTGATAAAGATGATAAAAATCTAAGAAAGATAAAGGTAATTATATTTTATATTTTATTATTTTCATTCTTCTAAGATGAAAAAGAGATAAAAAAAAATTAAATCATATCTTTGAAAATTATTTTACTTTTTAAAAAATAAAGAAAATAAAAACAAAATTCAAAATTTTAATTAAAAGAGAAAATTTTTTATTATTAATATTTTGAGAAATTATTAAATAAATTTGGACAAAATTAGATGTTGATAAAAATAATTAAAAAAACTAAAAAAAAATAAGTTCTCAAGTTAAGTGTTAAATAAAAAATAATATTTTTAATTTATTGTACAAAATTAATAAGTAACAGTTTTATTTACGAAAGTAAATAGAAAAAATGATTTATTAAAATGAATAAATAATGTCTAGGTGAAATTTTTAAATATGAAATTTTATGACAATGGTATGATTTTTTTAATAAGGAAATATATTTTATATTATTTATGTTTATGAATTATTTGTAAATATTTTCAAATTATTAATTAAATTTGTTGTTACATACGATATTACTTATACATATTTTAGTCTCTGAAACGTGTTAAAAATTTTAACATGTTTTTTAAATAAAACATAAAGTGACTTTTAAAATATATTTTATTATAAAAACGCTTAAGTTGTAAACCTCCTAATATTTAAATAATTATAAAAGATAAAAAAAAAGCTGAAAATGAAATTAAGAAGTAATCTCTTAAGGTTTAAAATAAATAAAAAAAACTAAAAATAAAATTAACTTGTAATTCCCAACGTTTAAATTAATTAAAAAAAAATATAAAAAGTTGAAAATAAAATTAAGTTGTAACCCATAACGTTTAAAATAATTAGAAAAAAAAATTAATTTGGAACTTCTAATGTTTAAAATAATTAAATAAAACAGAAAATTGAAAAAGGAAATAAGTTGTCAAATTATGTATTACATAAAAATAATATATTTTATTTATTGTATTTGTTCTAACACGTTTTTTTATCTCTCTAGACTAATTGGAATAGAATTTTTAAGTCTTCTTTTTCTTTATAGTCATGTTAAATTTATTTCTTCTTTTTTTTAAAAATCATCTACTTTTGTTACGTGGATTTTCCAATAGATTCTTTGTATAGTTTGTTATTGATTACTTTTTTTCCAGTTAGTATTTTTTTTTTAAATTCTCCTACCTTTATTTCTCTTATTTTTATTATTAATTAATGCTTAAGTAACTGAAAATATTTAAATAAGATTTTTGAGCTTATTGGCAAGAGAAAAATGTTTAACACGAGTAGAGTTTGCAAGCTCACGTGTTTTTTTTTTTACGAACAACACCTGTTCTAGGCCCTCATTATTAAAAAAATAATATATTTAATTTATTTTAAAATATTAATAAGTAACAGTTGTATATTTCTTAATTTTATCAAAATCTTGGGATAAAGATACATTTCATTGAGTAAAAACAAAGAGAAAATTGTACTCATCGTTGCATCATTCTAGTGAGCATTGGTTATGAAATGTGTAAAAAGTGATGACATATTTTTTAAATAAAACATAAAGTGACTTTTGAAACAGTTTTTAATGTTTAAAATAATTAAAAACTCAAAAAAGTTAAAAATAAAATTAATTTGTAATCTCCTAAATTTTAAAATAATTAAAAATATAAAAAAACTGAAATGAAATTAAGTTATAAGCCCCTAATATTTAAAATAATTAGAAAGATAAAAAAAAACTAAAAATAAAATTAAATTGTAAATCCTAACGTTTAAAATAATTTTAAAAAATGGAAAAAAAAAATTGTCAAATAACAAGTTCAAAACAGAAAAAAAAAAACATAAAATAGTTTTATTTTGTTCAGCTCATGAATTATAAGAAAAAGCAAAACAGTCAAATACTATTATATCTGAGTAAAATTGTGTGACCTTATTACTATTATTATTTTACCGAATTATTATTGATCAAGTCATGCACCTAGTTTAATCACTATTCACCTACTTATTCGCAAGCATATATATTTTTATTAATTTCTCATTCGACAAACTATATTGTAATCATAATATTTTTGCTGAAATTTTAAATGTGGGCCCCATTTATTCGAAGCCTGTTGTTTTGTAGACTGTGTTTTCTTGCACCTCCATATTTTCTCCCGTATCTTTATAGAGGAAGCGAAAGTATCATTTTACCTTTTTATTTTCTTCATTTTTTTAGTATATTTTTTTATTTTTTATTCTGAATTATATAATTTAAAATATTAAAAAATAATGTATTGTATAATTAGAATATAATTTTTTGATATTCTAAATTACACGATTCAAAATACAATTGTATAATTTAAAATATTTTTTTTAGATTATATAATTCAAAATACATCAATTTTTTTATTTTAAATTATACAATTAAAATATGCCCCTCCATACCTTCTTTCTGCACCTATACAAATTCTCAAATTTTCAAAACTAATCTTAATTAAAATATGAAATGTCCCAATTATTCTTATATAATCTTACATCTCCATATTTTCATCCTCTAGCCCTATATCTCCATAGTAGAACCACTCCAAACAGTAAAGGAGGAGTCGTAGTCACATGAAGAATCAGCGTTATTATTCATTGTTGGTATATATATTACGCTTACGTCACTGTTGTTTACGTTCACATTCACGTAAAATTTGTATTCCAAATTCAAATACAAAAAGATGTGTTTCGAAATGTTATTTTTTTCTTCCAGGTTGGCCTAATCTGGAATAATATAAAAATCTCATTTCACTGCAAATTTACTTCTAACAAAAAACTTCCTCCAACACCTCCTCACCACTATCATTGACACCAGGACCAAACCTCCCACAATCATATAGCCACATTTGTGCTACTACCACCGCCACACTACACAGAAAAATACAACAATATCATCATTTACACACCTCATTTTAACCTTTTTAAAACCTATACATTAATCTTATCATGGACAATAAAGTCTTTTTGAAATGGATATTTTGAAAATATCAAAATCTATGGAGGTGCATGAAGCATGGAGGTACAGGAAAAAGCCGTCAAGGTATTTCGATGATTATGAAATTATGGAGGTGTAGGAACAAAAGCATGAGGTGCAGGAAGAAGAAGCCATCTTTTGTATTCTTTTACTTTATGTTGGGCCACAAACAGAAGCAACCCGAAGAAAATTTTAGTGAGTTTTTATATATTTACAATCCAACGGTTACGATGTAAGGATGAGTTTGTATGTTACAAAATATTACTTGTTTGGTCTTGTTATAATTCATTGATCATCAACTCTCTCACGCATCCACATTTTTATCTCTATGCATGTAGCTCATTATTAATTTACTTTATAGTCTATTTTTATTTTTATAAACAGGGACAAAATTAAGAATGTGCTATATTTACAAAAACTGGTTAAGAATATGTAAGGGAGCTAATAACGGCATAGACCATACCAATAATGTTTACATACATAATATAAATATAGATATAGAAGGAGAACATAAAGAAATAAGAGCTTATTTGAAGCCTAAGTGAAAATTTATAGAACAAGTGGTCTTATTGAAGACTAATTGCGACGGATGATAATGGGAGCTCCATGTTGTGGCTTAAGAGTAAGAGAAAGAGCAGCAGTTGGAGCATGAGCATAAGTGGGTGAGAGTTGGAAAGAGAAATGTTGAAGAATGCAAGCCAAAGCCATCTTTGCTTCTAAGAAGGCAAAGTTTTGGCCAGGACAAATTCTTGGGCCCCCACCAAATGGAAAGAAAGCAACATGGTCCTTTGAAGCTTTTGAAACCCCTTCATTGAATCTCTCTGGGTTGAACTCTTCAGGCTTATCCCAATACCTGCTATCATAATGAAGAAGTAACAAGGGCATACACAGTTCAACCCCAGCTGGAATGGACATGTCTCCTACCCTTGTTTCACACCAAGTGTATTTGTTAAGGATTACTATAGGAGGATACAATCTCAGAACTTCATACAATATCATTGACACCTGCATACACTCAAACATTTCAGGATATTTTTTTTTTTTTCAAACTACAACATACAATTGTGTAATTGAACTTACTATCTTCAGCTGATTAATGGCTTCATGGTCAAGTGTTCTTTTGCCAAAATTCTCCAACACCTCTGTTCTTGCCTTTTCTTGCCAATTTGGATGCATTGATAAAACAATCATAGTCCATGCAAGCAGGTTGGCCGTGGTCACATGGCCAGCAAAGTAGAACAACTTGCATTCCTCAATCACATCATCTGTTGTTAAAGAATTACCTTGTTCTCTATATTGTACTAGTATACTTAATAAATCATGCTCTTTTACTTTATTCTCTTTCATTGCTTGCTCTTTCTTTTGTATAATATCTCTTAATATAGATTTGATTTGGAAATCTAGGCTGTACCTGCGCTTGTTCTTTGCAGTTGGTAAAAATCTAGGTTCACATGCAATCATAAAAGGTGAAGTAAGTACAAATCATCTAAACATCTTTATCCATATGAAGTTAGTATTTAGCTTAAAATGTTAGGTTAGACTTTAAAATTGCTATAAGGTTATTGTGTAAAAGTTGTAAAGTTTTGAAGTTCACCACACATTTCCTCTAATTTATTTAGTTGATTGGATAAAGTTGGGATATAAAATAAGTGTGTAAGTAATAAAGTACATTTTGAAGAAAGATGAATAAAATCAATCTTCTAACATTGGACTTCTTTCCGTGAATGGTTGAAAGATAGACTAAACAAGAAAGGTGATATAGAAAAAACTTTCAAGTTTGAGAATAAGATAGAGAAATCACACCTTAGAGTTAAAAAATAGTTTGGAAAAAACTTAGGCTATGATTCTTCAATATTTTCCTTCCAAAGCTCATCTTCATGTGATAAAGTTCTAGGTTCTTATAATAATATTTTCTCATTACTATTTTGATTTAGAATTAAAAATACATTATAATTTTTTTCAATTACTCAATTATTATTTTTAAAAAGTTTTTGAATTAAATTTAAAGATAATTATGAATTTAAAATTGTTCATAAAATTAATAGTCAATTAAAATATTAAATATACAAGTACTGATATTAATAATAATAATAATAATTTAACATTAAAGGAAATATAGACAATTTTTCCTGTACATAGATAATATAGATAATATGTGAAATGCATATCTTATGAGAAAAAAAAATAGTATTAAAAATGGTTTGGAGATTGAAAATAGTGAAATCACGAACAAGCACATGCTCCATCTATGATGTGGGAGTTAAGATGAAACTAGAATAAGAATAAGATATATTTTATTCATTTTAAAATAATGGAAAGTTTTTAACTTAAATAAAAGTATCCATTAAAGTTCGTTTTATTCGAAAATACGCGTTGATTTCAAATTTGTATTTTAAAATCAAAAAGTCACTATCATAATGGAACCTACTAAAAATAAATAGTTATACTTGTAGTTCATGAATTGAATAAACCTAGTTTTAATCTTCCAATTTTTTTTAATAATTTAATTTTAAGACTAAACACATGACTAAAAAACAGAAAATATAATATTAAGTTTTGAAAGACTCCATGAATAATATTTGTTTTTTACTGTTGAGGAGATATCAAGTTTGCATAAATACACATAATGGTCCATGTATTGTACCTGAAACCTGGGATATAGATGGTGCTCAAGGCTTCTCTGACCAAGATTTCGATTTCCTTTTGTAGTTCAAAAATTTTCTTTCCCTCTTGGTAGCTACTTCCAAAGGCTGTTCGAGCTATCACATCACCAGTAAGCATTGCGAATTCTGAACAAACATTAAATTCATACGATCCATCAGCTTCTACTAATTTTTCCCATCGCTCGATCATATCGTGACAACTGTTTGAAAATGCTGGCACCATTGCCTGTAATATAACTTAAACTGTATTATTACTTGTACTATGAATGTGTAAGAGTGACAAAAAACTTGCTTATCTTCCAAATGAATTAAATTAGTATGGGATAGAATACTAAAAAAAAAAAGTGTTTGTGATATAAAAGTGACCTTCAACTTCTCAAAGTGGAAAGCTGATGTTATCACTCTTCTGCGTTTGGTCCAAGCTTCACCTTCTAATGAAGACAATCCTAACGTTAGAAGACTGGAGAGAGGGTTACGTGGTGGCTTCACAAAGTGCCCTTTCTTATTTGTCAAAATCAATCTTGTAAGCTCTGCATCTCTTATTATGAGTCTTGGTTTTCTTCCAAACCAACACAATGAAATATTTCCTGCACGTATATAACATTAATTTGATTAATCATTCACTGAATAAGCAATAAAACTAATTTATTTTTCTAGAGTGATTATCATAGTAAAAGTAATTTACCATGTTGGTGAACCATTTTGTGCACGAAAGGGTCGACACGAGGAATGATTTGATGGTGGAGAGAGATCGATTTTGATAATACCTTTTGGACAGAGTCTTTCATGTCCAAAGTGTCTCCAGTAAGAAACTTGTATGAAGTTCCTCTAATTCCTTGCTTCCTCAACAATTTCTCAATATTTCTGGGTCTCCACCATATGATATTCACAAAACTAATCATAACATAAAAAAATAACAGAATAAAAAACCATGCCATAGCTTTGAATATGCCGTATTCCATGTTTCTCTAAACTGATAGAGAGGAAATAACGAGGCTATTTCTACCAGAACGGAATGAAGATGGAGTAGTGGTGAAATTGAGATTAATAAAACTATGAATGAACTTGAATCGTGATAAAACTTTATAGGAAAGAATATTCCTTTTAGGTAAAGGGGCCAAAACCAGGAACCAAAGCGTCCGAAATCAAAACTTATATATTTTATACTAAGGATTCGGCTTCTCTACCTACTCTTCTTTATTTTAATATTATGATGATTTTAAAATTTTTAAGTTTTATTGGTATTCAATAGAATTATTTCTGTCGTGATAAGATCAAGTCATGCACCTAGTTTTGATAACTATTCACCTAGTTACTCGCAAGCATATTTTTTTATTAATTTCTCGTTGGACAAACTAATTTATATTCATAATATTTTTCTCTGGGCTTTTAAATATGGGGCCCATTTATTTGATGTACGTAGTTTTGTATTCTTTTAGTTCATGTTGAGCCACAAACAGAAGCAACCCGAAGAAAATTTTAACAAATTCACACTTGAACTTGTCAGATAAGTCATGAGAAGAAGAAAGGAAAATGAAACTTGAGAGAGTAGACATGTAATTTTTGTGTGGAGAAAAGGAAAATTTTGTAAAACAATATATTTAGAATAATTAAAGTTCAAATTAACCTTCTGTAAGGGGGGTATGTAATCTTACAATAAATTACTATCTCGATTAATTTCTTTAACCAGCAAGAGTATTTTGTTGAATTCCATCGAAAATGCTACTTGAGCGTGTGTATAAGAAAATAAACAAAAGTAATTTACGTATCTTTTATGAAAATTCAAAACTAACCTAAATTATTAAAGATGCATTTTAACTTATAAAAATATTTATTATTATATAAAAAGGTAAAAGTAAATATCTTTTATTAAAAAAAGTGTCAATGTTTATTACAAAAGTAAGTTGTTACTGATTTCTTTATAGTTTATACAAAGTAAAGTTCTTGATTTCTTGGCTTGTGTTTTTGTTTCTTATATATAGTTTTATTTATTAAATCTTAGTCATCGCATTCTTTTTAAATATAGGTATAACATACCCTTTCAACGCATAATATATATATATATATATAAAGTTATACAGAATTTTATATAAAACTAAAAGTAGTAATAAAAGAATTCACAGTGAAACTTGAGATCTTTTCAATACTTGTATCATTATTTATTTTTATATCAACTATTTACAATTAGAACAATTATCACACGATTTTTATATTAAAATGGTACAATATTTTTTATAATAAATTAATTTTCTTTTTTTCGTTTGTAAGGAATTTATTCTTTTAAAACAAATTCCAGTAGATGTTTATGGGGAAAAAATATAAAATAAGAAGAGTAAAACAATATTTTAAACCCTAAAATTGACCTCACTTATCCTATGTTCGGTTAAAAGTTTAGATTATTCAAATCGTTATTCGTAATTTATAATTCAGAAAAAAATAAAGAAAATAAATGATTTTGAGACAACATAAGATGATTTTGGATCATTTTCTTCCATCTAAGTAGAATCTAAACACGATTATGTAAAAAAAAAATGTGATCTAATATATAAAGTAAACTAACGGCATGGAAGGGCTAGTAGTTATAACATAAATTATTATTATTATTAGTACAAAGATATTGAATGAAACAAAAGCACATGCCTTTGTGCAAATGGATATGGCTCGCGAATGAACAACCACTTTTGGGTCTTCCATTCTGCACCCAGTAGTTTTCAGGCTGTACCCATAAAATTGAAATTCTAAATTTACTTTTTTGAAAATAAATTATCAGTATATTTTTATTTTTATTTCAGTTTCAGATTTCATATTGTATATCTCGAAAAAAAATTATATTCCGAAATATATAATACAAAATACATTTTTATTTTCTATTTTAAAACGTAGATTTCATAATATATAATTTATATTTCAAAATAAATATCCTAAAATACATTTTTGTTTTCTAATTTGAAATATATATTTTGTTCTAAAAATGAATTTTGAATTATATATTTCAAAAAGTATTTATGGATTCAGAAAATATATTCATATGTAATTCGAAATATACTTTTTCAGAAATAATTTTATCATTTCATCACCATGTGGGGATGTAGCTTGAAAGGTATAGAAGGGCAGAATGCAATCCTTTTACGTTCTTATTAAGGATATTATCTAAAAATTATTCTAAGAACAAAAGGGAACAGTAGGAAAATATAAGAAGTTGTTATATTTTCTAAAAATTGCACTCAACTTGAATATTTAAGTTAACATCCATTAATCTATTTTTACTAGATAAAATGGACGTGACTTTCATCAACTTGCAAACCACAGTATCTTTATCAGAGTTCAAATTCAAATTTCCCACGGCATTCTTCAAATGAATTAATACTACATCAAATAACTATTTCAATTAGGTTTGTAACCAGAATGAGTATTTTGTTGGATTCCATATTAAATGCTACTGGAGCACAAAATTGTATTTGTAGTTTTGTTAAGAAAGTCCTATATCCATAAACATATTTAGAAAAGAACTTGCATACAAAAACTGAACCAAATTCTGTTAGCATATTTTTACTTTATTTTTAGAAAAATTCAAAGACTAATTCAAATATTTGATATTAATGTAAATTATTCATTAAAAGTAGTAATTAATATTATTTGAGGGTATATCTAAATTGAAAGATGCACTTCATGTTATCTATAGTAAATATTTCTTTTTAAAAGAGAGAGAGTAACAAAGTAGATTTCTTATTTTAAGATTTTGTTTCATACATAATTAGCATATTTTTATTTATTAAGAGTTTAGTCATTACAGTTTCTTTTAATAGAGGTAACCATTTTTATAAGATAAATAGATAAAGTGATGACTAAATATTTTTTAGTAAAGTTAAGCATATTATTTATTTTTTTCACATGAAATGGATTCTCAAATTGATAAGTAAACCCAATGAGTTTTTATGTTACAAATATTACTTATTTGGTCCTTGTCATCATTCATTAATCATCAACTTTCTTACATATCCACAATTCTATCTCTAATACGTGTAGCTCATTGTTAATTTAGTTTATAGTTTATTTTGTTAATTATACCTAGTTTTAATAACTATTCACCCAGTTGTTCGCAAGCATATATTTTTTATTAATTTCTCATTGGACAAAAATATATTCATAATGTTTTTTGTTTGGGCTTTTAAATATGGGGGCCCATTTATTTGAAGTCCGTAGTTTTGTATTCTCTTACTTTATATTGGGCCATAAACAGAGAAACTTTTTAGTGAGTTTTTATAATGTTTACACTCCGATGAGATACAATTTCACGTTTGAATAAATTTTGTTTGACACAAACACCCACATTAATTTATCTTTTATAATAAAATATTACATCTTAATAAAATAATATTATTTTTAATTGTTAAATAGATGTAAATTATTCTTACGAGTGTCACAGTATCATTGCTGTTCACATCTCAGATAAGTTAAAAGAAAAAGGAATCTTAAGAGAGTAGACATGCAATTTTTTTTAGAGAAAATAAAATTTCTGTAAAATAATATATTTAGCATAATTAAAGTTCAAATTTACTTTTGTAAGGGGTATGTAGTCTTACAATAAATTTCGATCTCAATTAATTTCTTTAACCAGTTGGATTCCATTGAAAATGCTACTTGAGCGTGTACAAAAAAATAAACAAAAGTAGTTTACGTTTTTTTTAATGAAAAATCAAATACTGATCTAAATTAAAGATGCACTTTAACTTATAAAAATATTTATTAGTATATTAAAAAAAAGTAAAAGTAAATATCTTTTATTAAAAAAAGTGTCAATGTTTATTACAAAAGTAAGTTGTTACTGATTCTTTATAGTTTATACAAATTAAAGTTCTTGATTTCTTGGCTCGTGTATTGTTTCTTACATTTAAGAGATAGTTTTATTTATTACATTTTAATCATCGCATTCTTTTTAAATATAGATATAACATACCCTTTCCAAGCATAATAATAATAATCCTAATCCCTAAAACTAAAAATAATAATAATAAAAGAGCTCACAGTGAAACATGGGACCTTTACTATACTGGTATCATTATTTACTTTTTACATCAACTATAATTAGAATAATTATTAAGTGATTTTTACTTTAAAATGGTATAATTTACTTTATTTATAATTAAAATGGGTATAAAATATTTTATTTACAAGTTTAGGTAAGTTATGTCTCATTAATATCACTTTATTTAGAAGAAATCATGTTGATATAGAATCACTTCAACTTCAATGAAATAAAAAGTTAAAATTGTATCATTGTAAAATGACTTTTTTTTATTCAAATTTTTTGTAAGAAAGTTTTGTTATGATTATGTGTAGTTGGTAGTCTTTCAAATTCCTTAGGTCTGATGTAGAATTCACAATGTTAATTAAAGTAGCACCTATTCAACAAAACTTTCCAAGAAAAAAAAAAAAAAAAATAAAAA
>Ga0209700_105981_pt1 | contig 19637 bp, 7 predicted proteins | sample SiratroredBW_FD_187528 | JGI IMG/M metagenome (GOLD analysis project Ga0209700, IMG submission 187528) | Root nodule microbial communities of legume samples collected from California, USA - Siratro red BW (SPAdes) (version 2) | ecosystem: Host-associated > Plants > Roots > Nodule | place: USA...
TATAAATATAAAAATAAAAAAAAATAATATATATATATATATATATATATATATATATTTAATGGTTTTTTGGAGTGATTTTTGTTTTTTACTGTTTTAAAATTTTCTTAAAAAATTGAAATCTCGATGATTTTTAATTGTAGGTAGCTGATAATCTACAACCCAGTTAAATTGGTGCTTTATACGTAAAAAACTATGCAATAAATAAATAAATAGTTTTCACGTAGCATAGAAAATATGTAATTCATATGGTATTTTAGTTAATACTGATTTAAAATAATTAACCTCTTTTAATAATTATTACCAATTTAACGATTGTTTGATCAATCAGCCGTCAAAGTTCTAAAATCTAACTGATAAATACATTTTAAAAAAAATCATTTCATTGTGTATAGAAAAGGACACCATCATGTTTTAATCCACTTTTGCGTTGTGATATGCTTGACCTAAACGAAAGGATATATACTTGTTTTCTTATTGTTCCCATTCACCACCTTTGAATTCGATCAATAATTTGAATAGACATAGAAAAGTTTGAAGAATTTTTCCATGCTTATCCATTCTAACTCCACCATAAATAACAATAAAGACTTGTTCAAGTGACTATGATTCTTTGTTTCCTTCCAAAAGAAGAGGTATTGTTATTTTTTATAAATGTATACAAACTAATAACAATCTATACGAATAATTGTAAGGAACCCTAAAAAATTGCATGGAAGAAGAAATGAAAAAAAGTTGTATAATTTTTATAGGATCAAAATCACAACTTATTTATTTTACCGATACTCAAAACATACATATTTTATTATCATTATTTAAAATTTACATCCTTATGTTCTTATTTATAAAATTCAAAGTAGAAGTGACTCTTTTTTATAACATTCAATTTATATTGATTCTTGTATTAATTACTTTTACACTAAATTGTTTTACTTAATATCGATAGAGGTTTATTAACAAATATTTAGAAAAGATAAAAACAGATGACGAGAAACTTTTATGGTATGTTCGGATAGAAGGTAGGAAAATGAAATAGAGTGTGAGAAAGAAAAGAAAAAAAAAAATTGAAAGAAAGAGGAAAGAAAGAATGATGAAATGAAAAAAAATTGCGTTTGTTTATTTAAGGAGAAAGTTGAATAGAGATGAATAAAATATGTTACCTTCAAAAAAATAAATTAATTAATTAAAATTAGATAATCATAATTAAAAAGGTAGTAATACATTTATTAATTATTTTTTATAAACGAAATAAATTTTTAAATTAAGATTTTACCTTTTTTTCAATATATTTATATTTTAATATAAAATTATTAAAAAGAAACACATACTTTTCATTATCAATATATTATCATATATTAATCATGATTTACATTGATTTATTAATTTCAAATATAGCTCATAGTAACTTGTAACTTCGGATATGTAACCAATCATACTTAGAATGTTCAGGGTTCAATTTTTTTTAAAGATAATCACACTTTATTTTGCCTCTATTGTGTTTTCTTTTAAGGACAATCTCAAATGGGGTTCTTTTATAACCAATTTATAACTATATAGTGTTTTTTCAGCCTTAGAAACTTGTTCCAACTCTACTAGCTTCTTCTACCTTCATCTCCTTTATAAGTCAGGTCACTTTTTTACGAAAAAACTATTTCGATCTTCGTACATATATCACATGTTTAGTATGTATGTATGTACGCACACATATATACACATATATATCACTTACAATTTCATTCTACTTACAAGTCGTGCCTGTGTATATTTCTAAATCTTCATCTCAATATTTAAGTTTTAAGAGAGCGGCTATGTTAAAACATACTTCATCTCTTTTAATATTTTGTAGTTTTCAACTTCTTCTTTGTCCATATTGATCAGTTGCCTACAATGTTAAACAATAAAGTTCTTAGCTCAATATAGAAAAAATTCCTAAAGTAAGGAAAGTAGTATTGGGGAAGGCCATACTTTAAAGAAGTGTCTCTTGAACTATTTGTAGGAGAAAATAAAAATATACAACAATCTTCTTTACACTCCGTTGACGGAAGCCCAAGTTGCCTTCATATTAGGCCAGAATTAAAAAAAATAAGAAAAACATATTTGTTATAGAGTATTTGGAAGGCTTAAACAAATGCTCATGTTAAGATGCAATTTGGCAGACACCACGTTAAGCATCAACATGACCTTTTTCTCAAATGAACTAAGAGAAAGTTATAACCCTAGTTTCAAAAATAGGGTGTTGTAGAAATAACTGAAAGGTCCACCCTTGTCATCTTTGCATGTTAGCTTGTCTTCTTCATAAGCCTCTAAAAGAATTTCTTATGCATTGCCCAAGTTACCTAGTGATTGGTGCTCTTTAATTTCTTTAAGATCTTGGTTGAGGTGTGTAGCTAGTGATTTTGAAAATCAAGACAGATTTGGCCTAGAGATATATAGTTTAATAACCCATGTTTCCTAAGCAACCAATTTACACTTTAGAAACCTTACACCTTAAAGAAAACCAAAAAACTCATAAATTCTAAAGCAACCTAAAAAACCATAAACCCTCGAAAAACCCATAAGTTTAAGCAAATTCAGACATTCGAAACTACAAACTTCAGTGAAACCTAGAAATCCAACCAAGCTTACACTCATAGAAAACCCCTTCCCTACATCGGTTCAGGAGGATGTTTTACATTGATTCTTGAACTGATGTAGATTTCGCCGATGTAAAAAGTCCTGGACATTCTACATCGGTTCTATAACCGATGTAGCATGTACATATACTATATCGGTTGATAGATAAATCATTGATATAAAATACCAATGATGAGAGCATTTAGGAGGAGACACTACACCGCTTGTGGCTTCCAACCGATGTAGTATCTACCTTATTACATCGGTTGTGAGTAACAATCGATGTAATATTTGTATTTTTTTTTTAAAAAATCAAAATTTTTCAGAATTCTTTGATAAAATTTCTAATCCATATAATGAAATATCATAGAAATTTTCATAATTTTTTGACAAGTAAAGATATGTGAAATAGAAAAAAATATGTCAAAAATAGTAAGAAAATAAAAAAAATAAATAGTAAATGAAGGAATTTTGGAAAATTTTTGAATTTCAAATACCCTATGGGTACTGCCCACAACCTTTGTTATCCTATTTCGAACCACTTTCATTTTTGGAGTGTCTCAATCCGAGTTCTCTATCAAAAGTTATGCTTATTTGAAGTTTTTTTATCCTAAATTTTTGTAACTCAAAATATATGATAAATCTATACAATGTAAGAACTCTACCATCAAATATACACTAAATCAAGTTAGTGCTAAAAAAATTGGGTCAAAAACATATTTCTAATTATTTGTGTTGAATTTTACAAAATTGTTAACTTCTAAAATGAGGAGCGGTAAGGGATGTCAAATCAAGCATTCACGGTGGAGAAAGGCTCACACGTCAAGTGTATAACATCCTTAAAAATATGCAACATAAAAAAGTTAGCCAACCACTTATGTCAAAAATGCTAAAGAAGGTAGATGAAAGCAACGAAGGAACCAACCAAATGAGCGTGAGTGAGAAAATCAGAGAAGGCAGCAAAGAGATTCAACGGTGTGAGAGGGAGACAAATAATGAAAGCCATGAAAATATTAGGTCAATAAATGCACACGCGCTCACTCAAAAAATTAATTTTTTTCACACGCTGGAGCATATTATGTCTGTTGTAGCGAGAACCAGTGTAATAGACACTTTCTACATCGGTTTTAGGTAACAACTGATGTAGTATCTACCACCTATACATCGGTTGAGGCTCATAACCGATGTAATAGATTCAGTTCCAAATCAAATTTTAAATTTTTATTTTTTCAGTATTTTCTACATCAGTTATGAGTATCATCCAATATAAAATTAGATATATTATATCGGTTTGTCAGTAACCAATGTAATATCTCTTCAAATAATTTTAAAAATATCACCATATTTTTGTTTATCTCGTTTATGTTTCAACTGATGTTTTATTTTATTATAATATTTGTTTTCTATACTAGTGTTAAGTTGATTAACCAAATACGAATTCCAACATACACACTTAAGCTTAAGCTAGAAAATGCACGCGAGTCCAAAAATTCAAACAACTCAAACTTAGTTTAGAAACTCACTACATTCATTCACCTAAACCTAGCCATATATCCCTAACGTGCAATGTATTTCATGAATGACCAACACAAGAATAAGACCATTAAGGAAACAAAGGTACCTAACGAATTGAATGTTGATAGACCTTTGAGTTGGGAGACAACACTATTGATAGTAGAAGTATTCTAGGGATAAGTGAAAGTTGTAAGCCAACACACACACATATATATATATTATTCGTGTTGAGAGTGTTTTAAAGACTTCTTTAAAAAATAAAAACGAGTAATAACAGTCATTAACATTAAAATAATAAGTAATAAGTCACTAAAATTAAAACACACTTATAATGTATAATTAACAAATGAACACAAATAACTAACGTATTTCCTTCATTACACAAGGAAAGTTTTCCTCTTTTTTTTTTTTTTTTTTCTGGAAAGAATAACAATGATAAATTCTTATCAAATTATTTTCTATCCGTTTGGTGAGAAATGGGCAGAAAAGGTATAATTATAAGTGCTGGAAATGAAAATAGAACTTTCACACACTACCATCATAAACCTATCAACATGTTACAGTTATAATCTTAAGAAGAATGATTTTAAGTTTTTACGGTTAAATAGTTAAATATATTTTTATTCTTGAATTTTTGATGTTGTTCTTTATATTTTTTATGTTCTTTATATTTTTATAAATTTTAAATTTATTGGCTCTAATCCTTATAAAATGTATGAATTGTGATTTTAATCTTTGTAAAATAGTTTCATTTGTTTCTAAACTTTAAAATCCCTAATTTTAGTCACCTAACATTTATTTTAGGGCAAATCAACACATATATATGGATACATACATTAGTTTTTTTTCTAAGACGTTACTTATTGATACTATATTAGAACTCTAGTAAACATCACTTGAAATAATTGCTTGACTTTTTTTTTTCAACACAACAAATATCATAAACCGTTAATAAACATCACATTAGCATAAAAAAACAATGATTTTTAATTGAGGTTTAAATACATAAATAAAAAAGCATAACACATTCATTTCTTAGGAACTAAAACTTTTATGTGGCTACATTTGTATCATGGAGAAAAAATGTTAAGAAAATCAAACATTAATTTATTTCAGTATTTTCAGGAACTAGTCTTTAGTTTTCAGTTGACTTAGAAGTAGTTTTTTCTTAATTAACACAAGCATGGAATGAATATCCATGATCATGGAAAATTGCTTACTTACAGCACACACATGGTCCCTTTGACAGCAAATCATGAAGATGCTTTGTTTAAGCACTTAAAAACACCAAAACTCTTCTTTCGAAGCCCTTGAAGGATCGTGAATCACGCATGTTCATATTATTATTGTCTTGTTTGCTAATCTTTGAATCAACTCCAACCAAACCCTAACATAGAAATTGAACTCTTTGCAAAGAAAAAACTAAACCTAGTTTTTTAGCCCTAACATGTGGAAGAAAATGGTTGGCTTGTATTAAATATGATATCCCTAAGCTCGTGGATAAGTGCTTTTGCCTCTTTTAAGGAGACATCCACGATGTTTCGTACCAATGTTTACTATTCTATTTCAAAGATTCGTTTTGGTTATTGGAATATCTACATGGTGTATTATATATTATAGTTCTCAAACTTTTTTTTAATTATAAGAACGCGTTTTTTTTATCTTATATATAGATTTTATGTTTAGGTTATACTTCCAAATCTTTTTTAGTATTTAAAAGATTAAGTATGATCTTTCTTATAATTTCAATGTATAAAAAAGTTTATGAATCAAAACTTTATATTTATGTTACTAGCATAAACGAGATCTTTCACCTCAATTATTTTATCAAATTAGATCATATAAAAGATGGACCTAAATATAAAAAAACGTAAAAGAGTAATATTTTTTTATGTCGGCACATGACTTATTATGTGAATTATAACGGTTAAATATATTTTTTTAAAAATTTGGTTTGTTTCTACTGGTAGAATACAGAATGCATTATTTTTACTTTGAATAATATTTTATCTAAACAAGTCTTGTAACGAAATACAACTTGGTTTTTTATTAGATGTAACTTTATAAATTTAATATACTTTATAATGACTTTTTTTTCATAATTGATCACACTGACTTTAAAATTTATCAATTGATGTCAATTATGAAATTATATTCAGTAATAAAAAGTATATTGACATGTGAAATATCGTCAAAGTGCTTTAAACAAAATATGTATTTCTGTAAGGAAAGAGATTTAAACCTCGGTACATTTTCGCATATTATTGTATAAAAGTTAAAGTACCTCCAAAATATTCTTATATATTTTATTCTTTGAATCTATCTTTAATTTAAATATTTTTAATTGAATTTATATTGAAAAAAATTGTTATCTATTGAATATTTAAAATCTTTATATTTTTAACTGAGTCTTTATCATAAATTAGAATAATATGACCATTTAATTTTGAGTCTTATGTACAATACTAAGAACTTCAACAAAAGAAATGAAACTTTGTAACCTAAATTGTTTTTAGCAAATAACATTGTATCGGGTTGTCACATTGTTGAAATGATTTTTACTTTAATATTCAATTCATAAAATATAGTCTAATTTCATTTTTTTATAAAGATAATTAATATTTTAGATATTTTTTATTAGTTTATAATATTATATTTAAGAGTACAAAATTAAATGGTCACATCAATATTTAATACTGAATTTAAAAGTATATAGATTTCCAAATTCAATAGAATAAAATATTCAATAAACAATCTAATTAAAAATACACTGATTTATGAATGATTTAAAATTTAATTATGTTATTTTTTTTCATAAATAAAAATAACAATACAAATATAATAAGCATACTGGCATAGTTGATGAAAAAATCAAACAATAAAAGTTATCTAAAAAATATAAAAATTTTGATCATTAGATGTTAGAATTATTATAAACTCCCTGATATACATTCAATTCATACAAATTAAAAAACTAAAACTCCTAATTAACATATAATTTTAATTTTTCCTGCGTTTTGTCTATATATTCCAGTCTAATTGAATAATAAATCTAACAATTAATTTAAAGTTCAATCCTGAATCTTTTCCTTTTGTTCAAAAAAATGTGTTCCAGAAAATATTTAATTAATTAAAATATACAAGTTAAGCATATTCATAGTTAAGAATTTGACAAAAAATATAATTTTTTAAAATATGGAATCTTAAATCGAGAAAACAAATAAAAAGAACAGAATCGAAGATAAATACTAAATGAGGACCAAAACTATAATTTGTATTATGATTCATGAGAGAACTGTTACAGTTCAAAATTGGCTCCTTCCAACTTTGATTCCACTAACTCTCATTTATCAGATTGTAGAGGATAGTGAAATATGAAAACTCTTTTAGACTGTGAAAATTATGCACAATGGTTCTGGCTTCCAAAGGAAAACCTGTTTTCTTAAATTGATTAATGACAAAGAGGGGAGAGGGGCAGAAAAGGGATACAAAAGAAAACGAATCACAAAGGGAGAAAAAAAATAAATGGTAAGAAAGTTAAATAAATTTTAAATTTAATTTAACTTTATAAAAATAAGTTCTAAAAAAACGTTTGCATTCCTTACGTGTTATAAATTAGTTTCATCTTTAATTAATATAAAATATTTAATAAAAAGTAAGATAATTATGATTGGAGATTAAGAGTATGATTACATTGTTTTCTAAAAGAGAAAACCCTCATATTTTCTCAAAAAACTAAAAGAGCTACACAGACAGACATGAACGCATTTTTCATGAATATGCCGTTTATTTTAAGGTTTCGGTTTATTTGTTCTGTCACGTGGTTGGTAGTGAATGAATATATTGTTTTTCTTAAGAAACTGATTACATTATGTTTAAAAAATACAATTTCAAAATAAGAAATCGTATCGAAGATCCCACTTTGATTTTTAATTTTTTAATTTTGCCTTTTTTTTATAAGTCGTGTTTTTAGTGCACTGTTTCTGTTCTTACATTAAAATATCCTTATTTAAAATGATGTCGTGAATCATGAGTGTGGATTTCTAGTTTTTGCCACCAAACCTCGTCATTGCATATGAAAGAATTACTGAAATCTACATAACTTCAAACTTTATGAATAAATTTGATAGATAGGTTCAGTGGGTTTTCTGGTTTGAAGAACTAAAATTACATTCTACAATGCATTGTTGGTCTTTCGATTCGGCGGTAATAGTTCAAAAAAATTTATAGTATTTTTATTTAATTTTAATAAAAAGTATTATGAATAAAAAGAAATATGTTTTCAAATAGTAAAATAATTAATAAACTAAAAACAATAAAGAAAAGAAGAAAAAAGAAAATAAAAATTTCATAAATATCTTTTTCGTTTTTACATATATTTTTGTTGAAAAATAAACATTTTAAAATAATCATATTCGTTTTATAAATCTAGTTTTGAAACATTTTTTCAAATTTTTATAATTATAATAAACTATGATAATGATTCTATTATTTTTCAAAAGATTTTTCATTCTTGTCGTAATCTTAGTTATGAAACCTACTAATAGAATTAATCCTATATTTAAATTTTGTTCATTAACTTTTATTACATTTTCCCCTCCCTTTCAAAGCAAGATTTGTCCTCAAGATCTTTACATGCTACTCTATATTTAAAATCTATATATTAAATTTGTAATTAATGTAATTCTTTCCATGTTGCATCCTCGAGGTTGGTTTGTTCCACTATACTAATACTTCATATACTAATACTTCAGTGACTTCATTATTCTTCTTTTTCACTTTATTATCCAATATGGCATGAGTTTGATCATTAAGTCTCCTTCTTCGTCAAATGTGGGTAATTGTTCTGAAACAACATGATTGTCATGATGCTTCTTTAATAGTGACACATGGAACACATTATGGATTCTAGTGTCCTTAAGAAGATCCAACTTGTATGATATTTTCTAAATTCTTTCAACAATCTTATAAGGATTATAATACTTAGTTGATATCTTAAGAAAGGATGTGTTTGCCAAAGAATGTTGTTTGCATGGTTGAATCTTCAAGTACACAAAATCACTACATTTAAATCCTTTGTCTCCTCACTTCTTATCTGCATGCATCCTCATTCTCTCTTGAGCTTTACAAAACTTTTCGTACAACATTCTTCCAATCTGCTCTCTTGTTTGCACAGAGTAATTGTCTACCTCAATTAAAGTTTTTCCATTATATATCAAATTAGGAATTACAGGGACATATCCATGTAAAGCCTCAAAAGGTGTCATTTTAGTCATTGTATGAAAGTTTGTATTATATCCTAGTTCTACCATAGCTAAGTGATATTTTCATCACATTCTTAGTTTGTCCATCAATTCATGAATGTAAAGTTGTGGATCTTAACAAGGTAGTACCATATGAGTGCATCAAATCATTTTAGAAAGTATTCGAGAAGATTGTATCCCTATTTTAAATAATTTTCATCGAAGAATTATGCAATCTTACCACTGTATTTGTAAATAACTTTGCTACTTTTGTTGCATTAAAAAGAAGTCCTCAAGCTATGAAATGAGCATAATGACTATTAACGTTACACTCGTCACATGGGACTTAGGAAAACCAATGATAAAGTCCATAGAGATTGACTTCCATGCACTAGTAGGTATAAACAAAGGTTGAAGAAGTCCTACAAGTAACTGATTTACTGATTTGAACCTTTGGCAAATGACATGTTCCCTAATCTACTTATGTACATCTCTTTATAATCCCATCCAATAAAAATTTTCCTTAATCCTTTTATAAGTGAATTTAGTTCCAAGATGTTCACCAATGGATAAATCACAAAAATGACTTTAAAATTTTATTTTTTAAGCATTGGTGAACACATATTACCACTTTACCATTTATTTTCAACATGGTACCATCAAAAGTATGATGTTTATAAGGTTGTTGTGCAAGTATAATCTTATCCACCAATTTGTGTGCGTTTGGATCTACCTTTCAAGGCTCCATGACTACAATCATTAAGCTAAAAGAAAAATATAACTTTGAAGTTAAACTTGGCATTATGTCTAACCCTTGACAAAGCATTTGGTACCAAATCCTCCTTTTCTTTTTTTTCTTCTATGTTGTAATTGAGACCTATATGTGACGCCCATTTTCTAATATATAATATATACAAATTCTTAACTAAATATTCTACCAATCCTCAGAATTTTATTAGAAAAGAAACATGATGAATTTGATAGATGAAGTGATTTGTAGTAGAAATAAAAAGAAAGGAAAACTTCGTCTACTAGATCCATAATCTCTAACATAAAAATCAAAAGAAATAAGCAACTGTCAAGGTAACCAAAATAAGATGTAGCTTGAAATATCCATCAAGCAATGGTGAAAGGATCATAGAAGGTATTTAAGGGAGAAAAATTAAGAATATAGAGTCAAACAACTTGAAAATAATAGACAAAAGGTCTAAACAAAATAGATCAATACATATGGTACCAAACTAAACACCATCTTATAGATTGAAGAATTACTACTTTAGATATTCTTTAGATGGAATAACTAATTCAAAAGTTGGTAAGGTTGGATGGTATACCAACTTGGAAATAGAAAGAAAATATACATCAAAAGCATTAGACAAATTTTAAGGTATAAGGTCATTAAGGATTTCTTAATTTATAAGTGATTAGATGAAAGGAAGAATTTCATTTAATATTAGAATGAAAGATAAATTTTAGATGAATGGAATAATATACAACTTTTAAGACGTGATAGAATTCGTCTAGTTCTCGTATATTACATTTACCTTGAATAACTTATAGTTTATTGAGATTCCATGTATCGTCTAAGTACATTAGAGTTACAAGATTAAATCAAGTAAACTTTTGAGTCACAAAATGTATAAATTTTTACATAAGTCTTCGTCTATCGCTCCTTTGGTCGTTTCTTCTTTGTGAATGAAGGGGATGCTACTGTTTGCTTCCCACATGATTTGGGAAGGAATAATCTGGAACTCACACCAGCCATCCTGATATAAACTAGTGTAGCTCTAAAGAGATAATTTAAGTCCCAATTTGACATCCCTCCCATTAATAGATACTTTTGGAGGTTAAATTGGATTATCAGCCATTGATGGATAATCCTAATAAACCTCTAAAAGCTTAATTGAGTGATCAACCACTATAGACTTCTACTGCTCCATATATATATATGATGTCACATGTGTAGCAATAAAAAAAAAAGAAAAGTTCATACTTAAAACACAACATTATTGCATGAATATAGTTTAGAAAAATATTTTTTTTAGTTATCTAATCCAAAGTGTTTAGAATATTATTAGCTTGCATTATCCGAAATATTTTAAGAATGGAATCTGAGAAGGACCATTAGTCTAACACTTGAAACTTGACTTGTGTTTAGTTCAAGGGAGTTATATAAAAAATATTAATCTCATATTTATAACTCTGTATATTTATTATAGAACATCATTAAGAATAATACTAAAAATAATAAAAAGTGACAATCGAAATATAACTAGTCAGATAGATAAACATACCCCAACAATCCCATAAAATCAATTCTTCACCTCATATAAATTCTTATTATCATTATCATGGTACACATTATCATTGTAAAATTATTATTAATGAAAATTTGCAATCCAACTTATTATAAAATTTGAGCTTCCAAATCGGTTATAAAAAAAGTTTATTCACAATAAAATCCTTTGTCAAATAAATACTTAAAGAAATATCATGTATAAAAATTATTTTCATATGTCATGAGGCTTAGGAATACTTTAAAAAATTGAAAACACTTAATTTGATATATATATATATATATATATATATATATATATATATATATATATATATCATTTTCTCTTCAAAAATTTTAGAGTAAAGTCTTTCTTTTAATCTTGGAAAGGAAACCATTAGGTGAAAGTTTTGATTATCTATTTTGGGTGTATGAAATAAAGTTGAAAATTAAGACTTCATAAACATTTTTTGTGAACCTCAAATTAGTTCAAATTATAGCCTAATCACATAAAATGTATTGAATCACGGTAATGGTCCACGCTCATGTTGTGGAATGACCCATCTACCCTGCCAAGTTCCAATTCTAGTTGATACTTATAATTCAATGTACTAACGCAACCAACCAACATTGAACATAATTAATTCAAGATTGAACCAATTGAAAATCGACCCAAGTTGGAAAAAAGGTTATTGATTAATTTGGATTTCAGATTTAATTTTTAAAGAAATGATTTAATTTCAGATTTAATTAATTTGGATTCTCATGATATGGATCTCATTATGTGTTATTAAATTATACTTATTAGTCATTCTTGATTATGTAGAAATTCTTTTTGTTTAAGCGAGTAAAATCTAAAATCAACACCATAAATCCCTCGCTTCAAGTTTTAAGGAAAAAAGGTTAAAATAAATAAAATTCATAAACAAAATGTATGGGTTGGTTTGAAACTTTAAAATAGTTGAAAAATATAAATAATAATAATAATAAATTTAAATAATTGATTTGATTATCTTGACAAGCTTTTTTTCACTAATATAATTTTATATATATATATATATTTAAGTCAAGTGTGAATACAAAATCTTGAGTAAAAATAAAAAATATATATAAAAAAAATCCTTCGTCTTAAAGTTTTGGGTCACAAATAATTTGTTTTTCGTATATTAGTGTCAAATCTTACCGAAAAATCTTAGAACATTATTCTTCTATTAGAGATTATAATAATACACGTTGAATGTTATATATGCATAAGAACAAAGAAAGAGAAAAAAAACACAAGACTTTAAGCCCATAAGAAAACTCAGATTATATGGGCCGATAACAACTGTAAGTAGTGTAGATAGCAATGTTACTGTTCTATTAGAATTTAATTTTCATTCTTTTCAACTGAATTGCTTGTGGAAAAAGTATAAGATTCTTTAAGTTCTATATCCCTATGCCACTTCAAAGATTCTAAATACAAATAATTTTCTTCTATTAATATCTTTTATATTTTAATACATTTTCTTCTTATATTCTTTACATATTATTATTTAATTCAAATTTATAGTGACAACTAATTATTGTACTTATTAATATTTATTATTTTTTTTTAATTTTGTACGTAGTTCAAATAAAACAAATTCAACTGAAGTAACTAATTTTTCATTATACAATGTTACATGACAAATAACTAATTTTTCATTATATGAAAATTACACGTAATAAAAATTGTAGAAAACAAATCCAATGGAACAATATTTTAAATTGAGAAATTGAAAAAATTTAAATTTTATTGATACTTATTACAGCATGTGATTACAATAAAATAAAATGATTTTTGTCCAACTAAAAAACCTAACTTTTAAAAAATAAACAGAAGTAATAAAAAGTTCAGTAGGAATTTAATTATTTTAAAAAATTAAAAATATGATTACATAATATATTTTTGTCTAAAAATAAAAATTTTAATTATATAATTACATTATTATTTTTTATCATTTTACATTTATTAATTAAATTAGTAAACAATTTTAATCTAATAAGCTCGTTCCTATCTATTAACTTATTAATTAGTGAAAACACTTTAAAAAATTAATCCAGCTTTTGAAGATCTTCTACTTTCACTTAGAGTTGTTTAAAGTCCTTTAATTCATTTTTATAAGCAATTAATCCTTAAAAATAAAAGATTATGTTTTATCAAAGTCTTCAAAAAAATATATAGAAATTGTGAATAGTTTGTTACTTCTTAAATTTTGTTTCATAAAATAAATTTGGAATAAATTATTTAGTAGTAATAAAAAAAAAAATGTATGAGAAATGGCTTCCTGAGCACACCTCTTATAATTATAAAGTAAAACCCTACATCTTAATTAATTTAGTTAATCTTTTTGAATTTTTTCTTCTCTATTTTCTCTGTTGTCATGAATATTTGAAATGATAACTACGTGATGCCAATGTTATTCACGTGAACATTTTCCATTTCAGTTTCGCTTTCTCCGATCATATCCCAACTTTCAGGTTCTAGGGTTTAATGGCGGAGCCATTGCGGTCGCCGGCGAAGCCGCCGGAAACGGTGATAACCGATCTGGACGAGGACTCCATGGTTCACTGCGCCACCTACCTGAGCCTCCGCGACGTTTGCAATTTGGCTATGGCATCCTCCGCTCTCAAACGCCTCGCCTATTCCGATTCCATTTGGCAACGCTTCTTCAGGTCACAATACCTTCTCCTTCAATTCGCTTCGATTCTTCTCACTTCGCTTTCTGTTATTGAATTACCGAATTGAAACGGAATGTCGCAGCGAGCAGTGGCACCAGCAATTTCCTTTCCATTCGAGTGGAAACGGCGCGAGGGAGGTGTATCTGGCCAGATACGCCGCGTTGCGACAATTCAAGTTTCTCGATCCCTTCCTTCTCGAGTTTCGCGAACAGGCTAAGCCTTGCAACCACTTGCTCCTCAGCAAAAATAATCTTTTCTTCTCACAGGTTAGCTTCTGTGTCAAAATTGATTTTGAATGTAATTTAATTACTTGTTTGGTTCTTATATTAGCACAATATTTAATTCGTTTTAGTTGGGACTAATAAAACCGTACAGCTTTTATAATGCATGTTACACCACCCTAAGCCTTAACCAGTTAAAAATGTGTACGTGTAGAGACTAAAATGAGTAGTTTCTAGGTTTAAGTATTAAAACAGGAAGATTGTGTAGGTATACTGACCAAATGAGTAATTAAATTTGATGTCAAGAGATTGGTTTTGTTTTTAAATGGTTTTGAAGTAAAGTGATTTATGTTTGAATGTTTTTATATTCTAAACGTAAATTAGTAAAACAAACTTTAGTGGTTTTGTCTATCCAAAGCACAAGCTACCTAGTGTACTCAATTAATTTTTATACCAAATTGATTCCTTAATATGGAATACATGTGAAAAATTACCTCAAAGTATGCTTAGGTACTTCTGAGTGAATGAAACTTGTGTATTTGTAGTTCAAGAATTGAGCATTTTCCGATCTTCACAATTTTGCTCTCTGCTGAATTATCGGGTGTGGTGTGGTGAGCAGGGTTCACTTGTGAAAATGATAGATTTGGATGGCTATCTAGAAGGAACAACAGATTTTTTCCACGACTTAAGTGATCATAAAGCAAGAATCACTTGTATGAGGTAAATTAGGTAACCTTTGTTGCTTTTTTCTTTTAGTTTTTCTATTAGTTTTGTTACGTGTTTAAATTAGTTTCTATCATGGAAGCAAGTCTATTTCCTTGTAAATCACCTTCTCACTTATTGATTCCTTACCTAAAACTTGCATAGAAATTACATTCTGCATGATAGTACACAAAGTCCAAGCACCAGTTTTATGAATATTAAGAGGATAAGATGGTGGTAAACTTCAGATATGATAAGAGTTGGGATTGAATTGTACTTGAATACTGATGCACTTCTTGCTCATACATATAATTATTTATTCAGCTTCCTATGTTCTACAATAATAAAGCAAGTTAATTCTTTATTCTTGGTCACCTAAGAATCTAACAACATTAAATAAATTCCTTGATTATTTTGTTTATCCCTGCATTAAGAACAAAATAAGTATAGCTTAAAGGATCAACTCCTTAATTCAGAAAAGGAATATATTTTCCAATAACATTCCAAATCCAAAACCAAGACTTAAGACTGAAAATATGAGAAAAAAAGCTTAAGAGATTGATTATCTCTCAGCTGATCTTTGTTATTTATGGAAGAAAATTACATCAGGAATATCTAGGTAATTAATGTTAATAAGTAAATAGCTCATAGGTACAACATATAGCAGTTTTCCAATACAACTACTAAACTACCTATATTTAATACCTCTCCTGCTCAAGCTTGAGCATACAAATTGTATGTACCAAGCTTAGAACAAATAAATTCAATTCGAGGTTCCCTTAAGGATTTTGTTGACACATCAACAAGTTGGTCATTGGATCCACCAAACTCAGTACAAATTTCCTTGGACAACAACTTTTCACAAATATTATGTGTTTAGTCCTCTAATGCAACATTGGATTGGAAGCAATGTGGAGAGTAGCTTGGTTATCACGATACATCTTCATTTGAATTTTAATTCTTGAAGAAATTGTTTTATCCATACAAGTTCAAAAGTGAGAGACACCATTGCCCTATATTCAACTTCAGCACTAGATCGGACAACCATATTTTCTTTTTTTAGCTTTTCCAAGAAATAATGTTTCCTTCAATGAGAACACAATGCCCTGTAGTGAAGTATCTATCCATAGGAGATCTTGTCCAATTAGCATCAAAATACCCACCCTGTCCTGTTTTTGGTGTGCCAGCAGCGGGTGAGCCAAAACGGGCTGGGCTAGCCCGTTTTGCCACCCGTAGTGGATCCTTCCTGTGCTAGCTCTTTTACGCTAGCTGACTTGGATTTCTCCTGCTGCACACATATGTAAAACAAAAATTCAAATTTGAAATAACTTCTTTGACTGCAAGTGTTTCTAGTATCCAACAATGATAAGAGTTCTTTCTACGCAAAGATATTCAACTTTACAAGATTTAAGTGCCTATATTCAAGAACATGTATTTTTGACAAATATCAGTGGTTCAATCCTTTTTCTTCTTTCTGACTTTCGGTGAATTAACTTATTTTTGGAGCCTAGATTAAGAGAGAGACTAGGACTTTCAAGAACCAATTTGGTTTTATGCCTGGAAATATTTTCTAATGGGGACGATGATAGGTACCAAAGCATAAGAAGAAACTTTTATTTAGTTTTAGAAAAGATATATGATTGAGTGTGAAGGATTGTAGAAGATTGATAGGGAGTTGGCTTTTATGGGAGGCCAAAGTCCCACTAGGTGAGGTTGACTGCATGAATCACATGGTGCTGTTCAGCTTAGAATATGACATAGATTGAGGAAAACATGACACAATCAGTTGAGGTGATTTGGACATGTGCAAATAAGGGAACTGAAATCATCTTTGAGGAGTAGATTGTAGGTTTTTTAGCCTTGTAAAATGTGTAGGAGACCAGAAAGGGCATTGGAGGAAATTGGTAAGAGGGATCTCACAGTGAATAATATTCCGTTGATCTTACCTAGTGAGATATGACTGTAGTCGTTAGTAAATTAGCTTTACTTGCTTCATAAAATCATTTGAATGGTTTGTTGTTTGGTAACGATATTCCTAGAATTATTATCTATTATTTTGATTTTCGAAGTTAGATATTTTCCCTCCTAGAATTATTATATAGTTCCATGGACTTTGGGGCGAATTGGCTTAAGCTGAATTAAAGTAATCAAACTGCAGGTTGTTTCCCCTTAATGAAGTGACTTCGTTATTTCGAGGCAAAACACTAGGGGAGCAAAGTGTTTTAGTTACCTCCAGCTGCGATCACTCCATCCGCCTGTGGTGGAAGGTATCATATAATTTAAGCAACATTTTATAGGTCCCCAGATGTATATCAACGTTCTTATTCCTGTTATTCCACATGCTTGGGGTGTTCCCAGTGGGAAAGGAGAATGGAGAGTGAAAATGAAAGGATGAAAATATTATAATTTTCCCTTATAATACTTGATAAAGAACTTGAATAAGGATATCTGTGGTAAGTATGCATATCCATCTTTATGTGTACTGTGGGATCAAAAGTAAAATAAATATAAACAAATACTTGAAGTTGTTTTATGTTGCAATTCAATTTTCTTTCCCTTGTGTTCTATTTCTAGTATGTTCTGGGTTCTACCAATAAACAAAGTACCACAATTTGAACACTTACGCTTGCTCCTAGAAACACTATTTTCATTTAGCAAGATGAACCTTGACGCTGTCAAGGCAAGTTATTCTTATTCTTTTTCTTGTTGTAGGGTTCAAGCCTACTTTTACGCTGATAGTGTTTTTCATCTTTTCCTTGTTGTAGGGTTCAAGCCTGAGGTGCTTTAGAGGCCACAACGGTCCTGTTTTGTCACTGTCAAATAAATTGTTGGGTGAGGGTAGCAACAAAGTATTAGCAAGTGGAGGAGAAGATGGTACTGTTCGACTATGGTCTCTTAGCTCTAGTGGGGGACGAGGACAACGTGCTTTGAAGGCTACACTTTATGGGCATGAAAAACCTGTAAATATAATGTCCATTGCTGGGTACGAGTTGATATATTTTGGTATTCACTGTTACTATGCTTTTCTTTCCTTGGTTTTGTGTCAGACTAGTGAACTATGGGGTCTCATGTTGGTAAGTTAATCACAGTATTCTAGTAAGATGTCATGTCAATTTTTATGCATTTTATTTTTATTTTCATGGAACTTAGTTTTTTACATAATTAATATATGTCATGTTCAATGTATTATAATTCTTGTATCGAAGGGAGGGTTATTTTATAGAAATTCATTTGCATTTACTTTCTGTTTATTTATGTCTGAGCTTGTAAAATATACTTTGATTTAGAGATGCATGGTTGGTTTAAGTTGAATACTGAGGACTCTTATAATTTTCACCTGTATGTTCTGCCTGATTAACTTGTAGTGATGCAGTTCAACTGATTTAACTTTCATGTTTGTTAAAATCAGCTTTAGAATTTAACTGTAACACAGTTGTCAATGACCAAAATAAAATTTGTCGATCTTCATGACATGGACATACATTTTATGTCCCGCTCTGTGATAAAGGGTGGTGTTGTTGTAAATGGTAACACATTTAGCTGATTTAATTGTTCTAGGATCCTAACCTACCGAGGGTACTGGGAATTTATGTGTTCGATGATGTTGTGATAAATTCTTATTTTTATCACTTCTTTATCTTTTATTAACATATTTTGTAATTGTATATTAGAATCACTTAAGCACTTGAGAGAAAATAATTTGGTTATATCGAACATGTTTTTAGTGGTTAGTTTTTTTTTATTATTTATAGTTACCAACTTATACTGCTATGCTTAAGTTGGGGGAAAAAGTTCGTGAGATAATTTGCGCATTTAGTTCAACTGTAAGTGTTGAAATCGCAGATGCTTGTATTCACCATTACTACTGTTATTTCCTTAAGATAAAGTAAGTAAAGGTGTTCATATTAGTCATCTTTAGCTATAATATGGATTCTTCATGCCCTCATTTTTCAGGCACAAAACTTCACTTTTGGCGACCATCTCAAGAGATTCTAAGGTAATCTTTTTATTCATGTCTTTTATGTTGTCAATGTTAATTTACTTGTGTATGGATTTGATTTACTCTTTGTTAATTACCTTGGTTTCCTAAAGGATAAACATAACATATTGTGTCATATATTTATCAAAAATCAGTATGGTAACAGTCGACATGTATGGATGCAATGGTATCTGCTGTAAAAACTAAATGGAAAAAAGCTTACCTGAAATACATAACTTAAAAAATAGTTTTCTTAATATTAGAAGCTATCAAGCTAACCAAGATCTTGTGTTTTCTTCCTTAGGTGTGATAAGTACCGACTATTTGAACTAGTTGAACATTTTTATGCATGATACTGGCTTATGAAAGGAAAAAAAAAAAAAAAA
>Ga0209700_105982_pt1 | contig 19636 bp, 4 predicted proteins | sample SiratroredBW_FD_187528 | JGI IMG/M metagenome (GOLD analysis project Ga0209700, IMG submission 187528) | Root nodule microbial communities of legume samples collected from California, USA - Siratro red BW (SPAdes) (version 2) | ecosystem: Host-associated > Plants > Roots > Nodule | place: USA...
CTTTTTTTTCCATTTTTTTTGAAGAAAATAGAAACAATATATATGAACAAACAATATAAAAACCCTAAACCAATTAGCCAAAAACATCATCCAATGAAGCACACACACCTCCACACTTATTCAGGAACTTATTCCCAAAACAATTCCAAAGCTCCAAAATTCCGCAAGGTTAAGGTAATCATTGTTTTTCACTTAAGGCTTGTAATAAGCTTCAAAAAAAAAAAAAAGAATGTAGGCTCAACAGGGGTAACCAAAGGAAATAACGTAAGGTATGCTTATTTGGCTAGAGGCTATTCAGAACAAAAATGCCTTAATCATCTCAAAACATGTGTGAGAACCGTGTTGTATCTAAAAGATTCAAGCCAAGGCCATCATGCAAGCAATCAATAGGCATATCACACAGACAAAAAAATAGAGAGTGGCTCAAATCAACCTCACACAGGGTATATCTGTTATATTTAAATTAACCTCTCAAACCTCATGATTAACTTGATTAGCAAAGAAAAACAAGGATTTCAATCCATAAAGTATCAAGCAACTCATATCCAAGAGTGAAGTATGTGTCTAGTGCCTATACAAAGTCCAGAAAACCAGAGAAACAAGCAAAATTGTCCAGAAAATTAAAGAAACATGCAAAATTGTAAAGAAAACATAACCCTAAAACAATATTTAAACTAGTCTCCCCCCACACTTATACTACATAGTGTCCCAATGTGTTGCAAGCAGAAAATCATAACAATCAAATCACCAATATGATAAGACACATGCAATAAAAGCAAGGAAGGAGAAGGAAAAGAAAACTCCCTAACTCATGGCAGAAAATGGAAGAGAAGTGGGATCAAGCAGAGAGATCTCTTCCACGATTGTATCCAAGAGAGAGGGATTGCTGAGGAATGGCTTCGGTCAGTGCCTATTGACCTTAAAGCTCTTGCTTCTGGACTCACTTTTGATTTCAACTGTTCCATAAGGATAAATGTTAGTAATAACAAAAGTTCTCATATGCTTCCAGATAGATCTGCCTCAACAATTTTTATTTTTTTTTCATGCTTTTTTTTGAATTTTTATTTTATTTTTTTATTTTTATTTTTTTAAATTTTGTTTGTTTATTTATTTATTTATTTTTGAATTTTTTTAATTTAAAAAAAATTATGCAGCAAGTCCTAACAAACAACAAATCCTAACAAATAGAAAATTAACTGATGTAGCAAGCAACAACATAAATTAGAGTTGCTCTATAGTAACAACTTAATTAGTTGTTCCACTTGCTACTCTATCCTTAACAGAGAAATTGATGGTCTCCGGCAACGACGCCAAATTTAATCGAAGTTGTATTCGGTCAAATAAATACAATTAAATGTAGTACTAGGAAGTGACTCCTAGGTCATCTCCCAAGACCTAGTTCCTGTCAAAGGATTAAACACACAAAGAGCATGGGGGGTTATTGTGAAATAACTAGATTTAATAAAATAAAAATAAAAGAATAACCAAACAAGATTTTCTTAACCGAAATTTAAATTACCCTCTTGATTAGATTACAATTCGCTTATCACAGGATACAGAAATTCAAGCTCAACGTATTCAACCTAATTCCAACCCGAATTAATTAACTAAGCAAAAATTAACACAAGTTTTCCTAATGCAAAGAATTCACATACATCATTTATTCCATCCCAGTAACCCGTGACTCACTCCATTAAGCATGAACAGAGACACGAAATTCATATTAACTGAAACATTAAGCATGATCCAGTAAAAGCATTAAGCACAGAAATAAATTGATGAAGAGTTAAGAGACGAGAGAGCAAAAATAACATAACAGCAACCTCAAAGCTTCTTTGCAATCTGAATCAAAAGGATAACCTTATAAATTAGCCTTCCATTAAATTCAAATAAAGCAAACGGAGATTAAATGCAAACAAAAATTAAATGCAAAACGAAATTAAACAACAACAAAATTAAATTAAACATGAATGAAATTAAATTAAACAGAAATGAAACTAAATTAAACAAAAATAAAATGAAATTAAACAGAAACGAAATTAAATTGTAGAGAAAATAAATACAAAACCAGTTTTTCCAGAGAGAGAACGAACTGACTGCCAAAAGTCGAGAGTCAGAGCGTCCATAACTGCTTTGGCTTCACCTCCTTTAATAGGTGGCTAGATCTAGGTCAGTCCTGAACACTAAACCTAATGGGCCCAAATCTTTCAATTCTAGTCCAATGAATAAATACTAAAAATAAAAACTGATAATGTGACAACTCCTCTTCAATTCCAGAATTAATTTCCAAGTCCAATAAAATTCCAAAGTTGCCCTTAAAATAATAATAAAATTAGCTCAGAATGTTCGAATTAAATAAAATTATGAATTTATGGTAAATGAAGCACAAACAGTAAAATTGAGAAAATAATTGGCAGTTAAGCACGAATCACTGATTAAAATAGGTACAAAAAGACAAGTAAATAAGGGAAAATAATAACTCATCATAGGCATAAATAGAGCCCCTTACCTCTTACAAAATCACTTTGAAATTGAACTCGAATTGAATATCTTTCATGCATTCCTCTTATTATTTTGAAGTCTTAAAAGTGAGAGTGCTCTCCTAAGATATTCTCCAAGGATCCTTCCTTGGAGAGGAACCATAGTTTCAAGATTCTTTTCAAGAGCCTTGGTAAAAATTTTGAATAATTTCTAAGTCTTCTATTGCCCTTAAGGATGCTTCCATTAATTTGGCATCATGAGTCGGGCATGGAGGTGATGCAGTTTTAACTTCAATTGTATGCTTCAATGTGCTTCTTCTTGGAGAATTTGATGTTTGATCATGAATTGAAGTTGATGTAGTGAAAGTATTGATGATTGCAGTAGCTTGAAGTGTTGGAGATGGGAATTAGAAGTGAAACTATGTCTAGGATTTCTATTGCATGCTTTTACTAGCTTTCTTAGCTTAGTTTGAATTTGATAGTTAATTTTGTAGAACAAGTTTTGGCCAAGTTCAATAGGGGGTGAATTGAACTCTTGAAAAATTTTCGCAAAAGTACCTTTACAATATGAGGAATGAAGATTCTTTAAAGAAATTATTAAAGAGGATATAAAGAAGCAATCAACAAAGGTACAAAATTATTCAAGAACAATAACAATCACACAGAAACAGTAAACTAGAAATATATATTAGTTCTTGAAAAACCAGTAAGCAATTCAGTAAATTCTGAAAAAAGAGTCATTGAAAACACTTCAAGAATTCAAACAAACATTTCAGATAAGTGTTGAAAAGAGTTTATAGTATAAAGAATCTAGTATCAAACAAAACAAAATTTGTTTGAGGTTTGAAAACCGAAGTTATATAATTATTAAGAAAAACAATTTTTCTGGAAAATCAGATTGATTAACAGTAAACTCAGTGAAACAGAAAACAATTCAGATTTAGAAATAAGTTGAGTAAACTGTATACATATGAATTAGATGATTTCAAGAATGCTCAAAGTATTATCAATATGTTAATCAAATAAATCCAGTTAAATAATTTTATCAGATTCTAAAAATTAAGAAAATCAGCAAGAACAGTTCAAGAAGTGAGCAAGAAAGAACAAGAACATAAGGATTTATCCTGGTTCACCCTTCCTCAAGGGCTACGTCCAATCCCTTACTCAACCAGTAAGGATTTTCACTAAACAAGATCCAAAGATCGGTTTACAGCAATACAAACTCTTGCACTCTGCAAGAACACACTGCTCCCAGCAGTACACAATCTACTGAACCCTACAGGAGATCACAAAATGAAATAGACTCCACTGTGTATCCAAGAAAACTCCTTACTAAACCCTTCAGCAAGTTAACCATCGTACAGAATCCACTATACTCACAAAGTTACAACACCAAGTAATTCACAATACCACAGTATTCAATACAAAGAAATAATCACGATGAACTCAGTAAAACAGACACTTCTATACACAACAAATTACACAAGTAATGAAGAAAGGGTATAGAAGGCTTAGTCTGATGATCAAACCAATGAAGTATCAGTCTCAGTCAATTCAAAGCTCCAGAATCAATCAAAATTCAGTTCTTGATGTATGAAATTTGAATGATCTTGATCATGAGACAAGAAGGGTGCTTTTCTCTCTTTTGAAAACTCACAACTCTTGATCAGAAAATGTTTAGAATGGTTTTCGTGTCTGTTTCAAAATGTGTGCCAACCTTTTATAGACAACTGTCATTTAAAATTCAATCGATTGTTTTACACATTCAATTGATTGTTTTTCTTTACCAGAAAACAGTTTTAAGAGCAAGTTCTGATTTTAATAATTTCTTAAAACTTTGTTAAATCAGATTTTATTCTTGGAGCTTATTCTTGAATGATATTGGATGCACAACTGATTTGAGATCAAACCAAACACACACAACACACAACCTAAGTTATAGACCAAACTCCACAAATCTTCATGAAGTCTTCACATAATCCACTTATGAACAATAGGTCTGGAACTTCATCAACTTGTTGGCTTCATCAAATCTTCTAGCAACTCCTGATGCTAACACGTTTACATTTACTTAGCTTTGATTTTCTAAATCTTTCAAGTGTGTTTAGTCCTAAACATTTTCATAAACTCCATAGAAGTAGTCCTAAATTTTTACATGATTTTCTTAGCTCAAAAGCATGATAGTTGAAACTTGTGTCTACTTTTCTTATGTTTGAATTCCTCTTTTACTATTTAATCATTAGCAAAATTGTAAAACAAATTCCTTAAGTCTTTGATTTATTGTCTATATCTTAGCATTTTTGATAAACTTCTAAAGTGAATTACTTGTTTGAACATAATGTCTGCACTTGTTAGTTGATTAGGAGTGGATTTATTCCTATAGTGTAAGATGTTTACAAAAATCGAGTGTAGAAAAAGAAGAATGTGGCCTCTTGATTTGAAAAATATAAAAAAAATCTGAGAACTAAAAATGAAATGTAAAATCTAAGGCACATACGCTGAAAAAAAAAGTGGAAGGAAAAAGGTTAAGATGACTCACATTCATCCTAACACTCTTAGACGCATCTTTTAACACTTCTATTTAATTGCACGACTTGAATTGTATAAAATAACATCCTTGAGTGATTTCTTTATTTTCATTTACTTATGAAACTATAGTTACATGTCATCTTATGTTCTTAATCCAACTTTTGATTTTATTTTTTTTAAATAATCACAATCTAAACATTATATTTGTCATCATATGCAATCCTCCCTAGTGATTAGACCTAATGATCAATAGATCATTGAAACATCCTATCTTAAAATCTTAATTAGGAGTGACTATTTGGCAAAGAATACTTTATGTTAACGAGGAACGACTTCAGAAAGAATACTCGGTGTTAATCAAGAGTGGCTTGAGTAAACAATACTCATTTAATCTAGGAGTGACTTGTGTCAAGAATACTTAAGGGGTTAGCTAGAGTGGCTACAAGCCTAAAGAATACTTAGGTAACCCAGGAATATACACAATTAAGTTAGGATTGGTTTGTGTCCAGAATACTTAAGGGGTTAGCCAAGAGTGATTATGAGCCCAAAGAATACTTAGGTAATCCAGGAGTGGCTTGTGTCAAGAATATTCAAGGGGTTAGCTCGAAGTGCCTACGAGCCCAAAGAATACTCAAGATGTACTTTGCAGCAATAGTCTGCTTAATTGAACTTGACTAGTTGGTTAAGAACTGGATGTAATATGTTGTGACAAATGAACCTTTATAAATTATTGGGTGTATTTTCTCTCTCCCTTATCTCATTTATGTTTCATGTTATCATCATATGTACTAATGTAAGAATGAGAGCTAATGTGTGAATACATACTAAAAAGATTTTACTAAAATGTTTTTAAAACTAATTATTTGTTTTACATTTGTATTGGTTGGTTAGATGCTAGAATTATGTTCTAATCACTTGTTGAAGCAAACACGTGAATATGTTAATAAAGTGATTTAATTGAGTTGAAGTTTGCATCTAGTGTGACCATCTAGACTAGAAGAGCTAAAAATAAGCTATATATTTAAACATATATGTCTGATAATTTTTGTATAAGTTTTCTTTAAGAAAATTGTTTTATACATCATCAGACGAAACTATTGAAAATTGTTTAGAAAAATATATCTCTTTAAGTCCATTCTTCTTAACAAACCTCCTTAGGTAAGATCTGCATCAGGTGTTGTCGGTCAAATGAAAGAATCATAGTCTAATATTTAGTTAGAATAAATAAGAAAATATCAAAACAAATGATTCAGAGAAGTTGGCAAAGTGTGTTTCACATCACATCAGATGAAAGAATTTTAGTCTGATTATATTACAAACAAAATCGCCTTTTTACAATCATTAATCAAATGATGATAGCAAAAATTATTAAAAATTAATTAAATCACAATTCAACTGTTCCTTCTAGTGATTTTCCTAATTTTTACCATTCTTATCCTAACAAAACTTCTTCTAAGTGATGAATCTTTAATGCAATTATTTCCATACCTTTCTCCATTTGTTCTTTCTTTTATTAACTTGTTTTGGTTTGTTTTGATTTTTGGTGAAGAGCTCCATATTACATCCTTGAATATTGTTTTGCTTGAAAGTCTTCTTTGAGTTGATAAATCCTACAATGTCCAAAAGAAAAACCTATATTAGATTAGGACTAGATATTATATTTGAATAATTTAGTAGAAAATTAATTATTTATCATATATAGACTAATAACAACTTGTTATATGGTGTAGTTTTTACATTTTTTTTTCACATACATATTATTACAATATTACAATAGGTTTTGCACTTTATTAATTCATTAATTCACAATAAGTTTACAATGAATTTTGAGTTCTAAATCACATTGAATTGTGCCAAATTATGAATTACTTTGAATAAACTTCAATTATGAATGACTTTGATTATGCTTAAGTTAGTTTCATGATTCCAAATTGTGTTAAACTAATCTTTTTATAAATTGTTATTTGTCAATTGTGATTTTAGTACTCAGATTCGAAGCAGGATTAGGGTATAGTTGTACAACAAAAAATATTTAAAAAAATAGAGAAACAATAGTAGTTTAAATAATAATTACCATCAAACAGTGTCATTTCAAAGAATTCATATGGTTACAATAACGATTCACTACATAATTGTTATTATACGGTTTCAATCTATATTAACGATTCCCACTTTAATCATTATTAAAGGTGATCTATAATAACAGGTTATAATAACGAGTTTTCAATAGCTTCTATCAATCATAGTGATAGTCCCAGAATAGTCTTTAAAATCATTTTCTATGGTATGTCCTTCACAAAAATTATCACAAATTATAAAAGATTATTCTTCGTCGCAAAACTCATTCAATAATATTAATTTTCTAGTAATGTATATAGTATTTTATGTCTCTACTACGTAACTGTATATTTCTAAACTTGATTCTTATATATACATGTATGTTTGTTATACGCCCACGGTTCTTTATATAGTCTCTTTGATGCTTAAAACATTGGCAAAAGGTAAATAAGAAAGTTTCTGTTAGAACTAAAAAAAATACTCATATTTTAACTAACCAAAATTAGTAACTAAATAATTGCTTAATACAATGGGTGTACATTAAGTGATATAGAATTTTGATATGTCATGATTGCTATATGGACTTGACTATTGTTTTCATGTGTATTTGTGCATTCTTTGTTGAAAACCAAAAGTTTAGGATAATTAGTATTGTTAAGAATAAATGAATTAACCACAACGACTTGAGAAGACATACTCTATAAGATTTGCTAGACAAGGCTTCATACTTAGGCCCTAGTTATGCCTCTACAACGCCACTTATCCTCTCTGGAAGTGAATTTGGAAAGCAATTTGAAAAATTAAATAGTTTTCTTTATGAGAAAATAATTTACAATAAATTTTAAATTGTTTAGAAAACCTTATGCATGCAATGGTAAATTTTCTTAGAGTATTTTGAAAAACTTAAAAAATTATTCTGTATTATTAATTGTGAAATTTATTTTTACTAAAATATGTCTGGAACGTATAATCTGAAATTTTTAATACATAACTTTCTCTAAAATATTATTTTTGTTATTATAATGTAATAGGAATGTGCAAAAAGTTAGTCTTTTATCCCTAGGGCTGAGTATTTCATGCTGTAGAATAAGATTACATGACATTTATGATTAGTGGCTAATTTTTTGCTTGGTAAACAAATTAGAACAATAATGATGCTGTGTGCCTTGGACACGTCAGAGCGAAATTAACGCCTGATGCCGATGCAAATACTAGTAGTAAATAGACTTCATTTACCATTTATTTTGCATCCAAAGACAAATCTATTACACAAACTGTGTCAAACACTCTTAACATAAATTCAAATGCTTGATGCACATCCATGAGGAGTGCTTCAAAGGGAAGCCTCTCAAGCTTATTGTGTATCCATTAGCAACTGAAACTTCCTCATCTTATTACATTTGGTCACTCTACAAGGTAGGGGGAATCCATATGTAGCCATGTGTTTGAACATAGCCAGCTTGTTCAAGTAACTGATCTGCTTCTGCAGGACCTCTGCTTCCTGGTTTGTAAGGGATTGGCTTGAACTCCCCATCATCAATTCTGTGCAAAAGTGGGGTGAAGATTTCCCACGATGCCTGATAAGAAACAACCATAAAGCCATTAAGTTTGTGAAGCAGAATCTTCAGCAATACTCTATCAAACATGCAATCATCTTACCTTCAACTCATCTCTGCGAACAAAGTGTTGCTGATCACCTCTAATTCTGCCAAAAACATTCCAATTTCCATTGTTATTTAATGTTAATCTATTTGTTTCTGACAACAGAACTTATTTCTAAGTAATGCAATGCATGCAGTCCTAACACTTCTGAGTTCTATCACTACTGTTTGGCGGACTTCTGTATATCAAGTTATGTATAAGAATATTTTACAATGGACCTCTTATACTCTATATCAGTATTAGCCTAGAAAGCATTGACAGGCTGTAACTATGAACAAGGAAAAGGAACATACGTGTCAAGAATTAGGCGTTCATAAGCCTCTGGAATGGTTATCCCTTGATACCGTTGTCCATATGACAAGTCAAGTTCACTTTGAACTGCAGACATCTCTAGTCCTGGTTGCTTGACCTGCATCATAAGGTATTGAACTAGTCAGTCCACTCTTTATTTAAAGTCAGTGAATTAATTTAAGTATTTTATGCAGATAGCTTTAACTAGCAAGCCACTAACCCAACACGGAATTTGCAAAACTCAAGTCCCATTTCTATAAAATATAGAATGACTATTTTTGAACGGTTTAAAAATAAGTTAACTGATAAAACAAACAGTTCAAAAATATATTTATTGCATTTAATCACGAAGTATTTCTTCAAGTATTATTTGACAGAAACATAGTAGATGGGTGAACTTCTTCAATAGTTTGGCAAATGGATTTAGAATAAGGTGTATTGTGAAATATACATATTCAGTACACTAATCTATAAGGCAAAGTCCTTCTTACTTAGATCATAATATATACAAGAGAACTGGAACATTAAAACAGATTAATCTCATTATGGGACATTAGAAGGACTGCCTCACCGTAAGCTTCATGTAAATAGCTTCAGAAGGCTGGAGGCGGATAACAAACTCATTTCTCCCCTGCTTTTGACCTAAAATATTAAAATTAAGAGCTATAGTTATACCAAACTCATTTTTTATGAACGAAGAATATATGCGAGCAAAAATTGATATTAAAAATCTTTGTAATTTTGGAACATAGAGATGAAATTACTCATCTAAGTTTTTTCAGTTTCCACTTAAATATGATTAGTTTAGAGTATGAAATATGTTTGAATAGTGCACAATACTCAACAATATAAAATGTTTGCCAGCTTCTTCAAACTGAAGAAACAAGGGATAATCTTTTCAATCAAGACAATAGACAAGACATCAAAATGCTAAATACATCCTCCTAGATTGTCATGACTCATCACAAAAAACTATAATGATAGGAGACCACAAATGCAGACAGTATTTTATTGAAAACCCCAGAAAATTATTCTCTGTATATGTAGAAAATGTCATCATCAGTTGGAAGATGGTTGGTTGTGTATGTATTTGAGTGTAACCCTGAGGTGGCAAACTGGAAGGATCCCATAAATTTTACTTCGGATCTAATGAATTGAATAAAAAATTTTATTAATCTATTTTGATCCATTAAAAAGTTTCATTAAAAATAAGATCCATTCCATAAAACTCAATCCATTCGTTAACAATTTTTTCATGGTTGGATATCTAATCCATCAATAAAAATGATATATTTAAAAAAAATTAAATATATGCTTTTAAAACAATGTTAAGAAAATGTATAACAAATTGTAAAAATATGTTTTTGAAAAGTGTTTTACAAAAATTAAATTTAAGAAAATTTTAGTAAAAAAAAATTGGTTCGATTAGAGTTTATTCATTAAGTATTGATGGGAGGATCCATTAGATTTTGAAAAATAATGAATGGATCATTAATCATCCATAAAAAATAAATTGATAGATTTGATCTAGTCCTTTTTATTTTATATTTTTTAATGGATGGATTAGATGAATTTTCTTGTAAGTGGACTGGATAGATGATAAATAAATGGATTGTTTTGTCATCCCTACTCTACACCACTCTCCAAAGAAAAAACAAGAATAAAAACGTAAGTGAAAATGATGAAGCACTCTAACAAAAAGCCACCCTCACTTCCTCTACCCTTCTAATGTTTGTTTAGGAAGTGTCAAGAAAATCTCCTATGCATATGCATTTTTTATCTCAGCCCTTTGCTCACATAGGTCATTAATCCACAACCTTTCCATTTATTTCTACTCTGCTTTAGCAGAGTGTATGTCATCTTATCTTTCAAAGAATGACATTCTTTACTATATCTTACTCCACTTTCACTTTCAAGATTGATGTTTGCGTGCAGCCAAAAAAAGATGCATGACAAGCAAAAGCATGATAAAGAGAGAACACCAAGCTGTCAAAAGTTATAGTGACATACACTTGAAAATATCACCAGGAACATCCTTGAATTGAACCCGTATCTCAGCCTTTCTAGAATTTAGGGCCTTCCCTGCTTTTAGTATGAAAGGAACACCTGATGCAAAAGAAAAAAAAAAAATTATATTTCTTTCAGGCGCCAGAATGAATATGAACAACTTATATTTTCCAAATATTTAGCATCAAAGAAATTAAGAGAAGCTCCGGTATCCTAGTTCTTTTTGGAAAGAAATGCTGAAATTTCATCTGACCTTCCCATCTTTCATTGTGAATTCGCAGAATAACAGTAGCAAATGTTGGGGTGTTTGACTCGTTAGGCACAGTTGGGTCATCTGTATAGCCTTCATATTGTCCCAGAACAACCTCTTCATCTTTAATAGGGAGCACTGATTGGAGAACCTGCACATTTCATATCAACCAGAAAGAGTTATAATCAGTAGAGGCATGCCATGAATTATCTCAAAAACTAGGTAACCAAAAAATGCAACATGAAAAGTTTCAGGATACGAGTTATTAAAATATCCCTCTGATGCAGTGCTAGTATGCAAAATTAAATTTAAAAAGAGAGCAAGGAATTGGTACTGATATTGATTACTTAGCGTTGGGATTCGATAGGAGGAATAAATGAGGAGTAATAATTCCATGAAAATAGAGTGGAAAGAGGCACACCTTCACTTTCTCATCCCGAATGTGCTCAGGCTTGAGAGAAACTGGTTTTTCCATAGCAACCAAGCAAAGAACCTGCGTTGTTAGAAAAAATAATGAACAAACTATATTTGGTTCATAAATTTCTGATGATTAAGTAATGCGTAGCATTTTGCATTTGGTGTTTCTTCAGTACATTATAAAAATAAATTTGAAGGACAGTTTTAAGATATTCAGCAAATTAAACCCATTCAGCACAAGGCTTTCCTTAGTTCAATCTTTGAATTACTAGTTTGAGTAGTTTCCTTCAGTGCACATTCAATAGTTAACAATTTTAGTTTCGATCACTGCTAATAAAATACATAATTTCAACATTGTAGGACTGAAGATTTTATGTTAAAATTTAGTTCTATCAGGCACACCCTTAATAAAAATTCAACCGCAGAGAGACGTGAATTCAAGTATCATTGGTGTATCTCATTATTCATCACAAGTGTCTACTTCACAATACAATAATAATTACAGAAGGCAGTATATGAAATTATTTCATAATGAAATCAGGGCATCACCTGCAGCAGATGGTTTTGAATAATATCTCGAATAATTCTGCAAAATAGAAACACAGTCAATTGACGATATTGGTTTCTTTATTAAATAATTATAATATATCTAATCATTATTGAAAAATACACCAAAATATTTCAATCATGGAAGATACTTAGGAACAAAATTAGAATTTTCAATATCAGCAAAGAAAATAAAATTGGCAAGCAGAAACTTGTTTTCTTTCAATAGCATTTCATTTCATAATCAACAAATGGAAATCAATAATCATCTGAGAACTTTGCTTAAACAAATTTCCTCGCACGTACCCATACTGGTCAAAATATCCACCACGGCCTTCAGTTCCAAAATCCTCTCTGAAAACTATCTGTCAGAATTAACAGCCAATTCAAGTTTAGAATTGTGGCTTACCAACTTTGGTAATGCAGTAGTTGAATTAGATAAGGCAGCAAAAGACAGTTAAGCCAATATTTGAGATGGTATTGTAAAACATGAAGAATGAAAAAAGGTGGATAGATATCATAGCACAGACTATGAATTGCAAGAGCTTGACAATACCTTTCGTAACTTTAATTGAATAAGGGAAGTTTCAGTAACTCTTAACCCAAAATTGTAACTTTAACGATTAAAAGTTCTCACCTGCACATTGTCAATGTTGTCGCGGTTCCAAAGAGGCAAGAAAAACCGATTTGCAAAGCGAAGTACTAACTGTAAGTGTATGTTAAATGAAAATGGATTAATCATCAGACAAAATTCATGAAACAAACAAGAAGTAAGCCATTGCATAATCATTAAATACCAAATTCTGCACTAGTTCCTTTCCCAAGTAGTGATCAATACGGTAAATCTGTGGTTCCTCAAACAACTTTCCGATCTCAGTACTGAGTTCCTCAGCAGATTGTAGATCCCTACCAAAAGGTTTCTCAACAACAACACGTGTCCATCCACCAAGATCAGCTAAGAAAAGGAAGCAGATGCAGCCATATCAATACAAACAGAATTAGATTTCTGGATAATAAACAGAAACATTGAAATGTAAAAGAATATACTAAAGAAAAATGTTCTTGTCACATAAGCTTTAGTCTGTGCTGATTAAGAAATGAGACTGAAGATGAATTGAAGCCTAACAGAAATTTCAAGTTTATTTCATGATTATTTCCTTTTATCTAAAAACCATAAGCATAAACAGCTACCTATAACTATCTTGTGAAGCCGATATCTTAAACCAACCACTGGAACGAGCTATATTTATAAGCAACAGCCTTTATTTTAGCATCATTATCAGGAAAAAGATCTTGCAGGAAAGCAAACAAGTAACCTTCATTTAAATAAAAGTTAAAAAAAATAAGAGCTTCTTAAAGTGGATCCTGTGGTTTGGAGAAGACTAATGTTTGACCAAGCATTAGTCCCAACAGTTGTGGAACTATGGATAATTGTTCCTATCTATCCCCGACCCTCCCTCAATAAAAAGCTAGTAGTCATTTGCAATCAGAAAGGTAATTATCAAAATGATACATTATATGATAGCATCTTACATTTATTCATGCAACAATTCTTGATCATCTTGCAAACAGATGGATATACTGAAGGAGGAAGAGCAAGATAGAAAAGCCTCCGAGATAATCCCTCTACACTGTTTTTCAAATATTCATGCTCTGAAATCTCTTTATCCAACAGGCGAAAGCCATCCTCAGAATCATAAGAGCCACTTACATATTTGATCTAAAAAGAAGAAACAGGGAGACATAGAACAGTCATTTTTAACCAACCAAAAAAGTGTTATGTAGTGAGACCTACAGAATATTGGTAAAATTGTTCAAGCACCAAGTACTAACCAGACTTAAAAACTTCTCTAAATCCTCCAACTGTTGGGGGGACGCACCTTTGTCAGGAACAAGATAGCTGCACATCAAATATATTTGCTAGGATTAGAAATAGCTTAAACATGTATCAAGAGAATACATGAACTAATAGAATAGGATGAAGCATACAGTAAAACAACTTGGTGAATGAAGCAGATAACAAAAATTCATGACATGTTGTTCACAGAAAAAACTTCACAATAAATTCTTTGGCTAAAAGAAAATATAGATCCATCAAGTATGCTGCATTAACTATTTACGCAATTTAAAGGAAAGAACAGAACTGCAATTGCAAACCCAATCCAGTTGCTTCAAACCAACATCAACAGTTCTGGAGTAGCAGGCTGTAAGTGATATCTATAAAGTTTATTTACTCTTTACAGAATCTCTAGAAAAAGATTAGCAGACTTTATTTTGACAAAGTCTCACCCCCGCAACCGGTCTCTCAAGTCATCATCAGATATTTTTGTCCTTGCATAGCCAAAAATATGAACTTCGTCAGGTGGTAAGAATCCCTGCAAATATAGACGCTAAACGTTGGCAACAGTTCTTTAAGGGAACAATCTTATAAAATATTCCAGGAAGCATTTAATTTTAATGTCAAGTGAATAGAATCTTTTCACACAAAAAAAAGAGTCTCAGTATTCTGAAACACATTCTGCAATGTGTCCCTTACTCCAATATCAGTTCCATGATCATCAGCACTCAATATTCCTCACTTGAACAACAGTTATCAAACACTAATCAGCATGATCCACCAAGATTCAGCTTTACCTGCCGGTATAAGTGGAAAAGTGCAGGAAATGTCTTCTTCTTAGCAAGATCACCGGAAGCACCAAGCACAACTATAGAGAGGGACCCAGTTTCAGGTACATTTCCTGGCTCTCTTACTAAGGTGGATTCGCTGCCAAAGCTAGCTCTTCGTTCAATGTGCCACTGACTAGTTCCCATCTTCTAGCAGCACCGGATTACTAGAACCACTGCAAGAAATTGGTAATTAGCGTGATCTAAGTAGTATCTGATATGAAATTAATATCTAAAAGGATTCTATATCTATTGATAAACATGCAAATGATATGCGCCCAGAATTCAGAAAGCAACAGGGATGCAGACACTGATTACCCACAATATCGAAACATGCAAATGAGAAATCGGAGAAAGTATCACCAATCCATACAGTAACAAATCAAAACATCCAAATAAATGCCCTTTGGAATGGTGCATACAGTGATTTCAGTCCAATCTCAGACATCACACACCAAGACAAAACTATCATATTCAGAAATTCACCCACAAGGGGAAAAAAACAACTAGAATCCAGAAGAATAAAAAGAAAAAGCTTTCACAAGTTTGCCACAGTGAGAGTGGAGAATTGGAATTTAGAATTCACCTTCAAAGGAAAAAAAAAAAAAAAAAAAAAAAGAAAAAAAAAAAAAAAAAGGAACAGGAAAGAAAAGATTTTGCATCTAGAAAGACAAAAAAAAGATCAGGAAAAAAGGGTGATTCTTAAGCACACATGCAAGGAGGAAGATGGAGAGTGCCAAGTGATGCAGAGGTAGCTGAAACAGTGAGTGATTTGATAAGGTTGTGAAGTTTGAGAGAGTGAATTAAAAGAGAGAAGAGAGTCTTTTAATGTTACAAAACTCAAAACAGTTGCCGGTTTCTTCACCAACTATCTCGGTTGTAATTGTTGCCAATGTCAGCTCATTGGTCAGAGCCCCTCATCGCTGACGCACATTTAGTCTTTTACTTATTTCTGCGTTTTCTCCCTACTTTCATTTTTTTGTGTTCAGACCCCCTTTTTTTTTTTCACAGAAACCGATGTTCTTTTCGACAGTTTAAGACTACCTACTAACGGTGAACTAAAGTGAAATTTCGTTTATCTTTTTGGATAAATTTGTGAGAAATTAGTTTTGGAAGAAAAAAAAAACACAAATTCAAATTAATCTATCTATGCGAATATTATAAATAATTTAAAAACTTTATTTTCAAATAATTTTAAAAAATAATTTATCTAATAATTAATTTTTGTTGACATAAAAAAAATTATCTTTTATAATTCGATTTTTTTAATGTATGGTCACACTTTTAACAATTCTTAAAAGTTATTTTTCAAAATTAGTTTTCATAAATTTATTATTTGAGACAATAATTTGCATTTAAAGAGCAGTAATTTTATTTTTTTAATATTTTTTCTATTTTTAAGAAAATACTTGACTCTAGAACCAAATCTTTTTCACATGGAATTTTGAATCACACAATCTTATAAATAGAATCACATAAAAAAAAGTACAATATCTCTTTTCTTGTTTAAGTAAATATTATACATGAGTGTTATTTTTGTGTCTTTCAAAACACTCTAATAATCATTAAAAGTTGTTTCTCACTTCATACATTTTTATACTAAATTCACTTTTAATATAATTTAGTGTTGAATTTAATTATTGTCATGGTAAAAATTTAATTAATTTATGTTTTTACTGAAAAACAATCAAACCCTTATATAATTTTTAAAAGTTTTGTTAAAAAATTATTTAATTAAATTTATGACAAAGAGAACAAGTAAAACAAGAAAGAGTAAAAGGATAAAAAAATAATTTAAAAATTAAAAGTGATACTCTTTAAATATAAATTACTTTTCTCTTAATAACTGTATAAAAATTAATCTTAAAAATAATTGGTAAAGTGGATTGATATACATACTTGAAAAACGACATATAAATTAGTTGGGAAGTAAGATGGAGTAATTATTTCCCGCTATACTCATAATATAAAAAAATGCAAATACTTATATAAAATTATTTAATATATTGTCTGTTGACAAATGTTATTATTCCATGTGCCTCGAGTGTGTCGGAAGTAGTAGGAATTTCTGACAAAGCTGGGCCACAGGTCATTAAAAAGATAAAAAGTCATAAATAAAAATAGGAAATAAAAATATTGTATTATTCAAAAGTTAAAAATAGCAAATTATCCAATTTAAAAATTATTATCTAAAAACCCAGAACAACTACAATATAAGTTGTTATAAATATATAATATAATTTGCTACAAATATATAAGTTCAATTTGTGGCAAGTGTTTTTAGATTCTGTCTCCACACCCTTTATCGATTTATTTAAGTTTATAATTTAAAAAATGGTTGCAATTAAAACCTATCTTAAAAAGATATTTAATTTTTAATTGAGTAAAATTCATTTTTTTTATATATAATACTAACCTTTTTTAGGGAATCGTCCTCAGGTAGGGTGTGATAGAATGTTTTCATATCTCCAAGAAGGATCCGATGATAAAAGACAGAAACAAACAGTATTCAAATTGATGTAATAAACAATAGGAGTCAAACATGAAAATGGGAATATAAGGTGTTGATTAGAAAATTACATATTGGATTTTTTTTTTCTTTTACAGGACATTCGAAGTATAATAATTTTAATATTTTAAAATATATTAAATATTTGGTTAATATATGAAAATCAGTATATTTTGAAAGTACAATAAAAGAATAACATAAAAAAAATATGAACTTTAAATTAATTAACTCAATGAGGTATATGTTAGCACTAATTTTAAAATAATTATTTTCAATTTTTTAATCTAACAATCAAATGTGAATTCTATTTCTATCATTAAAAAAATTCTTGTTATAAATAAATTTATTGTTTTAATATGTCGGTTAAATATTCACTAAATAAATTCAATCTTAATAATTTGAATATCCAAATTTAAAGTTTTTTCATTCTTAAAATGATAATTATTCATACTTGATACACAATGCGTGTTTTATAATATGATTAGTATTGTAACTTGATTCATACATAAGATATATGTTATTTTATATAACTTAAACTTTTAGTAAATAATTATTCTTTTGATATATTAGTTATATTATAATAAAAATTTATATTAAATAAACATGTGTAATATATATATATATATATATATATATATATAAAGAATATTTGACTTGTGTAAAATAATTTATATTTATACAAATTTAATTTTACGTATTCAAAATATTACAAATATATAAATTAATTGAAAATTAAAGATAACTATTTTTGTAAAAAAAAGGATAGTGTTTTAAAGAAAATAAGAAATTAAGAAAAGAAGTTTAATGGTTATCCACCATAATTACAAATTTAACACGGTGAACCAATAAAAATAAATAGTAATAATATAAATTATACATCTTTAAAATTATTTCATACTCGAAATTATATTACTGCAACTTATATATTAAAAAGTCTATTAGAAACATAAATGAGTAGCATTTGTTTGACATTCTCATTTAATAAATTTGTCGTTATAATTTTTGTATTCCTTCCATTCACTTTATATTCTATTTGAAGTCATCTTCATTAAGTCTTAGTTTATAACCAAAATTATAAAAAATTCTGAATTTAAGAAAGAGTTCTTCAAAGATGAAAAGTATTTTTTAATTTTATGAATGAGAATTTAATTTAAAATTTAAAATCTTTAATTTTAATAAAGATATCATATTTTACCTATAAGAACTAGATTTTTAAACTTATATCTCATTATAACTTTTAATTGATATTTCCTAAAGGAGAAAAAAGAAAATTGTTTTAAGACAACCCTTGATTTCCACAATGAACAATACAATAAATATATTTTCTAAAAGTTACCATGTATTAATACTTCATACATACATACATATATATATATATATATATATATATATATATATATAATAAATTAAAAATAAATACACAATTAATATTAATTAATATTTTTTTAAGAAAGATAAAAAATTAATTAATTAATTTAATACTGATTAAGACTGATACTTCTCATTTAGTATCTTTAATTTTATAAATTAAAAATATTTTCAAATTACTTCAGTAATCATATACATTGAAGATAATAATAAAGTTTATATATAAAATATATTTTAAAATAATAATATTAAATAAGATTGAAGAAGTAGTTAAAATTTTATTATATTTAAATTCAATACATATTTTTTTTTTGTCTTGTATTTGAGTTTAGAGTGAGTAAAATACACATATTCCTCCTTGTATTTAGCGGATGATCCTTAGTAATGAACACAAAAAACAAATAGTACTACATATATTGAAGAGTTAAAAAAATGATTGAAGAATTTTAAAATATTTTTGAGAAAATCTGTATAGATTAAATATTTCTTAATCTTTGTATCAGAATCTTAAAAGATTAATAATGTTATTAATTATATTATTTAATTCCTGTTTCAAAATAAAGGAAAAAATATACAGAAAGAAGATAATAATTAGTTCACAATGCCAAACAACTTTCACATTATCCTTATACTTTAGATTAAATTCTTGTTATGCTACATGTAACATTTTTAAAACAAATAAAAAATTATAGTTCTTAAAAGAGGTTGTTATAGACTTCAAACATCTACCAACCCAAGAGAATTAAAACCCGTGAAACTTCTAATTCCTTTAAAACCCAATTAAATAATCTACCATTATTCAGTTTTTCTTGTAAAAAAGCAAAAAAAAAAAAATAAATAAAATAATAATAATAA
>Ga0209700_105986_pt1 | contig 19629 bp, 6 predicted proteins | sample SiratroredBW_FD_187528 | JGI IMG/M metagenome (GOLD analysis project Ga0209700, IMG submission 187528) | Root nodule microbial communities of legume samples collected from California, USA - Siratro red BW (SPAdes) (version 2) | ecosystem: Host-associated > Plants > Roots > Nodule | place: USA...
AATTAAAACAAAAAAAAAAAAACAATTGTGAGAACTAGAATCAAAATCCACTCATTTTACAATAATTAAAAACATATTTAAATAAAAGGAAACAAAAATGAGTCAATGATGTTTGGGGTCAGGTCCTCCAGGGCTTAGCCTTTTGGAGACAGTAGGATTTGCAAAACGCCATGTTTTTGGAAAACTTGCCTTCAGAAGTTGTGATTTTTGAACCAATTGTTGTGAAAAATGTTGAAGTGGGGTCTTCTTCTTCTCCATGACTCCCTCAAGTGGACGACTTTCAAACTTGCCAAATAAAAGCACCAACAGAATTAGGCATACTAGTACTTGCTTTGAGTTGGCCATTTTCCCCAAGCCTTCAAGCTAGCTTAATGGATTCCAAATGAGTATATCTAGACGTGTTTATATAGTATGTACACTCCATGCCCCTTTTCAATATTTAAATCAAACCTCAATTTAAATATAATATTTGTGTTCTTGCTTTGGTTTTGTTTGATTTAACGTGGTTATTGTCAAGAAATTATATGCTTTATCTAGTTTGTTTCATTTCAAGAAGGATAAGATGGAGATGATTCAGAACCATTACTGCAATAGGAAGCATTTGACTTGTGCACGAAAGTGGAATAGTTTTACCATTAGTAAGAGTTGAAAAGTGTCATTTTTTTTAATTTGATCTTTTGTTTTTGAAATAAGAAAAAGATATTCGTTACAAAATGATGAAAGTTATATATATATATATATATATATATATAGTTTATTAATTTCTTAAATATATGAAAATCACGTTTTATTTTATTTTAGTATGCCGCAAAAAATTCGTATGAGCATGCTAAGACTCGAGACACGTGGTAAAAGAATGTGTGTAAACATTAACATGTGAGGCACAAACACGAAAAAGCATTGGAATAAAATGACGTATTGATCCAATGTATATGTATTTGTCTTCTAGTACTTAGGGTTCTGACATCAATATTTTTGTCCAATATTTCAAAATAAATGCATAATAATATCTAACCACAATATAAATTTTGATTTGAGGTGTCCACTGAGAGAACTAACACTATAAGACCCTTCAAAGTCTAGAAGGTTATATATTCCACCAAACTTTTTCCTTATAGAGGTTCCAAAGGCCATTCAGAAACCCTTTTTTGTGTTTTTCTAGTTTCTGAATTCCTACTATTCTCAGTAAGCATGCATAAATTTGCAAATTAAAAGATCCATGCCATAAATAAAGTGTAAAGTTATAGTCTCAAACAAAAAATTTAAATTAACAACATGATTTATATTTACATGGATAATAGAGGGCACTAATTAGTAGTAACAAATCATAAATCAACCTAGATAAGAAATTAAGACACTAGTTACAAATTAAATTTTTTGATACAGAAAACTCTTCATTCATACTATACTCAATCGATTTAAAAAAAATTATACTGAATTTGTCTCAATCAATTACCAAAATAAACCATCAATCTGATATGATTCTGATTTTCTGAAAGAGAATACACTGAAAAAAATTTCACTCCTCTAATCTAAAATCTTAAAAAATTATATTTATAAATCTTCTTCCTTCTTGTATTTTACTCAAGTCTCATATTTTTACTCAAAGTTATACTTAAATTTTCTAATAAATATATGTATTATATATATATATATATATATATATATATATTTTATATTTTATTTATTTATATATATTTTATTATATATTATATTTTCTATACAATCAATAGCTCCTAGTATCGTTCTCCGAATGTGGCTCATCGAAACAAGTGTGGCGAACCGAAAAAGAGTACATGCTTGGGTGGAAAATTTTAATGTGGCAATTCGATTTTCACCTATAAACAACTTCAAGATCCGTTAGGCCAAAAGTACTCAAAATTTGGAGTATTCCAAGAGAAATTATATTCTGCAATAATTTGTTTGGTAAGGTAAAAAGATGAAATAATAAATGAAACCATAATGGTTCCACAACGAAAAATATATTTAAAAAATACATAGAGTCGAATATTTTACTGGCAGATTAAAATATATCTAATGACTGACATTTTCTATATTAGACATGACTTTGTTTACAGAGAGCTCACTATCTTTCTTTATTGCAAAAACTAATAAATTTCATTAATAGAGTGAAAAGTGTGGCTAATAAATATGCAGCTCAGAAAGATTGTACATTTGATCTTCGTATACAATATACATCAGTGACGTGTTTAAATAGAATTATTGACTTTAATTTAATATTAGAGCATGTTGATTGAAGTGCATTCCATGTTAAACAAGGTATAATTAAGATTAGAAGATAGTGACCTGACTCTCTAATGTGTTGATATTTTGTAAAATAAGTAGTGAATATTTACAGATATTTTGATACTTAAGCATTATTAATTTTATCAAAATGACGATATGTAATGAACATTTATTATAACAATGATATTAATTATATTTATAAAGGTTTGAATTTAATTAAATTTCCTATTACGAGACGAAAAGACCCTGCGAAATGACATGGTTATGATTTAAAAAACCTGTGATTAAGTTCGAATTTTATGTGAACATGTTTAATATTTAAAAAATGAAATAAATATATAATTTAATATATTATATAAATTAATATAATAATGCATTTAATTATATAAGACAATTTATTAAATTTAAAAGACTGTTGCGTGAGCTTAATAGAATTTTATACAGATTACATTGCAAAAATAACTGGGTTTTCAATAGCAATAGGAGGAAGGAACACCTTTTAAAAAATCACGTAAACCAATTTTAATAATTTAATAGTTCAATTGGTTATGAAAAACATAGATAGATCATAACCCTTCTTTAATCATAATAATCCAACCCACTAAATTCATTTATATACTTGTTTTTCTAAAATAGATATGGATTGGATGGAATTTAAGTATGGAAGAATTGTTGACTATAAACTTTAATACAAAATAGAATGCAAATAGGAAAAAGTTGCCCTTTTAAAATATATTTTTAGAATAAGTTGGTATTATATATATTATTTTACCACCAAGTTTAAAACTATACTTTGATGAATTAGTTGAAGAAAATGACGTTACGCATTAGGCAGTGATGCCATGTTTAGCACAATGGATAATATTATTATCATTGAAGAAATCATGACGTTGCAGAGTTTTGTTATGGCAGTGCAGACTAATATTTGAATAACTATGTCAGCATAATCGTATTAGTTTATAGGAAGAAAAAACCATGATGAATAAATATGACAGAACTTGGAGTTTGCATCACTATATACGATGATCTATATACGTTAAGTTGCCACCACTTTTGCAATGTTAAAGCATGGCTTGCCGAATATTCAATTCCCACTTGCCCATGCAAAGCGCAAAATGAACACTTGATATCGGATAATGAATATCCCACACCGGCATTTGCTGACTCATAAAGTTTTTTTCCTCATGTTCTTTGTTTGTATATTATAGAACCATGAATGAATAACCACTAGACATTGGACTATGATAAATAAAAGGAAACAAATGTGGTTGGTCTTTAGTTGATGCTGCCAGCGATGTAACAGAAATGCTGATCGGACCCTGTGATTCTTAGCTCCTATGTATAGCAAGTAACGGCGATTGGTTCGCAGTTTTTATTTTGCTGCGCTTGTGATCTTCTGAGTTTTATGTTAAATACTTTTCATTAATATTAGTGCTATAAGCATTAATGTTAAATGCAATTTGATGTCAACCATGTTCTTAATTTGTCCACTTACTTGGTGCAAATAAAAGTGGTAGCTGCACCTATCAGTTTGAATCTTTTGCACTTATATGGAATCTTTGTATCTGTCACACTATACGTAGCTTATGTGGCTGATATATATTACGTAAGCTGCGAAAGTCAAAGCATAATTGAAGCCAGATATTCATATATGATTATCTTAGAGTGGAAAATTCAAAGTTTCCACATTTTGCGCCTATTAAGTTCTTTGATGCCGTCATTTCATTTGGGTCATGAATAGGGCAGCATTATGATTTTAAAATCATTGAAAGCCAAAATGAGTGTGTCATTTTGCCATCGCTTGAGACAGCTTCCAGGTCAAACAAATGTATTTGGTTTAGCGTTAATGGAATGTGGTTATTGTTTTATTAATTAATTAATTATCAATCTTAATCTGCTTAGAACAGTTAACCTTATTCATTGCGGAGGATTGGAGCCAACAACTTGAGACGAAGAGAGCTATCTAAATTTTTCACTATTCGGAATATTATTACAATGTAGCATTTATTAATATTTAAAACAAAAAACATGTAGCATGTGTTAAGAAGATAATGTTGGAGTGATGAATGTCAATCTTATGATATCCAATCAACATGTTTCGGATAATTTGATATGCAATGCATATTGACGCTTTTTTTGTAAGCAGAATGTATTTATGAAAGAGTAAATGCTTCTAAATCAACCCCAAAATAAAAATAATCTGACAGAAAACTCCGACACGCTCCAGCTCCAAAATCAAACCACATTTAACATTTCAATAGTCCATATAAACACATTTAATGAAACTCAAACCACTTTGAATCCTTATGATATTAAAGTAATTCCATTCCAACTTTAATATTAGACCATCGATGTTTAAAACCATGGTCAGATAAACATTATATTAGACCCAAGTAATTATCTCTATTGAACTAGCTTCCGAAATTGAGTTAGTAGTCGAAGAATAGAAGTGTCAAGGAGTAGTTTTGACTGAGCATTATTGAAAGGGTTGAGTCAATTGATATGTATATTTCTGACATTGAATTAATGTTATTAGGTGCATTGAAATACTGTAAGGTGCAGTTTTGATTATATATTCTCTCTCGTACTAGTTTATAAATCTTAAAGCATGTCTGAGAATGAAGTAATTAGTATTAATCTAGCTTGATGGCATAATACGTGGTCTGTTGTAAGTTGGGACGTATATTTATCTCATAGATGAGGTTTTTTTACAAATCTCGCGCAATTTTGCTTTTTATTATAGAAGTTGGTAAAAATAATTTAATTATATAAATGGGTAAGTATGTTTAAAGAGACTTTTTCTTTGTTATAAAAAAAAATTGTGTTTTGAAGCACAATTTCTCAATTAAAAATATATTTTTTTTCTTTATTGAAGTTGTGTTTGAAAATACAATTGTTGATTTTATTTTTATTTTTTTGCATTTGAAGTGATTTCTATTTTTTCTAAAAAAATCAATCTTTTTCCAAAATCGTTTTTATAAACACGTTTTCTATTTTTTTTTATTTTTAGAAAAAATCAATCTTTTTCCAAAATAGTTTTTATAAACACGTTTTCTATTTTTTTTTAAATTTTTGTTGTAAGAAGGTATATTTAGCATTAACATAACATGGTGTGTATTTTCGTATTCTTTTTATCACATTTTGGAGAGGGATAAGTCTATTCTACTATACATAGTTCATGAGTCTATCAATCCCGATTGAAGAAATCATCGATGATGCTTTGTTAAATTATTTATGAGTGGCTTGAAAACTGAAATTTACATAGAACTAATTACATAGTCACCATAATCTTTAATAGATGTTGTTTCACTAACTAAAATTATAACGAGAAAATTTTCTTTTAGAGTCGACACTTATAATGTTTTCCTTCATCTTCAAAATCTAACATACCAAGTATCATTATAGCCCTTTTTCATTCTAACACTTATCACTGTTATATTATCCTCTCTTTTTATGCATACTAAGGGATCATTTGATGCAGATATATTATTAATTTTAAGGGTAATATTTATGTTGTAGTCTTTTAGGTTTTGATAAATGAAGAAAGTCCTCACAATTTTATACAACCTTACATTTTTTACACCTTAATTATTCTATTGAACCACCTTCAGATTTATACGATAAAAAATAAAAAAATATTCATATTGCTAAACACATATTATGTTATTACTAAATACACCCTCCTACAACAAGAATTTAAAATAAAATAAAAAAAAAAACAAACTTGTAAATACGATTTTAGAAAAACAATTAAAAAAATAGATGTCATGTTTAGAAATACAACTTCACCGAAAACAGAAGAAAATCGTTCATTTAAGCACAACTTACATTTATGGAATTAATTTTCTTTTTTACTCGTTCACTTAATAAAAGTGCAAAATTGCACTAAACTTGTAAAAAAAATCCATAGAATATGATTTAATTTGGTTATAAAGTTCAGTACTTCTGCTTTGGATAATAATGGTGGACCTAGTCTTATTGAGACTTACGTGCAAGTTTTTTAATATTTCATATTTTTAATACTTAATTTAAAAAAAAAATACTCATTTAGGTAATATGTTCAAAACTGCCCCCACTTTAATAAAAAAAAAATGCTCAGATTTTAATGTGTACTGGACACAAATGATGAATGATATATGAAAATTCAACGTGGTTTATAGAAGATTTATAGTTATTAAAACTGGTTAGGTAATTGACTCTAATAATAACACAGCTATCAAAACTGGTTTTGGGCAGCTGCTTGAATAGGAAACCAGACTCGTGACATGTAACATTGATATGACGTCATTAAACCAGGTAAAGTCGGATCAAACCGGCTAACCCGGTTCCGGGTGACCCGCTTCTCTAGGCGGCCCAAGGCTTTGATGTTTATTATCCATTGGTTTCTGTTCTGCAAAAAGTTATATTAGATTGTTGGTTAAAATGTGAAGGCAAAATATAAATATATATATATATATATATATATATATATATATATATATATAATATAAAATATTTGAACTAGTATATCTATATTGAAAGCATCTTTATTAAAAAAATATATATAAAAATATCTTTTTAGAAAACTCACCCTATATTATGTTATTAGACTGTCTTATCTTTATGAGTTATAAATGATGCTTTTATGATATTCATATTAGAAAAGATACAAGATATATGAAATTTATATTAGAGAAAGTGTAAGATATAAGATGAAGATTTATAATAAGTCGAAGATAGTATATCAAATCATATTTTCTTATGAAATCTCTAGAATGTTAACTTATATATTTCGATAAAGATCTTGACCCAATAAACCAATTTTTTATGATTGTATGATTAAAATAATATTTTTCAATAAAAAGAAAATATATTTTAAATTAAAGATATTCTAAAACACAACAATTTTAATGTAATATGCGAAAAAATAAATTACTTGTAGATCTCAAATATGTCCCTAAAATTGTTATAAATAATGTTATCCGTGAAATAGTGATGATTATATAGAACTTATTTTTGAAGAAGCTAAGGTTATTATTATCTTTGTTAATGAGATTAGCAGAAAAGTGAGATAGAAGAAAAAGAAATAAATAACATAAGAGTAAGAGTGAGGAGTAGGAGGATTCATATTAAGCGAACAAAAAAAACATTAGAATTTTTAAAAAAGTTGATGGGAATTTAGAAGTAATGACTCAATGATATTAATAGTTCTTAAGAAGAGTTATAAGAGGCCATAGGAGAGAAATGTGGTCATTGAAAGATATTTTAAAAATTAAAAATAAATAAAAGAAAGTGTGGTAGAAAGAGTCATGCAAGATATTTTAGGTATTGAAAAAAATACAAATTAGATCTTACTATGTAAATTTTGAGATATAAAAATTTTTGGTGAATAAATATCATTATTTATTCAAAGAAAAAGCAATAAATAACTTGAAACTAAATATAAATCTAAATTCATAGAAAATATTAAGGTAAAGTTATTTTTGTTACCTACGAAAGTAATTAATGGGTAACAAAAAAATTACCTAAAAGTAAAATATCCTGAGTAAATATCCATTGTTAAAAATTTATCGAGATAAATAAATTTTAAAAAATGTATGCAAATAAACTATATTTTAAAACATAATTTCTAGTAAATAATTGTCTTTTAAAATATGACATATAAAATATATATCATATTTTAAGGTAACTTTATTTTCTAAATTAATAAATATAATTTTTTAAATTAATCAGATACATTTTTTGAAATTTAACCTATTTTTATAATATTTTTAAAATAATAAAAGTCAAATTTTAAAATACAACTCAACCTTTAAAAAAATAAAGTTAGCTTTAGAAAGTGAGAGTTAACTTTTTCTTTAAAAGTGAAATCATATTTTCAAATAAGATTTCAGCATATTTAAAAAAAAAATACGATTTTTTCATTAAAAATCCTATTCCAAAACGCAATTAACTCATATATTGAAATTTTTAAAAATATATCCTCCATTACATTTTAGATTATCCGTGAAAAGTTAAAAAAATAAAAAATAAAAAATAGCCTTGGCTTTGTTTTGGGTTAGGCAAAGAGACGGTCATGAGGTGAGATGCAGCAACTGACCTGTGTTCAGCAGAAATTCCCAAATTGGGGGTTTAATTTGTTAACCTTATGCTGAAATCTTAAATCGGAATTTAATTCATTAATAAAAAATTATCATTATAAAGTTAAAATTAATCAATAAGTAATTAACCTATCAAAAATTCTCCTAAAATTAATTTATGATTACCTGAAACGGTGAAAAATTAACAATTTCTTAGTTTTAATCACAACTAATCCCATTGGCTAAATAACAAGACTCTTTTGTGCACTATTGCAATTTAGTTTATTCACAAAATAATTACAACCAGAACAGAACCAACACTATAAAATCACAATTGTTAAGAAGGATTAAATGTATTGATAAAAAAATAATTATTAAAAAGCATCCTTTCAATGAGAGCAAGTAAACATGCAAGAATCATAAATGCTAACAGCACCAATTGGCAAAAGGAAAAAAAATAGCTTTGCTTATTGTTTTTCCAATCTCTGTAATTTTAAAAAATAATTATTTGATTACAGATGTCTAGACTATAATCAATGAAGACCAAGAACACAAATCTGCAATTTCATTATTCAGTTTGGGAATCCAATTGCAGCAATCTTGTTCCTGACATAAAAAACTATGTAACAAAAGGAAAATATATATAAAATTATCTGAACCCTAATCTGAGCGATTTGGAGTCAGGAAGCATAAACCCTGTTTTTCTTCGAGAATTGGGCGGAAGCAAAATTGAATCAGAAGGAGCAACCCAAATTTGTTGAGTTTGTTCCTGAGCAAAGATATTGAAGAGATTTGTTATATCAGCAAGTGGGACCCTCTTCATCTTCCTCTTAGCGTTCCTCTTGAAAGAAGGGGCCATGGAAGGAACTGGGTTTCTCTTCTTTTGGGAAACGGTGTTGATTGGAGGGACATTCTCTTTGTTGTTGCTCTGATAGTGTGATAGAATGGTCTCCATTGTTGAGGTTCTGAGAAGAAGGGAAGAGAGGGAGTTGGATGGTGAAGGGAAAATGACAGTGAAAGGCGAGATTTAAACATTGTTTTTTGTTTGAAAATGGGGGGAGAATGAAAGAAAAGGAGGGGATGCAAAAACAATTCACAATTTGATTGTTCTTGCTTTTTCAATTTCGTTCTCAAATGCTCAAATTTTATGATATTTTTTGCTGGCGGTAAACTTCAAAACAAAACCAAAACATAGATTCGCAAACATAAAACATGTTTTCTTTTGTTTTGTTTTTCAAGTCAAACTTCAAAACAGCGCCAGGTGGCAATTGAAAAATTCCCACCCTATTAGCAATGTTTTTCTTTTAGGTTAGAATGAGAACCGAGTGAATTTTCCACGGAATGAAAAGAACAAAAACTTAGCGCCATCTTTTCACGAAATTGAATCTGGAAAATAGAAAATAGTTAAGAACTTAAGTTTATGAAATGAAGATAATGATATGATTTGTCTTAATCTATCGTTTTAAAAGATTTTTCTTACTTTAATTACTTTTTATTACTTCTAATTTTTCAGACAAGGTTAGTTATTATATTTCTATAAGTATCTTTGTGGAGAAAAAATAGACAAAGATATGTAAAAGTGGAAAATATATATAAAACTTATATTATCTTGGTATTAATGAATATTTATATTCTTAAAATCTTATTTTTATTACATTTTAATAACAAGGTATAAAAAAGAAAAACATTATTTTTCTATAAATAAACGGTGAACTGATTACTAAAAAAATTATTTATAACGAAAATAAGACATACTAGTTAAATTTTTTAAAATTAACAATTGCAAAATTATTAAAAAATAAGACATAATATAGTCGATTTAGTAAAAATTAACAATGATGAGATTATAAGAAAATTAATATATCAAAAATATAAATTAATAAAATTCAAAATAAAGCAGTAGCAAACAACTTATTATCTATATATGTAATTTAAAAAAAAATTACTCATTTAGGTAATATATGTTCAAAACTGCCCCCACTTTAATAAATAAATAAATAAAACCTCAGATTTTATTTAAAGACAGGAGTGTGGACTGGACACAAATGATGAAAGACATATGGAAATTCAATACAGTTATTAAAACTGGTTGGGTATTTGACTAATAATAACGGAGTTATTAAAACTGGTTATGGTGCGGCTGCTTGAATTGGAAACCAGACGCATGACATGGCCATGTGGAGTGAGGTATCTGACCTCTATGCATGTAATGTAACATTGATATGACGTCATTAAACCAGGTAAAAGTTGGATCAAACCGGCTAACCCGGTTCCGGGTGACCCGCTTCTCTAGGCGGCCCAAGGCTTTGAGGTTTATCATCCATTGCTTTTTGTGTAATTTTGGAAAGGTATGGTAAGGGAGTCACTAATAAAGAAAAGAATTATCAAAGGATCTAAGTAAAGTGGGTTAGAAGCAAAGGACATTTGTTGCCATAGATAACAAAAGGTTGGGATCAAAGAAAAAGTATTCTTAAATGGGATGACTACAGAATTTAAGATAGTGGAGTTGAAAAAAGGAGAATAACATTTTCTCTTGTCTCTTGAAATTCTATCTTTATCTCTCTTGTTTCTTGGAATTCTACAACGCAATACAGTGGTGGTGATGATTGTACTTTCATTACATTGGTGCTTTCATTCCCACCATGACAGAAAACATCGGCCTTAAGAAACTCCAAAATGGTATGAAGAAAATGTTGGAAGTAGTTGAACAGATCCGTGTGGATGACAAGAAAAGAAAATACCGCAAAACAACTTGCAAGACTGGATCTCACGATTGTGGATTTGTACGAAAAACAAAAACAAGGTGGTTCGAACTCAGGCAAAGGAGCAGTGTACAACCAACCATTTCAAATCAGAAGCATCAAGCTAGACTCTTTTCTCGTTTCTATGGTAGTGAGGTCTTATAATGGATCTTCAAAGCAAAACAGTTCTTTGATTACTACCACACACCAGAGAATCAATGCCTATACCTAACCATTGTTGTTATTTAGATAGACAAAGATGTTGTTCCATGGTTCCAAAATGATGCTTAAAACCAACCCGTTTCAATCCTGGACACTTTTTACTAAAGCTTTGGAAATAGAGTTTGGTCACTCATTTTACGAATGTCCACGTTCTACTCTGTTCAAGTTATCCCAAACAACATCGGTGAGTGAAGTCTACCATTCACTCACACCTTTATTAAATTCAGAATTTAACAAAAGCCCCTGGTATATCCCTTGCAAATAGGTTCAACTCAAATATATCAGAATATCAAAACAAGAACAACAACCTCCCTCCAATGCTTCTTACACCAAACACCAAACCTTTGTCTCACGTGGTGAACACTGGAAGCGTGAAGAGAATGACTCCAGCAGAAATGCATATTAGACGAGAAAAGAATTTATGCTACACGTGTGATGGTACAAATTGTTGTGGACAGTGACTAATGATAATTTTATCCAACCCCAAATTGTTCATTTTTTTAAGTTACTAATTGAACTGACTCCTCAATTCAAAGTATAATATACAGGTGAAAATAATACAGAATCATGTATTATATTTATCTGGTTTTCTGTTACTTATAGCTCGAGCATATTTAATCCTGGAAGTTTCTTGGTTGGCAACGTTGGAACCACATGTTGCAGATTTTAGCAACCTTACATTGAAGTTCTATATGGACAGTGATTGTTCTTCACATATTTTGCTTTCTTTTTTTCTTTGCTATTGTTGCCTTTCATGGGAGGATGTAGTTATGGATTTTATTATAAAGTTGTCAAATTTCTTTGGTTTCACAGTATGGTAATGGTGGGCCAATTGTCAAAATATGGTCTGGAAACATATTATAATAGTAGAATAGTGGCTGAGGTGTTCATGCATAATATTGTCAAATTTCATGGAATGCTTAAATTTATTCAAATTACAGGGCACTTCTTTAGCGATGTCTTCAGCTTACCATCCACAATCCGATGGCCAGTCAGAGGTACTAAACAAATGTCTAGAAATATATTTGAGGTGCCTCACATTTCAGAATACAAAGAATTGGTCTAAAGTATTGGCTTAGGCAGAATACTGGTATAACACTGCTTTCCATAGCAGTTTAGGGATGACTCCCTTCAAGATAGTATATGTTTGGGACCCACCAATTGAAGAAAAATTTAGAAAAAGGAGTGCATATACATATGAAGGAACAAGTTGATAAGAACATAAGACATCTGGGGTTTGCTACAGGTGATTTGGTTGTGGTTAAGTTGTATTTGCTACAGGTGATTTGGTTGTGGTTAAGTTGTAACCATACAGGCAACACTCATTGGCTTTGAGGAACAATCAGAAACTGACAATGAGATATTTTGGACCGATCGAGATAATAGAGAGAATTAGAAATGTCGCTTATAAACTCAACCCTATGTTTCACGTGTCAGCCTTGAAACCATTTAAAGGAGATGTATCGTAATCTTACATGCCATTCTCGTTGTTGACCAATGAAAAAGGCCCCTTACTTCAACCAATAAAGGTGATGGACATCAGGTGATTTTAAAAAGTGGACAACATATATAACAGGTGTTGCTCTAATGAGAATGTATGCCTGAAACAGAAGTCACTTGGTTTGAGAAGATGTACTAGTCATACAAAAGTATTACCCTAATTTCAACCTTCAAAACGAGGTTGGATTCAATGGAGGAGGAATTGTAAGGGACTCAACACTAAAGAGAATAATGATTGAATGACCAAGTAACAAAGAGGAAGAATCAAAATGGGTTGGAGGCAAAGAATACCTTTTCTCTATCTCTCTTGACTCTTGAAATTCTCTCTATCTCTCTTGACTCTTGAAATTCTCTCTATCTCTCTTCTCTTTTGAAATTCTCTCTATCTCTCTTCTCTTTTGAAATTCTATAATACTATGGAAGTTTTCCTTTAATATTTTATTGTATGTTCATTACAAGTATCTAGCACATTACCCAGATTTATTATTGAGGGATGAGAGTTTGAGAGATAAATTATATTACTAATCTAGAATCCGTTAAAATGTCAAGGCAAAATATAATATTTATATGATATTTGTAATAATTATATTTTTCTAATCCATATTATTTGAAAGAGTAAATATTTTGTAATGACAATATAATTTAAATTTGAATTCTGCACCAGCCATATAAATTTTAATTATTTTATTACAATTTTATCTCGTTTAATGTAGAAATATTTGTACTGTTTATGAAAAAAATTAAAATATTATTTTTTTATTTTTTATTTTAGTTGTAAATATTGTTATTGTGGTATTTAATACTATATCAATCATGAATTGAGATTAAAGATAGTTTATAAAGACCTTCTTTTCTTGACTCATTTAAATGTCTTAAGGACAATTATGATGAAGCCAACCAGGTTTTGAAAAAGATATTAACTCAAATGCAATAATAATGTTAAACAAACTTGAGGTTGTAGCATTAATATACCAAATATAGTTATCCATGTCATTCAGGACTCTTATACACCAAACACTCAAAATTATATCTCAAAGAACCATAAAGACACGAATAATTATATTTTTATATTAATAAGCTTTTACTTTAATGTGACTATTTTACATTTTTACATATTTTACAATAGGAATAACCTTATACAAAACATAAATTGTGAAAATTTTAAAATAACTAAATCAAATATAAAAGTCAAATATTCTATACATTTTTTGAGTAATTAAAATTTTCTAACGCCATAGAAGAAAAAAAAGAATTTTCTAGCATGTTATACTTGTAGAAGTAAATTTGTTTTTAAAGTTAAATGATTTGGTCATAAGACAATCTGATCTATCAATCTTACCTAAAACTATTTATGTTAATGATCTAGTCTTCATAACCAAATAAAACGAATCTAGAAAAACATTAATTTTGATCATAAAAAAATATGTCTTATTTATGTGAATTAGTATATCTATATTGAAAGCATGTTTATTAAGAAAATATACAAGATCTTCTTTTTAAAAAACTCACTATACTATGTCATCAAACTGTGTTATCTCCATGAGTTGTAGATGATGTTTTTTTTTTTTTTTTTTTGAAACTCATACAAGAGAAGATGCAAGATATAAGATGAAGATAGTATTACAAATCATATCGTCCTTTGAAATTGCTAAAGTGTTAACTCATACATTTTGATAAAGGTCTTCACACAACACACTAATTTTTTATAGTTGTATGCTTAATATATAGTATTTTTCAGCACAACAATTTTAATGTAATATGTCAACCAAAAATTACTTATAGATCTCAAATATGTTCTTAAAATTATTGTAAATAATATTATTAGTGAAGTAGTGATGAGGTCCATAAGGTCCATAAGGTTTATCTTTAAAGAAGCTAAGGTCTTTGTTGTCTTCATTGATGAAATTAGTAGAAAGAGTGAGACAGAAGGAAGAGAAATGAATAACATAAGAAAGAGGAGTAGGATGATTCAAATTATAAGAAAGAAAGAAAGGAAAAATAAAAATTTTTAAAAAAAAGGTGTTATGGAAATTTAGAAATAATGACTTAATAATAATATTAATAATTCTTAAAAAGAGTTATAAGAGGTCATAGGAAAGACATATATCATTAAAATATATTGTTGAAAGAAAAATGTGATAGAAAGAGTCGTGCAAAATGTTTTAGGTATTGAAAAGAAAAATATAAATTAAGCCTTATTTTATAAATTTTGAGATAGAAAAAGTTTAGATAAATAAATATCATTATTTACTTAAAAAATTTAATACATAACTTGAAACTTTATAAAAATCTAAATTCATAAAAAATATTAAGGCATAGTTATTTTTGTTAACTACGGAAGTAATTAATGGGTAACAAACTATTACCTAAAAGTTAAATATCCTGAATAAATATCCATAGTTAAAAAATTTTCAAAATAAACAAATTTAAAAAATGTGTGCAAATAAACTTTATTTTAAAGCATATCTTGTAATAAATATTTGTCATATTTTATAATTCTTTAAGGGATATTTTATAATTCTTTAGAGATTATAAAATATATATCATATTTTAAGGTAATTTTATCCTTAATCATATCCCTTAAGTGCCTTCTCCAAGCTCTAAGCCCAGTGTGATGGGCCGTCACCGTTGAATCCTCATGAGATTGTGTTAACAACTGTTTTGTCGGTATCTTTCAGACGCCTGGGATTTCTTTCTCTTGATTGGTCCCTACCTGTCCTGTCCTATCGTATACTTTTGGGGCTTCTATTTCGTTGTTGTGGGCTCCTATCTCTCGGGCTCCACTCTCTTCACCGTCCGTAGGGTCTTCGTTCACCTCTCGCTACATATTTTTGCAGATGTCCTACCTGTATTAAATCTTCAATTTTATCTTTTAATGCTACGCACTCCTTGGTATTGTAACCATGATTACGGTGATACCGGTACTATTTATTCCAGTCGGCTTTTGGGGGCGAGGAACATCTACAAGTTTCCTTAATTAGGTCGGCGTTGAGGGCTTCTTCTAGGATCTGTGCTTGGCTGGTGTTAAGAGGTGTGTACTTTATAAACCTTGGGGTTCAGGTTCCTGTCTTGGATTTCAAGGCATTATAATCTCAGTTGTTCCGCTTTCCTTGGCTCTGCTCTGCCTTGGCTTGATTCCTGAACTCCCTGAGTTCTTCCACATCCATAAACTATGCAGATCTCTAGCAGAGGTCGTCCATATCGGCGGCCAGTTGCATGGCCAAACTGTCCGTGAAGGGTCGTGGTCGAAGAGCGGTAATCAAATGTTGCATAGCCACTCTTGGGATAAGCCCACGAATGTTCAAGACGACGTTGCCAAACCTGTTCATAAATGCTAGTAGGGATTCTCCTTTTTCTTGTCAGATATTCATCAACGCAATGGCCGTCAGGCGATGGGGTTTGCTGGTTACAAATTGTGCTGTAAACTTTGTTTTCAAGGTTTCGAAAGAATCGATTGACTGGGGGTAGGCGAATGAACGAGCTGAGTGCGGTCCCTTTCAAAGAGGTTGGGAAGACCTTACAGAATAAGTGGTCATCCGTTATATACAGAGTTAACTGGGAAACATACACGTCAATATGCTCTTATGGATCAGTAGACCCATTATACCGATCTAATGTAGGACTCTTCCATTTAGAGGATAGCTCGGTCACCATTATATCATCCGTGAAGGGATACTTCGCAGACGTATTAGAGACCGTGGTGTGAGACGTTTCCTCCCGTCTTTCTCTTCGACCATCATGTTAGGTGTCGTCCTCTCTTCGATCTTCACGCCTAGAGTCTTCTTCCTTTCGGCCTTCATGCCGATGGCCTTCTGTTTGACCCTCATCCCTAGAGCGCTCTTCCTCAGTCAGACCTTCTCTATTGGCCCGTTCTCGCTCCACCCTTTCCACTCTCTGCCTAAATCTCTCATTTTCTTGGCGAAGCAAGTCTAATGCTCTTGCATGACGCATCTAGTCCTCTTCACGTATCTTCCTCATCATCTCCAATTTGTTTCTCATCTTGACCAGTATAGCAATTGGGTCTTCTCGCTAATTTTTTTGCTGGCTTCTGTGATTCCTGGTAGTTACCATGTTGTTAGGCTAATCTTGGCCCTATATTGGGCGCCAAAATGTTCTTGTAAGAGACCGGTTAGCTCCAGCAACAACAAAGTCTTCCTATTTGTCCTTGGTTGCTCCCTCCGTACGTTGTTTGCTACTGCTCCAATCACTCCAAAGTCTACCGTCCCAAGAGGAGGGTCCTATAAACACTTCGACAATCAAGTCAATTTAGGGTTAGAGTGTACAGGTAATTTAAGTCCGAATTTAGAAGTACCTCATTAATGGCCTTGGAGTGTTCAGATCTAATGGGCTTGAGCCTAGTCTATTATGATTTGCTATGATTCTATTCTTATTTACTGTACTTATCTTGTATGTACCATCCTCATATCTTACAAATGAGACTGTCACATTTCAAGTGATTGGTTTGCCTTGCTCATTTATGCTAAACAGCACAAGTCATGATATTCCGAGATACTGACCAATATGGTTATCGGCCGGAATGTTCATCTCGATTAGTCAGCCTGAAAACTTCATAAAGGTGGACCATGTAAACAATTAGTTTGACTATATAGTACAATCATCATTTTAAAAAATACGAATTTTTTCCTTAAAAATTCTATTTGAAAACGCAATTAATTCATATTTCGTAATTTTTAAAATTTTATCCTCCATTATATTTTAGATTACCCGTCAAAAGTAAAAAAAAAAAGAGTAGAAAAAGCCTTTGTTTTGTTCTGGGTTAGGCGAAGATATGATGAGGTGAGATGCAGTAACTGTGATATGTGGGTTCAGCAACAATTCCCAAAATTTTGTATATATGGTCATCCTCTAATTGGGATTTAATTTGTTAACATTAAGCTGAAATCTTGATCGGGATTTAATTCATTAATAAAATTATTATTATTATTATTGTAAAGTTAAAATTAATCAATAAGTAATTAACCTATCAGAAATTTTCAATTGCTGATAAAAAAAAGAAAGAAAAAATCAGAATTTTTCAATTGCTATAAAAAAAAAGAAAAAAGAAAATCAGAATTTTTCAATAAGTCTTAAACTACAATTTTATAATTGAATTCCATAAATTAATTTATGATGACTTGAAACCGTGAAAAATTAACAATTTCTAACAGTTTTAATCACAAAACTTATATAAAATAAGATCCCATTTGTTAAATAACAAGAGTCTTTGTGCACTATTGCAATTTAGTTTATTCACAAAATAATTACTACCACAACAGAGCAACAAGTTAGAATCACAAAAATAATTACTACCAGAACTGAGCAACATGTTAGAATCACAATTATTAAGAGGAATTAAATGTGTGATGAAAAATAATTATTAAAAAAAACTCATTCCAATGAAAGCAAGTAAACATGTTATAATCATGAATGCCACAAGCAACAATTAGCAAAAGAAAAAAGGATACTAGTACTGATCGCCTTTCCAATCTGTTTAATTTAAAATAAAAATAATTATTTAGTTACAATTGTCTAGACTATATTCAATGAAGACCAAAAACACAAATCTGCAATTCCATTATTCAGTCTGAGAATCCAATTGCAGCAATCCTGTTCCTGACATAAAAAACTATGTAACAAAAGGGGAAAAAAGTTAAAATTATCTTAACCCTAATCTCAACGATTTGGAGCCACGAAGAAGAAACCCTGTTCTCCTTCGAGAATTGGACGGAAGTGAAACTGATTCAGAAGGAGGAGTAGAAGCAGCAACCTCAATTTGTTGAGTTTGTTCCTGGGCAGAGTTATTGAAGAGATGGGTTATATCAGCAAGTGGGACCCTCTTCATCTTCCTCTTAGTGTTCCTCTTGAAAGAAGAGGCCATGGGAGGAACTGGGTTTTGCTTCTTTTGGGAAACGGTGGTGATTGGAGGGACATTCTCTTTGTTGCTCTGATCCTGTGATAGAGTGGCCTCCATTGTTGAGGTTCTGAGAAGAAGGGAAGAGAGGGAGTTTAATGGTGAAGAGAAAGTGGCAGTGAAAGGAGAGATTTAAACATTGTTGTTTGTTTGAAAATGGAGGGAGAATGAAAGAGAAGGAGGGGATGCAAAAACAATTCACAATTTTATCTTTCTTGCTTTTTCAATTTTGGTTCTCAAACGCTCAAATTTTTATGATATTTCTTGCTGGCGGTAAACCTCAAAACAAAACCAACACATAGATTCGCTAACATAAAACATGTTTTCTTTTGTTTTGTTTTTTAAGTCAAACTTCAAAGCAGCGTCAATCGAAAAATTCGCGCGCTATTAGCAATGCTTTTTTCTTTTTAAATGAGAACCGAGTGAAATTTTTAGTCTGGAAATAGAAAAATAGAGTTAAGAATTTTTGCTTATGAAATGAAGATTATATATATATATATGATTTGTTTTGGCCTATCGTTTTAAAAGATTTTTATTACTTTAATCACTTTTTATTACTTTTAATTTTTCAGACAAGGTTAGTTATTATATTTCTATACGTATCTTTGTGGAGAAAAAAAATAAAGATATGTAAAAGTGGAAAATATATATAAAACTTATAGTATCTCCGTATCAATGAACAAAATATTAGTATATTGAATATTTATATTCTTTAAATCTTATTTTTATCACATTTTAATATATAACAAATGATTTGTAACAAAAAAATATAATATTGATAAACTATTAATCTTTAATATAAATTATTCAACTGGAATACGTTAGAGCAAATTATTTATAAAAGTAATAGATTAAAATTCTAAAGTCTATTTATAAAAACCGTAAATTTGAAGAATTAGAATAAAATTAAAATTTAAGTTGCTTATTTGTAAAAAAAAAAAAAAAAAAA
>Ga0209700_105987_pt1 | contig 19627 bp, 14 predicted proteins | sample SiratroredBW_FD_187528 | JGI IMG/M metagenome (GOLD analysis project Ga0209700, IMG submission 187528) | Root nodule microbial communities of legume samples collected from California, USA - Siratro red BW (SPAdes) (version 2) | ecosystem: Host-associated > Plants > Roots > Nodule | place: USA...
TTTAATGGTAGAAATCCTACATCCTTTCTCATTTTGAATCACTTTGGCAAATTTCTTAAAAGCAAGATAAGCATTATCTTTTGTGGCAATGAATAATGTCCATGTAAACCGTGAGTAATCATCTACGATTACTAGACCATAGTAATTACCACCTAGGCTTGTGGTTCTTGAGGGACCAAATAAATCCATGTGAAGCAGCTCAAGTGGTCTTGTTGTAGAAACAACATTAATCGGTTTAAAAGATCTTTTAGTTTGCTTACGCTTTTGGCATGCTTCACACAGTTTGTTCCTCTCAAACTTAAGCTTAGGAAGACCAATTACAAGTCCTTGGATGCAATCCTATTTAGATGATGCATGTGAATGTGTGTAAGTCTCCTATGCCACAACCAAGATTCATCATCTTGGGATAGCAAACAGTTCATACTAGGGATCATGCTTGAGACATTAAGCATGTAAACATAACTTACTCTTTTACCTACAAGAACTGTTTCAATAGATTCTGAATCTACTATAATGCATTGTTGTGGTTCAAATGTGATCTTGTAATCACGATTACACAATTGATTGATACTCAGCAGACTATGCTTCAGACCTTCTACCAGCAACACATCCTTAATGATCCTTGATGTACTGTTTGTTGACTAAAACCAAGGTAACCTGGGTTAATGTTATAAGGGAGCATATTTTAAAAATTAACAAAAAGCTTGAGTATCGCATTCCATATGTTGTGTTTTTTTCCAGTTTTATTGAGTTCTTTGAAATTGGTGTCGAAGAAGAGGTAGTAGAGGAAGTAAAGGCTCTGAATTAAATTTGTCATAAGTTTGAACAAGATTGGGTTGAAGAGAGTGAATAATAGAAAATGGGTGTGCAAGGTAGATGAAGATATAATGCTTTTCAAGAAGAAGAAGGAGCCGGTACAACTGATGGAAATGCTGAGGTTCCTACTGAAGGTGAAATGTACACTGAACAATTTGCAAATATTGGTGATACTTCTACAGCACAAGGACAAGAAACCTTTTCAAGGTTTGAGCAAATAATGACCAATCAGTTACACACCATGGAAAGTGATCACAGAAGTCACCACCAATATTGCGAAACACACTTCCAGTTCATCGAGAATCAAGTAGAAGACATCCAATCAAAGATTGGGACGATGTTCTTTGGACCAGATGACTAGGGCGTCTATTGCAAATCTTATTAGTCCCTTCTCTGTCATTTGAGGAATTCAATGTGGGAGAAGTATGCGTGTTGTGTGTTGCATTAGGATTTCTAGGATGGTGTCTTCTCTATGATATTGTATGTTGATTTTAGTTGTATGTTGTTGGGTTCTGCTTTATTTCTTTTCTATTGTTGTTGTTGATGTACTACTGTTAGGTCATCCAACTTTGTTAGCTTCGTTATTTTGTTGCTGGTCTATTTTGAATCATGTTGATGATGGATTGTAATGATGGTTCCCAATATCAATTAAATGTAGTTTGGTTCTTCTTTGAGTGTTCATATTCTAATATTCTTTATAGACTTTGAAGGAGTATCAAACTATGGGGGAGATTTAACAAGCGCCTGGTTAAACTGGTTTGAAAATCTGGAGAAAAACAATTAATTGTTTTTCAATTTAAATTAGTTTATTTTTTTCTAAACCTGTTGTGCTTAACATATTCTAATCAACTATTTTTATAGTAATGCAATTTATGTAGGTTTAGAAGGTGCAACTCAAGACACACTTGTTTGTTCATCAAATTGGGAGAGATTGTTAGCACCGAGGTTGCTAAGTGATTTGATGAAGCCAACAATATGATGAAACCTACATGGATCAAAACTTGTAAAGTAGGATTACTTGAAGCCATCATGGAGCTTGGTGGGAGTTTTGGTCATGAAGTTATGTTCGGTGTGTGTGAGTGTGGTTTTGATTCAAAACCATGTTGCATGATATTCACTTAAGATGAGCTAGAAGATTCATAAGGATTTAAAAAATAATAAAAGTGGATAAATGATTTTGAAAAACCATTTTGAGATCAAAACCAGTAAACTGTTTTTATCCAAAGTCAACTTGCTGGATTTTTTTTGTGTTAGAGAAAAATAATGGATTGAATGATTAAAACAATCGATTGAATTTTTGTTTGTTATAAACTAGTTTTCTATATAAGGGTGATGCGCGATTTAGAACTTACGAAAAACATTTTGAGCAATCAATTTTGTGATTTTCCAAGAGAGAAAAAGCGCCCTTACTATGAAAAAAAGGTTTGACATTGATTTTCGATTAACAAAACATCAAGAATTTTGTTTGTATTTCTGAAAACCTATTTTGATGAAGCTTTCATTCTTTTGGTTAAGTCTATTAACTTTGGATTGTATTGTTGTGTTAGTGATTTCCAATAAACTGTTTTTACTGTTTATCTGATTGTCACTAAATTGTGCTAAATTGTGTTCTTTATTTAGTTTTCTGTTGATCTGAGTGTTCTTGACAATTCTAATTGTGTTTATCACTTGACTAGTCCTTTTATGATATATGTTTCACTCTGATTTTAGTGTATTATTTCCAATTTTACTTAACTATTTTCTAGATAATCTAAACTGCTTTTTGATTCTAGTTTACTATTACCGCATCTGATTTAATTGTGTTATTGTTGAATATTGTTATGTGTGTGTATTTAGTTGATTGTTTGTGATCTGTAATACATTGACTTTTGTTGTGTAATTCAGAATAACCCTTTTAATTGTTTCAATTGAGAGCTTTCATTCTATACTTTAAATACTTTCCATTTTTGGAAAAAAAATTTGAAATTTCAATTTATCCCCCCTCTTGAACTTGGCCTAAACTTGTTTTTCAAGCTTTATTTTCTAATTCATCCAATCTAGTAGGATCAATTACTTTCCTACAAATAGTATTGAAGAATAAGCAAATACGATTGATGACTTGTGTAACATTTTTTGGTAGAATTCCACGAATAGCCACTGGGAGAAGGTATTGCATCAAAACATGACAATCATAAGATTTTAAGCCCATAAGTTTCAAATCTTCCATTGAGACGAGGCTTTTTGATATTTGAAGAGTATCCTTGTGGTACTTTAACTCCTCGCAAACACTCACAAAAGCTGATCTTTTCAGATTTTGACAAAGTATGACATGTTGGTCGCAAGTACGTCTGTTTACCATGATGTTGTGGTTGTAACTCCAACCGAACACCCATCTCAACCAGATCTTTACGAGCATTTATTCCATCCTTTGTCTTTCCTTCAATGTTTTGCAATGTACCAATTATACCATCACAAACATTTTTTTTTTCACATGCATTACATCTATGTAATGTCTAATATCTAACTTTGACCAATATGGAAGTTCCAAGAATATCGATTTCTTCTTTCGTATGTTTTTCTTATCACTATTCTTGAGGGTTTTCCCAAAAGTCACTTCGACGTGACACAATCGGTTATAGACTTCCTCAGCAGTTAAGGGTAGAGGTGCAGTTTTGTCCTCTTGACAACTATCAAAAGCTTTTTTCAACCTGTGATAAGGGTGATTATGTTTCAAAACCCTTCGATGCTCAATGTAAGTTGTATTCCTCCCATATTTTAATTGATGGTAACTTGTGTTCCCTTCACATATCAGGAAAGTGTGATATCCTTTGACACTATAACCACTTAGATTTTCATATGCTAGAAAATCATTAATAGTACAAAATAACAATGCTCGCGAATTGAAATTGACATTTTCATATGCTTCAAAAACTTCAATGCCTTCATCCCATAACAACCTCAAGTCTTCTATGAAAACACTTAGATAAATATCTATGTCATTTCTGGGTTGCCTTGGTCCTGATATCATCATACACAAAATCATATATTTTCTTTTCATGCACAACTAATACGACAAATTATAAATAATTAGTAAAATAGACCATGAACTATGTTTGCTACTTAAATTATCGTATGGAATCATTCCATCTGTTGCAAGACCAAATCTAAGATTTCTTGTATCACTTCTAAACTCAAGATACAAACCGTCGATTTTCTTCCATTGTGGTGAATCGACAACATGTTGTAACAACCCATCACATTTTCTTCCATTTTCATGTCATGTCAAGTTCTTTGCATCCTTAACATTGGCAAAAAAACGTCTTAATCATGGTATGATTGGAAGATACCACAATACGTCTTCATCACTATCATCATCCTTTACTTTGTATCTTGATACCCCGCATTTAAGATACTTATGTAATCCTTCAAACTCTTTTCTATACAATATACAATCATTGGGAAATGCATGTATTTTCCTGTACTTCATACCCATTGGACACAATATCTTCTTGGCCTCATAATGACTGGTCAACAATGTATTACCTCTTGGAAGTATTTCATGCAACAATTCGAGCAATTCAGTGAAACTTTTATCAGTCCATCCATTTCTTGCCTTGATATTAAATAATCTCAATATTATTGACAAACCAAAAACTTGAACAATCGGGATACAATTCTGTGACTGAATCATCTTTCAATGAATCATACACATGTGCTTGGTGGAAACTACTTTCTCCAATATCATGAATCATGTCTTCCATGCAATCCTTAGAATATACATTAGAATATTGAAATTCAGTTGTAGATACAAATGGTAGGTCCAGAACTTGACCATGCCAAGTCCATGTTGTATAGCTCTTGAAGCAACCATCACAAAGAACATGCTTTCATACCAATTCAATATCTAGTTTTTCTTTTTTCATTCAAACAATTCACACACGGACAATAATATTTGTTATTTACTCCTACTCCATTCAGCTTAGCAAATTGTAGAAAATCTTCAACACATTTCTTATACACATCACTGATTTAACTTGTTTTATCCAACTTCGATCCATGACTATAAAAAAATTCATACATATTATACAAGGTACAAATTAAATAAAACACTACTCGAGGATTGAACATCTCCGGACTCAATACCAACACACCATCATGAACATAAATATTAAACAATACACAAATTGTCGAGGATCAATCATCCTGAGACTCAATACCAACATTATTTCATGAACATATACATCATACAAAAATTGTCGAGGGTCGAACTTCCCCGAACTCAATACCAACACGTTTTCATGAACATATATATCAGACAAAAATTGTCGGGGATCGAACATCCCTAGACTCAATACCAACACGCACTCAACATATACATCCAGCATACAACAACCATTTGAATATAGAAAGCATTACAAGCTTACAGAGAGCAGTCTAAACAGTCCAAACATTTCAAAAATACAAAAACATACCTCTTGTAGACGAAGGTGACAGGTGGGAAGAAGTTGAAATGCAAAAAACGCAAATGAACCTAAACGAATCACCAAAACACAACCTACCAAACCTAAAAAATGGAACCAATGAAACCACAATCACAGTTTAGCAAACGAAAATCAATAGTAAAAATGGAACCTACCAAACACAAAGATTGAAACCAAACGACACCAGTGCAAGATGGAAACAACACCAATGCAAGATGAACACGATGGAGCCAATGTAAACACTACAAAACGCAAACAACAAAATGCAACAAAAGGGAACCAATGACAGTGACGAAAATGAAGAGTGAAATGAAAATGCAAACGGTACCAAAGCAAGAACGAAGGTCATTGAGCAAATGTGACTATTGAATCAAATTTTGGGAGTGAAATTGGGCGAGGAACGACGACATCAAGGTGTAGAGGAGAAAGGGCAACGACGCGAGAGAGAAGGTAGAGTGAAAGCGCAAAAGAAAAACTGCACGAGGAAGGTTAAAATAGGGGATACAACAGAGGTTAGGAGAGCCAACCGCCATTGTACCTCATTTAAAAACCCTAACCTAATTTTTAAACAGAAGGGATACTATGGCAATTGGCTCTCTTAATTGTCGTAGTATCTCCTCTGTTTAAAAAAATTGAAAATTTAAACACTCGCTTGAAGAGATACTACGGTGGTTGGCTCTCTTAACCGCAATAGTATCCCTCCTATTTAAACATTTCAATTTAAAAATGGAACATGCACCTCTCAAGGGAGATACTACGACAATTATTAGGCACAATAGTCGTAGTATCGTTCCACTTAATTTCAAAAAATGCAGTTCCATTTTGATTGCCATTTTATCCTGAAGTAGAATGTGGTTTTTCTACTAGTGGTTGTGTCTTAGTTTCTCTATTACATGTTCTAGTCTATTTTTCTATTACTTAGCTTTTAATTTTTGAATCCTCCATGTTTTGTTGACAGTATTTTTTAGTCCTTGTCATGTTATAAATTCCATAGTAGTCCTAAATCGTTTACCAATTTTTCTTAGTCATAAAATTAGAAAAAGAATTGAGCGCTTACATCTAGTTGTTTTTAGTTCTTCTTTTCCTATTAGTTCATTAGAAAAATCCTAAAACTCGTTTTCCTTAGTCTTAAGTGCAGACTAAGACATTTTTGTTTGGTGTCTTTGAGTTTCAAATTGAATTATTCATTAAAGAACATCTTACACATGTTGAAATTGAAATTGTGAGGAAATTTTACTTTAAGTTGTGTGTTGTGTGGAGTTTATATTACTATCATTGTGACCTAATAGAAACAAGATAGAAAGTGAAAAAAAAATCAAATTTGAAAAAAAGCAAGCAAGGCCAAAATATATAAATAAAAAGAGAAGAAAAGAAAGTCATAGACACACTAATAACATTCTTTGATGCTTCCATTTTCTCTTTAAGTTGATTACATGAGATTGATTGATTTGTGAAGCACCATTGATTGTGAAGAATTGTTGGATTTTGATAGTGCTGAAACATACTTATTCATTTTGATTCAATTTGAGTTTTGTTTTGTTTTTGTAATCCAAATCTAGACCTATATTTAGGTTCCATTTTTGTGTCTTCACCAAATTGTGGCTTATTTGTTGTTTGTCAATTTTGTTCATCTTTGATTTTTTTCATTGATTCTATCACTTGCTGTTCAACTTTTTAAATTGAATTCTTTTATATTTTATTACTTCTTACTCTCTAAGGGCTGGGAACCTCACTTTTCCACAAGAATTCTTGCTTGAAACTCACTATTTCCTTAGGTAGCATCTTAGGTGTTGGTGGTTGAGATACTGGAAGATTATTTCTAGAAGACTAAAAGGAGTATTTCAAACACTTGAGGAGAGGGGTTGTACCAAAACTAGACTAAAATTGTGCAACTTGAATAAAGAAAGATATCAAGTGAACTAGTGACATTACAGCATCAGTGACACAAGAAATTTTGCAGTTCAATTTTTGCTTCTCATGAAACTTTTTACAAATTTTAATTTATTGTATTTCTTTTCTTTGCTTTGGTGTATTGGGAAGATGTCTTTGGTGCAATCCAATCTCCATTGCTAAAGTTTGTAATAGTTAAGCATTTAGACTTGTGAAAGTCTGTTAAGGGGCTTCAATTGTTAATTACACTTTCACTTAGGATTTCCTCTAGTTTTATAGTTGTGATTTAGATATCTTTACTTGTATTTTTATTTCGTTATTTTAAGGTCTCGGTGACAATTAGGTCATATGCTTATAAAAATTCAATAACCCCTTGGTCTTTACTACTCCTTTGATTACACATATTTGGAGAAAATCTTTTGGAAGTTTTTTACACAGAGATTTTGTGAAAGTGGTCTAGGAAAGAGTTGATGCTTAAGTGTCTCCACTAGTGACCTACCTCTCTTTTCTATGTGTCTATTTAGTAAACTTTCAACATCTTTCTATTTTAGAAAACTTAACTAACTATAAAACCTTTTGTGAAAACTCTTTATCACTCACTCTTTCATCAAAATTTGTCTATCTAACATTTTTCGTGAAAACATCATTTTTGGTAAAAATGAATGATCACTCTCACTCATCCAGTGTGCATAACCACCATGAAGATTTCAACATGAGAGATTAAGTGAGGAGATTGAGAGAAAACAAAATAAAATGAGAGAAAGATATTGAATAAATAAGAGAGATGTTTGCTCAATTAGTGAAAAATCAAGAAAGAACCTAAAGCAACCTACTGAGTGGTCCAATATGAGAAAGAATCACCATGATGACCCACACTCCCAAAGTGATGGGATGTTTAGTAGTCACCACAATGATGAATACTATCAACAACCCCCGAGAAAAGGCCCACTAATCAAACCTTTTCCTAAGGATTCTAAGGTTGACCTTTCCTCCTTGTAATATTGAAGAGTATTTAGATTGGGAAATGAAGGTTGAGCAGATATTTGAGTGCCACCAGGTAGACCATGAGAGAAGAGTGTCCCTAACTAAGTTAAGCTTTTAAGGACCAACTATTTATTGGTGGACATCTTTAGTTTGAGACTATTAGCATTTTTTTTCTTTTAATAACAAATGCATCAGTCACAAATGTAGCAAGTGATAAATATATTGCTTTCTCCCAAAGGACTTATGTAATACAAGACAATAGATTGGGAAATGAATTGATAACTAATTTATACTACAAATTATTATCAATATTTAAATTCATAAACAAGAAAATAAAACTATGCAAAAATAATTAAAATATTTTTGGTACTTTTAATGAGCACTTAGAAGCAGAAAAAGGACGGAGATGATATGGAATCCAATCGCCAGGGTTAAATTTCACCAAACCTCATTCTCACACATAAAAATTATTACCTTCTTTCCAAACTAATGTCAATGCCAACCCACAATAATACCCAAACCCTAATTCCTTCGGTATATGAGCCTAAGTTTCCTATTAACAAATAATTCCTTGATCAATTACATCAAAAATACTTGCTTTTGCCACAAGGGTCTTAAAACAACAAACAAATTGATATGTATTTATTTTAACCATTTTCCTAATGCATAGTGATAAGAATAATGACAAGTTTTGGACCATTTTACTGTATTTGGGCTTATTGGTCCTTAATTCAAAGCTTGACTCAATTTGATGAAATTTTAAGAAATTTTCCAAACTTGATCATGTTTCGTATTTTATCCATAATTTTTGCTAAAGACCTCAAATTAACTTGATCTTTATGTCTTTTTGCAGATAACTCAAAGATCTACAAACTTTGTGAGAGGATCCAAGACCAAATTCGGAAAGTAAAGTGGACAAAATCAGCCTTGAAGTTGGTGTACGGAATTTGGAGAGCACTTTGAGCAGAAATATTCAATTGAGGACAACTTAATCATTTCACCTCCAAATGAGTTGGGATCAAAACTGTGCGTTTTTGGTTTATTAGGGCAACGTACATGTGGGCTTGGGCCAACTTAGGTCAAAAAAAATTTTCAATACTGTAATGACGAGTGTAGGGCAGCCACCAACAATGTTTTTGAGACAATTTTTTAATACAGTTTGACTTACTTGTTTCTTCTTGGCTTGTTCTTCGTTTCTGCAATTTTATTTTCATATTGATTCACTTTGCTTTTTTATCTTTGGTTATTGTTCATGTTCATTCCACCATGAGTGACTAAAGTTTGTACTCAATCCGGTCCCAAGAGGTTATCCCGTCTCCGTTTATCGCTAGGTTCGTATTTTGTATTGTTTTTCCGCAATTACCTACTCATTTTCTGTTTTTAATTCGATTGTTGAATTTAATGGTTTGATTGAATCTGTAAATGAATGAATATAGTCTGATTGGAATGTATTATGGAGTTCCCAAGTCGGAAGCCGAACCGATGATGTTGCTCACCATGCTATTGCATTGGTTTGGCACACTAGGTGTTTGATAAAATTCTCTGCAATTGTGGTGTATTCGGGATGTTAAATAGGTTTAGGGATTCCGGTCTGTTTAACCCACGAATGTAATTGGATATTGTTTAGAAATCAGTGAGGGATTTTGGAGAACCGAAGGGAGACCGGGTTGATTTTCATTATGTGAACTTCTCTATTTTGTTTGAATAGTTTTTTTTTGTTTATTTTGTTTATTTTGCTTAAGTGTCATATTTGCCAACCCCCACCGTGCTACTGTTTTATATTTTTAGTGATTGGGAACGTTCGAGTGGTACTTAGAAGAATGACCTAGGTCAAATTTATTGCAAAATCTAGCCTCCTAGTAAATTTGGGACGCGTTCGACAATGCATATCACAGATCATGCTCTATTCCTAGATACAATCTTTCATTAGATATTTTGATTCAGTTCCGGATTACAAAATATATTTTCCGATATCCCAAGAATCAAAGATCATGGGATGGGTGATCAAGTCATAACTAGTAGTAAGCATATAAACAAAATACTACATTTGAATGAAAAGACATATATACGAAACATATGCATGAGCACCAAAATCTATTACATGAGAGTTTAACCAATTAAATGTAATCTCAACAAGATGAAAATGGTGAACAATGGAGGAAGATGGATATACAAAGAAGAGAAAAGGGAATCCTCCAAACCCTAGCCATCATCCAAGGCTACACTTTTCTAACTTCTAGATAGAGTCTGATTTCCAGATGGAGTGTAGTGTCTAACCCTAAAGTAGAGAGTCCTTTAAATTCAAAAATTTTTGAGCTTGCGCCCGACCCAACTTCAATGTGTCGAGTGTAATTCAAATGTCTACTCTCAAGTTGATTAGCGCTAGGCACAACTTCCCTGGCATCGGGCTTGAGTTGCTTGCGTGCATTTTCCCTTTTATATACTCCTTTATGGGCTCCAATTCTACTTTTCTCGATTCAATGCTTTCTGTATATTTTTATAAGTAGGAGAATTAGTATTACTTTCCATTACCACACTCCAATAATCAATTATTAACAAAAACCTGATAAAAGAAAGAAATAAGTAGGTTCCAAGCTTATAAAGAGTTGGTTTTATTATGAAAATTGGCTCCAAAATATGATAAAAATAAATGTTATGAGAGACCTTAGGATCCATCATAATATCTAGATACAATATCAAAATGAGTTTAGTGTTGTTCTAAGAAAACATCGTGTGTTTTCTTATGAGTCTCTAAAGTCTCCAACAAAAAGACCTGAGTGTCGAGGAATATAGGTAGAAAATGGAGTTACTTCTTATAAGGGCGAGGATTAGAGAGGAACCTATAATAACTATGGCTAGGTTTCAAAGTGGCTTCAATTATGAAACTCGAATAACATTGAACTTAGTCCTTGTAATATAATTTAAATGTCCTAGTTCAACTCTAGGAAAGACTATCCTACCACATCCTATCTTAGGAGGGACTACAAGAGAGAGAATAACTTGTTAGCATTTTTCTCCTTATGATGGTAAGTGCACTAATCACAAATGTAAAAATTAATAAATATGTTGTTCTCTCCTAAAGGGGTTGTCATACACAATAATAAATATAATTATAACAAAATTATATTATAAATAATTTCAAAGTTTAGATTTTTAAGCAAGAAAATAAAATTAAAACAAATAAAATATATTTTTGGGATGTTTTATTGAGCAGTTGAATACAGAAAGAAGGATAAAGATGATATGAATAGAATTGGTAGGATCAAACTTCACCAAACGTCATTCTCAAAGCACTTCAAACTTTTTTCCCTACATTATTTTATTTTCTCTTTTTTATCCTTTTTTATTTTTTTTATATGTTTATGGCTTGACCCACAACCTTTTCTTAAATTGTCTTTATACTCCCCATATAATACTTTTAATTTCTCCTAAACTTAAATCGCACTAAGTGAAAATACTTTTAGGCTAAGTTCAAGAGGGAGGTGAATTGAACTTTACAAAATTTTTGAATTTAGAAAGTAAGGAAAACATTTTATGCAAAATGAAAGTTTCTAAGAATCTCAAAGATCAATAATTCAAGGTGCAAAACAGAAAATTAATCAATTTCAATGCGATATTGCTGATAAAACCAGTAGTATAAAAGCAAACCAGAATTGGATTGAAAAGACCAGAATTGATAGAGATACACACAGAAAGATTTACATATGAAATGGGCAAAGATTATATTCAATGATTCAAGATTGTGATGCAATACAAGTGCAAATGAATTAGTCTATGAGTAGCAAATGAACCTATGTAGAATTGAACGAAAGGCACAAAACAAAATCTTATGCAGAGAGAAGGGTCAGAGAGACAAGTACAGAGCAATTATACTAGTTCACCCTTCTTCAAGGGCTACGTCCAGTCTTTCTTGTAACCCTAGCAAGAAAAATTTAACTATCAAACATTGAATTGTATATGCTTACAATCAAGAACACCTCTTGCACCCTACAAAATCAAAAACACCACTGAATATTCAACCTTGCACCCTACAAACCCAAATTTTCAGAATTCACCATTACTAAACCCTATAGTATCACCAATATCCAACACATGAATCAACACAAGTTTAAGATTAAAGTTTCAGAAACTCCCTGATTTCCAAAAAAGATGATCAGTGTAGAACCTTGAAGAACACCAATGGCCCAGGAAAAACTCAATTCTTTGAATTTCTTCAATAACGATTCTTTGATCTTTGGAAAACCAAAGTGCTTTGTTTTTCTGTATCAGAATTCTTGTTTTTCACTCACGTCTTCGCGTGTTCTCTTCTGTTTATTCACTTTGAATGTCTAGGTATATAAAACATATGATACCCAAACAATTTTAAAAGCAATTAAAATAGTTTGAATTTAACGCACGAATAAATCGATTTCTTAAAAGTGGAATTGATTTATTTTCTGTTAAAAACTGAAATTTCAAATGATTTTCCTCGAAAACTTTTTTGCTCAGTTTGATTACTTTGGTTTTAAGTTTGTTTTAATTGTGCCAAGGATTTTCTTCTCAGTTGTGCACATGTTCACCTTCACTTTCAATCAGACTCACTCACACCCACTAGGACAATGACTAAGTCTTTTTCTTCAACTTCCATGTTTGGCTTTGTTTTTGCGCAATTGCTTGACTTCATCAAATATTGAATCATGTGAGATTCTTAACACTAAGGACCATGATATCCTTATTCTCTCAGCTCATAGTGAGGCAATCAAGGCTAGAACATTTAAGGATTAAAGGCTCAAGGATGAAGAATTTTTTTTTTCAAAGTTAAAAAGGAAGCAAAAGGTTTTATTAGAAAAAAATAAGGTTGGTTATTTAGTTCAAACTATAGTGAAATAAAAACAAAAATGGTCTTGATCACATGTAATCACGCAAATGAATAATTAGCATAGAAACTCAAGCAAAGTCAATTATGAGTTAAAAGTTATAGCACACAATGAATTAAACTCTAAAACCCAAAATATCACTTGGGCATCGTTGGTACCAAAAGTTGTCATATAATATTCCACAATTATTAATTACAAATAAAATATGAAGGAGAAAGATATTTTATGTGAAAGAGTGTCTTGAGAATTAAGAGTGTTCCTCTTTCATTGCATTTGATGTCTTATTTTGAGAAGTTTTATCAAGTGGTAGCTTGCCTTGCACATATCAAGTCTTCACCTTTCTCCCCTTTAATCCATTTTAGGTTTTATTTTCTATTTGTTTCTTGTTTCTATTATGTTGTTCATCATGGATAAATGTTTTCTTCTTTTATGGTATTCAATTTTTGCACCTTTCATTCATTATTGTGTATGAGTTTTGTTTTCCATATTTAAGTGGGTTGATCTATATCCTACATGCCCCATACAATCGATATCAACACATAATCACCTAGATCATCTAATGCACATAATGACCTAGACGTATAGTGTAATTTTTTCTTTACTTTCTAATGTATCTCCACCAATTACTCTTTAATAAAAGTCACGCCCAAAAGGATTTTCAGACCATTGAATCTTTCTTCAACAAGAGGTTTTGTAATATCAACATGTTAATCATTTGTAGGCATAAATTACAAACCCACATTGCCCTTTTGTACATGGTCTCTTATGAAGTGATGCTTGATTTCAATATCTTTAGCCCTAAATGCAAAAAATGGGACTTTTGGATAAGTTGATTGGACTAATGTTATCACAGAATATAGGGATTTTACTTTCCTGAACATTGTAGTCTTGTAAGTGTTTCTTCATTTATACCAGTTATGTACAACAATAATCTGTGACCGATTCTGTGACCGATTTCTGTGACCGAATCTGTGACCGATTCTGTGACCGATTCTGTGACCAATTCTGCGACCGATTCTGTGACCGAATCTGTGACCAATTTTTTTGGTCACTGATAGTGACCGATTTTTTCGATCATTGATTTGGTCACCGATAGTGACCAATTTTTTGGTGACTAATTTCGGTTACTATTTGGAAATTTTCTAGTAGTGGGTCGTCGTTGTCGTCGTTATGGTCTTCATTGTCATCATCGTTGTCGTCGTCGTTATTGTCGTCATTGTTATCGTTGTCGTAATTGTTGTCGTTGTCGTCATTCTTGTTGTTGTCATTGTTGTCGTTATTGTCATCATTGTCATCATCGTTGTGTTGTTGTCGTCGTTATTGTCGTCATTGTCCTCGTTGTCTTCGTTGTTGTCGTCGTTGTTGTCATTGTTGTCATCGTTATTGTCGTCGTTCTGATCGTTACCATTGTTGTTGCTATCGTTGTTGTCGTGTTTCTCGTTATTGTAGTCGTCCTTGTCGTTGTTATTATCATAGTTATCGTCACTGTTGTCGTTTGTTGTCATCGTTGTTATAGTTGTAATTGTCATTGTTAGTGTTGTTGTCGTTACTATTATTATTATTATTATTATTGTGATTATTATTCTTATTATTTTTATTAATATTCTTATTATTATTATTATTATTATTTGGCAAGATATGTGTGTATGGTAAAGGACAAATATGTAAATTTAAAACTTAAAAGATAGTGAGGATATGATAGATAAAATGGACGGAATTGTAAAATATTATAACCATTATGGTAGCAGTTACAATTATTAAATAATTTAAAATTAAGATGAAAAAATAATATAAAAATAATAAATTATTTTATTTTTATTTTTATAAAATATTTAAATTAGAAAAATTATAAAATTGTTATTTGAATTAAAGTTTATATTTTTAATTTGTAAAATAATATCTAAAAAATTAATAGTAAAAGTGAAATAAAATTGTTGGGATATTTTTTATAAATAAATATTAATTAAATGATTTAATATTATTATTAATAAAATATAAATAATCACATTATTAAATGGTTTAATATTAAAAAATAGAAATAATATTATTATTGTTAATAAAGTAAATATTTATACAATACTTAATATAAAATTATACTTATATTTCTGGTGTATTTTTTCAAATTTTTCACATATATAATATTTTTTTTTATTTGTTACAACTTTTAAAAGATTTGATCAATAATTGTTAGTTTTAGAAAATTAGAGCAAAACAATTGAAAAGAAAAAACATGAAATGAAAACATATAAGACATGCTAATTTAATCACCAATTCTTTATATTTCTTGAACCCATAAATAAAATAAAAACAATTATATGCGGCTTAGAGCAATACTTCTTTGATTTCAAATCCTTCACGCAGACTCTCTTATCGATAGCACATGCGCGCATAAGACAATAACTTGCAAGGTCCAGCCACACGCACTATCGCAACAAGAATATGATGATAGAAACTGACTGCTGAAGCTAGATTTCTATATTCACACAACACAAGCAAGCAACCTCTGCCAATGTGAGGACAATTTCGAATGCTTTTTCTTTTCAGCCACGTGAATTCGACCATGTGGGAATTCAAGATCCCAAGAGTTTGCTTTGAAGTCAAGAAATACCTGTTTGTTTTGGGATTTAATTCTAACTTTCAAAACAGTTAATAAATTAATCAATATTTCATATTACAGAAGGTCTCGAAAAATGTGTGAAATGGTAATTTCTGCTGAGTTTCAGTTTATTTTTATTTTTTTAAAATTAAAGTTCCTCCTCGCTATTTGTTTAAACCGATAATAAATTATTTTATTAAATAACAATAAATCAGGTTACTTTTTATTTCCTAAAACTGAATCCTCCTTCCTCTCTTTTCACGATCAATAATAAACCACCTTATTAAAGATTATATATTTTTTCAAAAACTATATAATATAATTCGATACAATTCTTTATAATATTACATTATTTACAATTTTATTTTAAGTTATAAAAATTTATAATTTTTAACATATATCAATTAAATATTGACAAATAAGTTTATATTTTATTTTTCTCAACTGAAATTTCTTTCTCGTCTCTTTTTCATGACCAATAATAAATAAACTTATTGAATCTATGTTTTAAAAAATTATACGATATATATATGCGAAAAACAAATATAAAGGGAGGGTTAAATTATATTTTAAGAACTTTTTATAGTTTTTCACAAATATTGTCTAAGGAAGTATAATCAAAAGATAGATTTATATAGGTTAGACAAATTGACAAAGATTTTTGAAAATTGAGTTCGGAAATTTCATTTTCTTAAGTTAGTGAAGGAGTTATAACATGTAATTTAGGAATATAAGGAGGGAAGAAAGTATCCAAGACGTTTTTTTTATACTAGTTTATCTAATAGTGCAAATTACGTCTAGTCCTAAATTTACTGATTAAGTAAGAAAAACTTTGTAAGAAACAAATGAGTATTCTTTCGATTTTGATGGAATAAGCCTAGCCACCCAAACTACAAAATAAAGAGGTCATGAAGCTATATACTGAACCAGGAGCTTAACAAGAGATTAAGCCTAATTGGGTTTGATTGGGCCTTCAATAAGGCATTTGAGCCCAAGGTTAACTTTGAAGAATATCACTCTAGAAATATTGGAACATCAAGATTACAAGACCCCTAATTTTAAAATTGTATAGAGTAGTGTAGAATTTTATTTTAGGCCTTGTGTTTTATGCCAAGCTAGTGTAGGATTTCTAATTTTTTGGCCAAGGTTTGTAGAAGACAAAACCCTAACCTTAGGAGAGGGAAGTTTGTGCCTATGTCAAAAACCCTAGCTTGCCAAGCAAGTTGGGGTTAACACTCTACTAGGGCTAGATGGCACCACATGGCTTGTTTTCCATGCTTCCTTGCCACATGGCACACTCCTAGTGGTGAGGATCCTCTTTACTCATAGTTTGCCAATTGTTATGCATTAATTTGACAACTTTTTTAAAAAGTTTTGACCAATATGTAAAATTAACTTGGAATCAATAATTATATGCTAGCTAATTTTGGCCATTCTACTTGTTGCTCAGTTCTCCCTAAGTTAGTCTCCTTCTAGACTTAACCTAGAATCTTTCCTAGTTAGTTGCACTCACCTCTGACTCACAAATTCATATCTCCACATCGATCCATTGAACTTTTCTTGAGTTTTAAGAATGCTTCCGCTCATCAAAACTCCTTCATCATCCATCCATTAAAAAAATAAAAAAGATGACTCAAAAAAAGAGCATTTTCCATCATATGATATCAGAGCTATGTTTATAGAAAGTTAAGTAACTCTTATTCTATTTTTTTATAATTTCCATGTTGTTCATATGTTTTCTTCAGCATCTCGAACTTGTTTACCAATTAGTTTTGTGTTATTATCTCTTTGTTTGTTTCAAATCATTTAGTTCATTTTGAACCCTCAAGTTTGTGCTTTTAGGAGTTATTGTGTTCATATCTATGTGTTCTTTTGATCTTTTTAGAGTCTTCTTCAACTTTTGTTGGGCTAAATGATCTTATATTTAAGTCATTTTGATTTTAACATCGTATATGTTTTGTTTAGAATCATGTTTAGTCATAAATTCAACTAGTGTGCTTTTCAATTTTGTGTTGCCACATAGGGTTGAAGTCTTGTAGGATCTTCAACAAAAAATACATCATCAATTTCCTTTAAAACTTTTTCAACTTGAGGAGGTAGATTCCTATGTTTAGTAGTAGTAGCAGTGCATATGAGTGTTCCTTTACACAAAATAGGGTATGGAGGTTGTTTAGTAGGGAGAACATGTTCTATTGATTTATGTGACAAAATATTTTCCCTTTGAATGACCTCGTGAGAAGGAACACCAATCTCCCACACCTCTAACCCATCTTTAGGATCAACTTGTTTTATTCTTAGACTATTTTTTTCACTTTCTACTTTTTTTTCATGTGTATTCGGTCCTTCATTGCTTGTGGTGGTGTCATAGGATGTAATACAAAACTTTTATTTTGATGGGTAAAAGTAATCTCATTAGTAAAACCATTTTCTTGTTAAATTGTCACGATCCTCCTAATAAGACATTACAAGCTTCCATGGCACTACATCACATAAAATAGTATCATTGTATTTGCCAAAAAAATGTGACTTTTACTTGATTATTTACATTTATCTCCCCATCTTCATTGAGCCAATGTAGTTTATATGGTTTTGGGTGGGGGATAATAGTCAAAATTAATTTGTCAATTAGTATAGTACTACAAAAGTTGTAACACAACCTTCTTTCTATGATAAGAGAAGGGAAATTGGGCCTTGACATGTCCTTGACGCAAATATTTGAAGCAATCATTTTCACTAGTGTGAGTGCGTAATAATGCTTTATTTTATTTTTAGTTTTTTTCTTTTGCCAGGTTTGGGGAAGGATCTTTAGAATTTTCCTTTATTGATTTTCCCTCCATCTTATATCTTAAGATAATATTTAGAGTGGAAACTTTTTCCTGCTCTTTTCCTTAAAATTTGTTGTTCAATCTTAATACACAAATGGACCAGGTCATTGAAATCTCTGTAAGGCAAAAGTTTCACATTCTCCCTTATCTTATGACTTAGGCCATACTATGCATTAGTGGTCAGTCTTATTGAGAGATAAACGCTTGCACTAGGAGTTAGTTATACTATATTGGAATAATTTAAAGAGTACACTTAGGCGAAGACACATTCCTTCTTATTACCGTCAGGAACTAATGGACAAACTTCATAGGCTATGAAAACGTTTTAGGCTGAGTTCAAGAGGGGGGTGAATTGAACTTTGAAAGATTTTAACCAATTTAGACCTTTGAAAATAGTTTTCGCAATCTGAAAAACTTTAATGAATCTTGGTGCTAAAGAAATAGGGTGCAGTAAAGAAATAAATTGATTCATGGCACGAACGAATCAATTTGTTATACTGACAGATATAAGCACACAACTGATTCTCAATAACACTGAATTGCAATTTCACAGCAGCACATTAATCAGGTCAGGTTCACACTGTTTTAATTTCAAAATACACTCAGAACAGAAACATACAAAAAATCAAACTTGAATGAAAGCAACGAAGAGCAATATTACAAAATACTAATTTAAGACTTCTAACACAGCACTATACTGATTGGAATCAATATTAATAAATCTGATAAAGTTTCCTACCACCAGTAATTGATGCAAATCAATGTCAGCACAGGATCAAACACACAAAAGTATCAAGAATCACACTGCAGTAATGGACTCTTAAGTATGCAGCAACTCAGATTCTTAACATTGCAGAACAACTCTCAAATCAGATTTGTTCAGAATTAAAACTGATGTGACATTACAGATTATTCAGTTTTCCAGCAATGCAGTCAATTTCCAGTTAATGCTGTGTGTAATTCAATGTTTGAAAAGAAACAATCTGTTAATCAAAATTTCAAGAACAGCTACAATAGAATAATCATAATCAACACACAATTCAAGTTACAATGCACACATCAATATTCAACAAAGGACTTAAACCAGTTTTATCAAGATTACCGAAAATTAATTCAATCTTTCAATTTAATTCAGTGTGCAGTGCAAGAACAAATCAAGATTATAAGAAAAGGGTTCAAGAAGAAGAGACACAATCAATT
>Ga0209700_105988_pt1 | contig 19624 bp, 11 predicted proteins | sample SiratroredBW_FD_187528 | JGI IMG/M metagenome (GOLD analysis project Ga0209700, IMG submission 187528) | Root nodule microbial communities of legume samples collected from California, USA - Siratro red BW (SPAdes) (version 2) | ecosystem: Host-associated > Plants > Roots > Nodule | place: USA...
GATATCTCTCTTAAAAGATTCAATTAGGGATATCATTTTAGGAATGTTATAAAGACGTTATTTCGATCATATTAAGATAATAAATTTTTGATATATTTTTTTAAGCAATGATAAGTGTGTATTTTGTTGTTAAAATGCATACATAGAAAGAAAGAGACAGATAATTGTATATAAAATATTTAATTTCATACCAAATTAAGTTTTATAGAGTTTAAACTATATAACATTTTTTTTTCTTTATGAATTGTGACATGCAATTTATAAAATCTTGATAATACTATGCTTGTAATCTTTTGAATAGTTAAATATAGTTTTAGCTTATATAAAGTTAGATAATTTCTATTTTAGTACTTATACCATTTTTATCCATTTCTATGAAATTTGAAATCACTTTTTTAATTCTTATATGTGTGGCTTTTAGTTTTAGTTCATGCAAAATAATTTTCTTTGATTTTAGTTTTCTAAAATTATAAATGTAAATTCCAAAATATATATTGTTTATCATATAGTGAATCTAACAAAAGATCTATACATGATATTTTAAAATACTTCTTATACATATCCAATATTTATATAAATATAAATATATTTACAAAATGAAGTCTAAAATAAAAGCATATAATCTTTCAAATACTCATATATTTGTATTTACTCGTGTATAATCATCCATAAGTAAGAATAAGATAATGAAAAGAAAAATTATAACATACTTAATACATGCAAAAAGAACAAATCACACCAGTCATCCATAAGAATTCCTTTAAAGACTAATATATAAAGTTTTAATACTAAATACATAATTTATATACTTAAAAAGTTAAAAGTTAGTTTTTTGCTTCTCTTCAAGTCGGTTTCTAAAGTTTTATATCAAAATTTAGAAATTTAGAACAAATTATCCAATCATAATCAAAATTTAGTAAATAATAAAACAAATTGAGAAAATCACATTCCTATCAATATTGATCACCAAATCATTCATAAAAAAAAAATAATAAACTTTTTTTAAAGTAAATATGAACTTATTTTATTTAAAAATAAAATACATCATCCATCTTATTTAAAATTTAAAAATATATTTAAAATTTTTTATTTTTTCGTTTTGTTTTTCTATTAATTACATCATCCATCTTATTTACTACTCTCTTCTTTATTTGTCTTACCCAATTAAGTTGTACCAACATTTTCATTGAAAATTGTGTGAAAGTATAATTATCGTAAATGGTATGTGGTGATAAATGGGTTGTACACGTAGTATACTACTATGCTTCTAATTGAAAAAAATTACTTCTACCATCAATGCCGTGAAAGATAAATAGATGTGTGTATTTTCTGCTGAAATAAATGCATGTTCTAAAGCAACGAAGGGGAAAAGGAAATACCTCATAAGAAAATACAAAATGCAAAACATTAGTGATCTAAAGTTCTCCAAAAATATATTTGCTATTAACAATTTAAAATTGTAACAATATCTATAAATTAATATTATAATAATATTTATAAGAATATTAAGATAAAAGTCAACATTGTCATGGTCGTTTTATGATTAAAAAGAAATTGGAGCACTAAAAGGAAATTAAAATAAATGGACTGCCCACTCCCACCCAACTGACAACATAGCCATCATCGTATTTGTCCTTTAAACTTTCATTTATTTTAACATTATATTGGATTATAGATAAAGATTTCAAATCATTATGCCGTGAATTTTATTCACCCTCAAACATAAAGTTCGCGGAATTGTATTTACAAATCTTAGTAATTTCACTCATTTAATATTTTGAAAATAATACATACAGCTTTATTATTATTATTATTATTATTATTATTATTATTATTATTATTATTATTATTATCCATAACAAATAAACTTATATCAGGAGTTAAAAGACTTTTTCAATAAGAATAATTTTAATTATGAGATAGTTTCATTATTTTTTTTGTAAAATTATAAACTCCGTTAGTCTTTATCTTATATAGGAGTGTTGGACAATTCGAATTTATATTATTTAGATCTAAACAAATTATAATTTCAACTCTACAAGATGTGTAGTGGATAAAATACTTTCAGGAATAAGAAAATTATAACTGCCTTTTTTTGTAACTTTGCATTTATTTATAGAAATTAATAAAAAATTTATGATTTGATAGGTCTTTTGAGTATTTCCATTTATATTGTTGTTTAACTTGTACATTAAAAAAAAAAACATAACACTATCTTGGACATAAAATATTAAAAACATTAAGTTTGTTTGCATGTCTTTCTTATCAAACACAGCTCATGAAATCAAAAATATTTCTATATAACACTTTGTATTAAATAATTAAATATATATTTTAAATTCATAATCACATGGCTTTCATAATAATTTAAATTTATAATGTATGTTAGAACTTTGGTAAACATTGAATTCTATTTTCATAAGACACATAAGCACATACATTGACTCTAATTCAAAGATCTACCTTTCCTGAGTTTATCTTTCCAACACAGCTACCTTACATAACATAGAAACTAAGGTTTTCCAGATAAATTTATATCATATGTCAAACCAACTATTTTTCAAACTGTAGATTTTGTAACAATCTAGAAAATCTGTCATTTGAGTATAAATTTGTCATTTAAGTAGAAATGATAGAAGTGGAATGAGTTTGATTATTATATTATTAAACTGAAAATGTGTATTTATAGAAAAAGTAAGTAGTCAAGTCTCATTTCTACTCAAGTCATCATCTCTCTAAAACCCCTAACTCTCTTTTTCCTCTCACTTCTCTCTAAGTCTCCGCTTCCGTAACTCATCAGTTTCTCAAGCGGAGCTCACCGTTGGACTCGTAACGGAGAATAGAGTAAGTCTACCCGATCAGAATCTCCGTTAGGGTAACTTCATTTTCTGCCCTCTTCCCTTAGAACCATTTTTAGGTTTTCGTTTTCTTCTACCTTATGAGCTTGTAGGTGGCCTCTGAGTTATCAGATGGTGCCTTTGTGAGCTTAGTTCCTTAGTGTTTTAGTCTGATCGTTGATCAGAGATCCTTTGGTGCAGATTCGAGTTCTTGAAGATCTCAGGCTTTGGGGTTGTTAGAGAGAACTTCTAGTGCAATTCAGGTAAGGGAATCTGACTTGCATTTTACTTAATTCCAATTTGTTCGTGAGTTAGGGTTTCATTCAAAATATGTCTGTGAAAATGCATTTGTGATGGTTTATTTGCTGGCATGAAACTTAAGTTGAGTTCTTGATTGTTATTCATTCTGGTATGTATGATGAGTATGTGGTAATTGATGGAATGCAAGTTGAATTTCTAGTTAAGTTAGTCATCTGAGACATGTGTAGTAGCTATGTGGTAGTAAAAACTGCATAAATTGTCTGATAACTGATGTTTTCTGCATAATTCGCCCAGGCGACATCATGTCGTCCAAACGACATTATCTCGCTCAGGCGAGAATGGTTCCGAGTAGCAAGTATGTTCTCTGGACTGTTTTCTCCCAGGCGAGAAAGCCCTTGGAGCAAGTGTGCTCTCTGGAGTGTTTTTGCCTAGATGAGAAATCTTTTGCCCAAGCGAGGAGGTATTCTCGCCCAGGCGAGAGTATTTTCGCTAAGGCGAAAAAAGACCTTGCTCTATGAAATATTTTCACTCAAGCGATAAATTTTTCGCTCAGGTGAGGGGTATTTTCGCCCGGGCGAAATTGGTCTAGCTCAAGCTAAAAATAATAATTTTTTTTGGCTTTTTGTTTTCGATTATTTAACTCTTTTGGAATGCATAAAATAGATTAATTAATAATTTAAGTTTAATTATACTTATGGTTTAGTGACTTCTTTAAATGTTAAGATTGAAGTGGAGATTGAGATTTAAAAGTGAATGAATGCATTAGTAGAGATTTATATTGTGATGTGATATTGTTAAAAGTGTTGATAAAGTTGGTCAAAGCCTAGGCATAGTGTTTTCAGGAAAGAAAACACCCGTGTCTTGGTTAATTAAGAAGTGCATTGTCTAAGGATTTGATTAATAACGATTGATATGTTGAGTCTACTAGTAATAGGAATCAAATAGATGATCATTACTAGGTGGTGAGAGTTGAAGAAGGTCTGAACTGGGTGACTTCAGCTTGAAATATAGCTGGTCAGGAAAGTCTCAAGGGGACTAACCCTGTCATACATGATTGATGATTCATTTGTGTGGGGGCTGTGTGGATTTCACAGTTTGGAGATGTATGACAGGTGCATATCTCGGGGTCTATTCAATGAACGAATCTTCCGGAAGTAGAGTCATGTTTGTAGTGTGTTAGATTCTTATATTGTGATGATACATGAAATTGAATGTCTTTTATTTGTTAAAATTTGGTTAGTTTACCCTTTGCTTTTGGTTGTATTGTGTTTGATTTTCTATCGGTGATGATCGTGTCTTGACACGGGATCAGATAGTACTGCAAATGGATCTTTGGGAGATCATATCTAGGTTGAAGGATGTTGTTAGGAATATTATCATATTTTGAAAATCTTGTATATGATATTGTAAATATGTTATGAAATTTCAATTTAGCATTATTATTTAATCTTGATGCAATGTTAACTATGAAGTACTCTAAGATATGCATAATGTTAATACTTTAGTTGGCTTAATATAAACTTTAATTTTGTGGGGTGTTACAGATTTAGTTATATGAACCTCTTTCGACCCTCACCACCTAATAATTTTCATCTATGTGATTGTAATATCAATAATATGTCTCTTAGACGAATCTTTAATTCAAATATATCATATACATCTCAACATAGTATTCTCTTTGTTGAGTGTCTACATGATACATAATATATATTAACATACATTCATATATTGCTAACTCAAATCAAATATCAGTAACATGAAATCCATATCATTTCTCAACCAATCACACATTATAACAATTAATATTGTAACTTCAATATGAAAAAAATATTTTCAAAATAGAAATCAAAACAAAAAAATATATTTTTGGAAATAAGTATTTTCGCCCAGCAAATAATCCAACAAAGACTTCATCGGAGGTCTCAATTAATAAAATTTTTTGAGCAAGATTAGGTCCGTCCAACAACTAAAACTCTCAGATTTTTACTAAAAAGAATTTCGTCCAACGAGAGTTTGACTCACCCAATAATCAATCCCCTAGGAACATTTTATTTTAACGCTTAACTAGTGAAAGTTGACTCGCCTAGCAGCCAATACACTAGAGGCTAAATTCGCCTAGTGAGACTGACTCGATTAGCAACCAACCAATGCTCTTGACTTTTTAATTCCCAAAATTTCACCAGCAAGCGTATGGCTTGCTTAGTGAGTCTGCATAATTCAAAATTTATATAAATTTTCAAGTAAGTTGCTAAGGTTTTCAAAAACTAAATTCATTTTCTTTTTCTGCAACTACAAACTAATGTATATATAAATACTCTAAATTGGTACTACTTTGCTTTCAAAACATAATATCATATAATTCAACACTACACATATTTAAATCAATATAATTCAATTAGAAATTCAATTCAACCTATCAATCCTTGTAAGATTTTTTAAATGATGTGACTATATCACTTTTACATCTAGATCATCTAACTCAGGATAATATTGAAATTAAAACTACTCTCCTTACCTGTTCAAGTTACTAAATACAAAACTAAAAATTCTAATTCCGAAGAAGAAATTCTAATTCCGAGGAAGAGTTCACATATAGACTAAACATATACACAAAAAGTCCTTTATCAATGACATGTTCTGATATTAAAATAATAAACAAATTGATTATAATATTAAAAAAAATTAAAGAAAATAAAGAGAAATAAATTTTAGTAAAAATGATGATTCATTTAAAATGAAATTTGAATAATTAACTTTTTTAAATGTAACTTTTCACTTTAAAATTAAAATATTCATATTCTATTTTATTTATACCACTTTTATTTTTAAATAATTTTTATGTCTTTATATTTAATTTGTCTACTTTTAAATGAGTAAAATACATACTTGTAAACATAAAAAAAAATAGTTAAAAATAAGAAAATGAAGTATTCACATTATGTACGTTTTATTTTGATAAAAATATAATGAAAACTGTTAAAACATAAATACTAGATAAAGACTTTTATTTATCTTTTTGTGTCAACGTGACATTAATACAAAATATTCATGATTTAAATTTTCATAAAATTATATTTATGTTCTGTTCGATAAGAAGGAAAATAAGTATAAAAACGAAGAGAAATGAATTCCTAGTAGAATAAAAACGAAAACAAGAGAAATAAAATGTTAATTAAAGTGAGAATAAAAGTTTTTTTAAGAGAAAATAAATTTCATTCTACCTGCAAAGATCTACCCATATAAATTTAACATCATGTCACTTTACGAGACCGTCATCAAACTTTCTGTCAATATCTAGTTTTAACTCAAAATATGTATTATATTTTTTTATAACCAAGACCAAAATAGAGGATAAATTTTATACTATAAACTAGTCTTATAAGAGTGAATTAAATTTAAACTTGTTATTTTATAGGATTAATCTTGTGCTCCCAATTTTTTATTTTTATTTTTGCTATTTTTTATAGTTTTGCACCAAAAGAAAATGCAGTATCCTATTTCATTTTCTCACTTTATTCATACTTTCACTTTTCCAAACCCTTCTTTTCACTTTCTATTACTCTCTGCCTTCCGATTCTCTTTTATCTGTACTCCAACCAACACTCCTGTTTTTTCCCATCTCTTTTCCATCAAAGAAAATAATTTGTCTTATTTTTTGATTCATTCAAATTCCAAAAGATAAAAGATAAAGATATTTCTTTTATTTGTTCTTCACTGAAATTTTGAGAAATATTTTGTTAAGAAGAAGAGTGAATCAATCAAACTGAATACGTAGAGAAAGAATTAAAATAGTTGAAGAAAAAGAGAAGTGTTGTGGGTGGTAGAAAAATATTATCCACACACTTAATATCATCCGAATAGAAAAAGAATACTAAAATAGTAGTTGTCGCTTATAATTTCTTCGCAAGTTGTCACTATCTTTGGGCCTTTTGATACCATGCAAAGGCAAAGCGCCACGCTTTCCCCATTGCCATTCATCACCGTCGGTGCCCGCGCTCGCACGAATCCCTATTCTCCTCCAATCCAACGGTCACAGCTCAAAGCAACACTAACCTATAAAAGAGGCTACACGACACTCCAAACAAATCCATGTCCAACAATACCCTTTATTAATTTTCTTCCTTTAATTAATCATTTTATTAATTAATTAATTAATTATTATTCTTTTTTTTTTTCCTTTTGAAATCTTCTAGGCATCTAGTCCAACAATAACAAACTGACTTTACAATGTTCCCCAAATTAAAATATTCCGTGAATCCCCTTCTTTCTATTTTCCCATATTTTGACCATTCTCTCTCTTTTCCCTTCTCCTATATAATCTTCCACCCCCCACATCTCTCTCCTCATCCTTCACCTATTCCCTTCTCCTCCTTCTTCATAACAATCTTCTCACTCTCACTCACTTCACCCCATCCCACCCCACCATACCAATTTAGTTAAAGTTTCATCTCATAATGGAGGAAACTTTGGTGCCAAAGAGGGCTAGAGAAGAAGCCCAAGTGGAACAAAAAGACTTGGACTTTGAACAAGACTACTCCTCCAAGAGGCACAAGCCATACACCCACATCCTCTCTCTTCTTGACTCAGAGGAAGAAGACTCCACACAAGACCTCTCCCCTCTCATCACAACCCTCCAACAAGAAATCACTTGTGCCTCCAACAATGATAATTTCCAAGATGCCCTTGACCTAGACACCCTCACAACAATCAATGGCTTGGAGAATGGGGCAACACCATCATCACAAGAAGTGGTGAAGGAGGAGGAGGAGAGTGACAAAGAGAGGGTCATGAGACACCTCCTCCAAGCCTCAGATGATGAGCTTGGGATTCCTAGTAGTGGGGATGGGGTGTTTGGGTTTGTGGGAGAAGAAGGGTTCAATAGTGGACATGGGTTTTCCTCTTTGTGTGACAAGTTGTGGGAGCTTGAAGATGAAAGAGCTAACTACTATGCTTTTTTGCAATCTGAACTCTTCCTAGGAGGACATTGAAAATTATTATCTAGGTCAAATTATGGACATCAAGAAAATGGTAACATAGTTGGAACAAAGATTGAGGATTTTTTTTCTTTTTTTTATCTAGTTTAATATTTTTAAGCTATCTTTTGTAAAGATCACGAGAACTCTATGTTGTCATTGCTTATCATCTACAGTTAGACAGTGCCGCTTTTGCAGGTCAATCTGTACTTCTGCACTAGAAAAATTAATTAGATACTCACATTAAGAAAAAGGAACTTAAACTTTTTTTTTTTCTCTTTAATTTCTCATCATACCAAGATTCGATGGAGTTTGAAATACGGGTCGGCTTTTTTTGCTTGCTCCCGGACCGAAACGGGTTAGACCACAGACGAATAAATTTTAAAATAAATATAATTGTAATTTTAAACAATTATTTATTATTAATAAGTTAACGTGTGCATCAACTAAGATTTGAATGATAAATTATCGATTCAAATATACATGTGTTAGGATTGTTAATTATACTTTTTACACTCTTTTTTTTTTAGAAATTTACTTAGTTTTATAAAATAATTAAATCTTAAGATTTAAAAGCTTCCAAAAGCATTAGTTTCTCTACTTAATTGCTTATGGTTAAGTGATGAAATTTTATATTTACCCATTACTTAATAATTTGTTGAAGAATGTAAAATAATTAATTTAATTGTAAATAGAGAATTTTTATCAAACTAGTTAAATTCATAAACTGTATGCAAATAAAAAACAATTGATATTTCATTATATTTTATTTTAATAAAATATGTTATTTAAATATATAATTGTGAAAACTGCTCTCTGTACCTAAATAATAGCGTTAAGTTTAAATTTAGTTATGTTAAATTTAGATGGACCGTTTAGTATATGTATTATATTGTGTATAAAATCTTTTTTAAGTGAATAAAAGTTTCTCAAGCTTAAGTAGAAGATTATAGGAAATGTGTAATATTGGGAGTTTCACGTAATTTTTTTTTTCTCTTTAAATGGAGATTTTTTTGTTCTCTTTAAAATATAGAGATAGAGGAAGTAACATCTTCTCATTTTCTTTAATATCGCATTTTGTTGTTAGAAAGAATCAAAGAAAATGAAAAAAAAAAATGAGAAATAAACAAATAAGAATAAAAATCTAATAAGTTTCTTTATTTTTAAAACGATTTAGTTTCTATTAGTTCTTCCGAACACACCCGTACACTTTTAATATCATTCATTACTTCTACTTTTTATTAATTTCCTTCTTGTCATTTTACTTAATCACAGAATTAAGTAGAAAAGAAATACTATAAATTGAGAAAAAAAAAACCTGTTATTATTTACAAGTTCATTGGATATTTTTAGTGAAGTAGATGAAAAGAGAAAAAAAAAATCTATTTTTTAAATTTAAAATATTTTGAGTCTGGAATAAATACATCGTTATATTTTTATTCATGAAGTTTTTTGCTTTGAAGAAAACAATTTCGGAGATGTGTGTTTCACATATATGTTGTTTCATAGTGGACCACTTCCACTTGGATCACAAGTTTCAGAAATTTTATTAGTTTATATTTCAATATTTATTCTAATTGAGGTGGAGAAAAAAAAAAAAAGCTGTAACAGATAAAGGTTGTTTGTTATGATCTTTTATTTCTACTTTTGCTAACATTTATCAAATTAATATACATTTGAAAAATGCGTAAAAATTATAATATATTATTATTCTGCACATTTATATGAACTCGAACTAAAAAAAAGGTGATGGTATTTTTATAATTTTATTTAATTAAAATAAGAAATAAAACGATTAATTTTTCCAACCAAATGGTCCAGAACCCCCACCACATATAAATATAAAAAATTGACATTTCAATTAAAATGAGCTGGAAATTTTAAACATCAACAGGAATAAAATGATATAATACATGTAATGTTGTCAAAATTAAACCAGCAACACAGTTTTTTTTTTTTTTTTAATTTATATCTTTACATTTAAAATAATAAATTTTGTGTTTAGATATTGAAGAAGTTGATAATGTAAATAGATTTATGAGGTTGGTAAGGCATGTGGCTTTTTTCTTTTCTTCTACTTTTTTTTCTTCTTCTTCATCCTTGTCTCTCTCTATATCCTGTCTGTGCATTTATTTTAAAATTGTTTTTCATCTTTTTTCACAAATAAATCCTGTCAATTAGAAAATAGTTCCAATTAAAGGTTGTCAAAATTAATTCAACGACACATAGTTTTTTTTTTTTTAAAAAAAAAAAAAACTTTATATATTTACATGAAGTTTGTGTCTAGGTATTGAAGTTGATAATCTAAATGAAATTCATGATGTTGGTAAGGCATGTGGCCTTTTTTCTTTTTCGTTTTTATTTGACTATAAAATACTTTTAACTAATCATAATTCAATTTATATAGTAATTTGTAGTAAGGCAAACTATTTAGGAATTATAAATGAAATTCACTCTTTCATTAGAATGATTGAAATGATTGAATATTATTTCATCTTATAAACTAAATTTTATATATAATCTAATCATATAAAATCAATTTAGTTTGTAATTACATTCTTTTATATATTATAATTTAATCTTATTTATTATTTATTATTGATATAAGATTTTTATTTAGATATTTATCATGATGACGAAATATCTTAAAGGTTTAACTAGATATTTATAAATGATATGATAATATAACAACTTTTATATATATATATATATATTAATTTGGTGTACTTTTAAACAATATGAACTTTAGTATATTTTTAAATGTAATGAAAAACTATTTTTACTCTTATAAGTTTGAGTATTGTTTAATTATTTTATTAGTAGTTATGAAAATATGTTTAATTAAATTCTGAGATAATAAATTGATGAATATATTTTATTTTTTTAAATATTCGAATTAGTGATAGTTTTAACTAACATATTATATTTCACAATTATTATAATAAACTTGATATTATAATATTAATTGTGAAGTTTACATGCAATATTTTTTGTGGTGAAATCGTTTTGTCAATTAAAATAATTACGATAATTTTAACTAACATTATTTACATGTTTATAAACTCCACTTTATACTAGAACGTCTTATTATACTTTGTGGTGCATAAATCTATAGCAGTGTGTAGAACCATCATATGTGTATATAGTGGTGTTAATAAATGATAATATATAAAAATAACTATCACTATATACATGATTTTTTTAGTGTGTTTTCTTAACCAATATTTGGCCTTGTAATTATGAGAAAGAACATGGTTTCTGTTTATAGTTATTTAGAATAATATGTTTTATCTTGTATCCGGATACATCCTAAGACGTTATCCTCTTTTTAGTGAGCAATGTCGTGATCTTTTATATCACTTTCCTTATAAATCTCTCGTTCTTTGTTAAGAGTGGTTGTTGTCTATAATATTCTTTATTTTATCCATGAGTGTTCGGGTTCTAAACAATATTTTGTCCTATCTAAGAGTGACTAGTTTCTAAACAATAACCAGTCTTGACTAGGAGTGATTGTTATCTAAACAATTCTTTATATGAGTTCCAAACAATATTAGGCCTAAGCTAGGAGTAACTGCATCCCAAATAATACTCAGTAGCTTAGTCAAAAGTGGTTGAATTCAAATAATTTGTTTTGTATCTTGCATCGTTAATCTATCATAATAGAACATGATAGTGTTGACAAAGAACTTAACATCGTTTATGTTATTAAAGGAACCAATATAAAAATATCTTATGTAAATCTCTTAATTCTTTTTTTTTATATTGCTTATTATTAATATGTAACTAAACTTAAAAGAAAAGTTTTGCAAAACAACATTTGAAAAAGTTTTTTTTTAACATCACTTAATAGATTCTCTGTCAAGTATAATCTTCATCTATTAGTACCTATTAGACAAAGTTTTGAAACAGGTTTTTAAAAGTATTAAAATATAACTTAACACTCTCTTTTTATTGAAACTCTTGTTTAATTGATGGTTTAAATAACATATATTAATAGATTAAGTGACGTAAGTGTTCATTTATGTTTGATTGTATAATTATTTATACAATCAACTTACTTATTTATGGAGTTGAAATCTTAAACAAAATGATTTTAAAATGAGTTTGATGTTAATCTTTAGTGAAATGTATTTAATTAAAGTTACCATTTCTAAGTTAATAAAATTTTAAAATAGATTTAATAAATTTGCTTTTGATGTGAATTACTTTTGTTAGAATGATGTAGTATGTTTATATATTGAGACAAATTTCTCAAAGTGGTGTAATTTTTATCTGAAATTCTCAAAATGGTGTATTTGTTTTTATTTATTTTCCCATATTGGTAAATTGTGCATAGGATAGACCATATCATTGTGAAGAAACGGTGTCCTTATTACACCATTTAATTTAACATTAAATGAAATCATGAAAAGAGAAGACAATTTTAGTTTACTAGATGAAATTGTGTAACTAAGATTTCAATTAATGAGTTAACTAAAATTGTGAGAATACTACACCATTTTAGGATGGTTAATATTCTCCACCTAATTTTTTTTTTCACCTGCTGTGTTGCTACTGTGCAACTAAAATAAATAGACAGTTAATCATTTTATTTATTGATAAATATGTAATGGTTGAAATTAATTATGATTAAGTAATGGAATAATTGTGAAGTTAATTTGAATAGAAGAGTGGTTATATATTGTGAAGAAAACTTACCTAGATATAATTTAAAAACTAACAATAAATTTATTTAAAAAATTATATAATATTTTAAAATTTTTCTTTCTAAATTTATTGCTAAATTTAAATTTTATTTTAAATTATTTCTATATTAGTAACTAAATTCAAATATCCAACTTATACTTAATTTTGCTAAATATATTTTATTATTAAATTTTAATTTTATTTTATTTTCTTTTCAATATCAAACTTACCCTTAATTTAATTCAATATATAAATCTGGACATCATTTTTATTTCAACCATTACATATTTAACAATAAATAAAACAACTTTGTAACTTTACATTTATTTTAATTACACAATAGTAATAAAAGTAGAGGAATGAGTGGAGAATATTAACCACCATAAAATCGTGCAGTATTATGACCATTTTAATTAACTCATTAATTCAAATCTTGACTACACCATTTTTTCTAGTATCTTTTTATGATTTTATTTATTTCTTCATATTGATATTGTATCTGGTAGGCACTGATTTACCCATATCCAGAAATAAATAAAGGAAATACACCATTTTAAAAATTTTAGATAAAAATTACATCAGTGTGGGATTCTTAATTTTTTTTTTACTTTTTGACTTATTTTCTATTATAAATATATTAACAAATATATTTGTTAAGTGATAAAAGTTGTATGTACATTTGTTACCAGTAATTATATATACTTTTTAAATATATTTTATCTATAATTTTTAAATATATTTTATCTATATAAATTCTTTATTGAACGTAACTTAAATTATAAATTTCAAGAATATAAACTTATTATTGAACATTATAAACACATGTCACATAATTTGTACATGTATATAGTTATTTTGAACTGTTGTCAGGTTGACCCGAATATTTAAAAGTTTGACCGGATATTATTGGAGTTTGTTAGAAAGTAAGGCCATTCTGAAGTACTTTTTTTAGAGTACAGTAGTTGTTGTGATATAAAGGAAAATAAAATTATCTACAAATATTATTCTGTAATTTTATTTTGATTGCGAAATGTTTTTCGATACTACTTTTTGTGTTCTTTTCCTTTTATTTATAGCATCTATTCTTCTTTTGCTTGTCGTTGTGTGGAGGACTCAAAAAGTCATGTCACACATCTAAAAACTAGTGCCCAAATTAATCTAAAAAATGTATAAAATATTTATCAATTTTATTAATCAATAATACCTATCAGAAAAGTCTCCTATTCTAATAGCATTTTATTTATTCACAAATAATGAAGGATTACTTGTAAATTATTAATACATTTGTAGTATTAAAAAATTAGAGTAAATTATATTATCACTTTACGATAAATTTTTAAAGTTGCACATATTTTTTTTTTTTACATTTTAATAATAATCTTTATAGGACTACATGTTGGAATTTTTTTTAAAGTAATTTTCTGTGTGTCTTAAAAAAGAGGAGTATCAAACAGAATAAAGGAACTATGAGTATATTTTTTTAAAAATAAAATATCTACTTTATTCTATGAAATTGAAATATCAATGTTCTTAGATTCAAAGGAGATAGAAGTTGATGGATTAACGGTTCTTGAACAAAAACTTGTTCAACCACGTGGAGACAAGTATTCGGTGCAATTTCAATTCCCTTTAGAAAAGTTAAAAAAGGAAAACCCTAGTCTTGTCATGTGACTTTCCTTGCCAACTATTCACATAATAAAAATAATTATTAAAAATATTTATATTTAGTTTTATATAAAGAAAATTCACGTATATTACAAAAAGAAAATATAGCTATTTAACTAAAATACAATTCTTTTCCAAAATTTACTTTAGATTTTACTTATCTTTTTTGAAAACATAGGATTCTTGATATACGAAGTGTGAACTTAGATGAGATGTTAGATATTTTGGGAGGGTTAAAAAGAGTTAATTAAAAAGTAGTTGATTATAATTATATATTAATTATTATTTATCATATAAAAGATTATTATAAAATAAAAAAACTACTTTAAAGTAATAATTTTTAATTTTGATAATTTTAGAAGTTGAAAGCTTAAAAACTAAGACTATTTAGCATTAGAAAACAATAGTTGTGGTGGCTGCACTAGGTTTTGTGGGTGGGTGTTGTGTTTTAAGTATGGTGAAGTGCTTCACCAATTAGGAGTGGATCACATTGATGAAGAGCAGGGAAAGTACTGTCCAATTTTCTGTCAATGTTTGTTTGATCCCATTCACGATTTGGCCAATGTTCAAAAGTCTTTTTTTTTTTTTTAATTAAATACATTTTTAATCTATTAATTTTGCTTTATACGTAATTTTTTTCTTATTTTCAAATAGAGATATTTAATTTTTATTTTTAAAAAACCATGATTTTGTGTCATCTTCAATTTTATCCACTCTTATTTCTTACATTTTTAATCAATTAAATCATTTTGTACCATATCTTAAATTAATATGATGGGATTAGAATTCAATTCAATTAAACAAAGACAATATATATATATATATATATATATATATATATATATATATATATATATATATATATATATATATATATATATATGTGTGTGTGTGTGTGTGTTTGTGTGTGTGTTTTAAAATGAAATTTTTAAAAATTTATACTAGAAATTTTTTATAAATTAGTTTATACATTAACTAACTTTAACTTACCAAAAACTCAATTTTTTTTTTCTTTAATGTTTTCTTTTAGAAAAGTTTGTATATAGATATTCTAAGTTTATATTCTAGATCATAATAAAATCTTTTTATTTTGCCTATTTAAAATATATCTTTGATTTATTGTATTTTAAAAGTTATTGTTGAAAAAATAATTTGAGAAAATAAATAAAAACTAAAATTATTGTAGAGAAATTTTAATCTTTGCTAAAACTTATGGAATACATTTTTTAGTTAATGATTATTTTCTTCTTCCTCTCCTTGAGAGAACTTAAAATCTGGGGTGATAATCCTTAAGGTTGATTAATTTCAAACCTAAAAAACTCAATTGACACGAATTGAACACTTTAATATCTTAGTCTAACTTTGACCATACGTTATTTTTTCAAAACCTTCACTTGCATTTCAATTGTCATCTCTTCCTCAAAAATCTTCATTTATTATTATTTTTTTTTTCACTTTCTTCCGTTCTCCTTCCCTTATTATCTTTTATCACTTTCTTTTGCTCTACTTTCTAGTCTCAAAACTATAAGCTTCCATTATTGTTGACCATTCTCTATTCTCCCATTTCAAACCAAAAAAAAGTAAGAAAACTTGTAACCAGTTCAAAGAAAATGACAAGTTAGGTGAGAATGCAAAATGTAAAACTATTTCCCATCCACAACACATGATCATTTTTTTGCCTTTTACTTAGGAAGTAAGATTTTGTATTTAAAAAAAAAAAAAGTGAGATGACAAGCGTTTCTTACGTAAGAAGCTAATATGTTGTGACATTGGTTAGACTTTTACATTCTATACAAATTACTTTATAAATGCAAGTATATGTGCCCAAATTACTCTATAATTGTAACGTTAAAGGATATAAAAATTCGTTTCCTTTGTGAATTTTTATATCTAAACTATGTAAGACTCGGTTTTTAATCTTCATTGTGGGTGGTTTTAAAGAATACATAAATTGTTTAATATATATATATATATATATATATATATATATATATATATATATATATATATATATATATATATTTTTTATTTTTTTATTTTTATTTATAATAAAAACTTCGTTATCTTACTATTTTTTTCTTAATTTTTAAAATTTTCTCTGATATTGTAAATTGTTTTCTTCAATTAAAAGTCAATATTTAGATATTAGAACAACATGAGCGGATTAGATTGTGTTTTTAATAATTTTTTTCTTTCATATATATGTAGTTTTTTTCTTCTTCTTTTGTTTGCATGTATGAGTTTTTTCGCATGCATAAGAGATCTAAACGGAATAACGTTAAGCTTAAAAATATAGTAATATGTTTTGTTTGTGAATATGATTTCTTAAAACAATTTAAAACCTTCTTAACATTATTTGATTTATTAATATTTTTTGTTAAGAATATAAGATGAGAGGTAAGAGGAATTAATAAATTTAATTTTATTTAGTTATTTTTAAATATTGAATAACATTTGAATTTTAGAGTTGAAACAAAAGATTAAAAATATTAGATGAATGTAATATTTAGTTTCGGCTTTTGATACTATTAGGGTGTAATTAAATTAGACATTTTAGGATTTGATATGTATGTTAAAATGATTTCATATGTATGTTAAAATGAATGTTTGAATTATAGTTTTTTTTTTATGTGAAATTGAAATGGTAATATTAAATTAATATTTTTGAGTTTTTGAATATTAGTGTAATTGTTGGTTATGGGTTAAAATTTTTGAATTGGTAGATTATTGTTTTGGTGAATTTTAGATAAGATTGAGTTTGTGGTATAATTTCTCGTAACTCATTTTTTCTTTGCTCAAATAACATTTTGTCATTGAAATGAAAACTAAGGAATTATCATTTGAAGGAGAACAATGCATATAATAACCCTTGTTATTTATTTGATTTTCATTCAATTGAAAACTTATGTGACGAGTTTTGATATAATTAAAAAAAAATCTAATGATATTTGTGATTTTTTATAGGTGTTGTTACTCCTTTTAAATGTTATGATACTCTTATAGGTTTTATAACTTCTTTTAAGTGTTGTGACTCTTGTATAGGTTTTGTTGTCCTTTTATAGGCGTAGTTTGAGGAGTTGTTATCCTATGAGTATAGTGTTGATAATACCTTAAAAGATATGATGATCTTTAAAAGTTAAATATTAAATAAAAAATTTATTAAAAAATAAAAATAATTTAACTTTACTAATAAATCTAATTATATAAATTAAAGATACCAAATGGTAAAAAGTTATTCAAGTAGATATAATATAACACCAAAAGTAAGAGAATTAGTGATATAGGTCAATCATATTCTTATGGATCTCATTATTTTTTATTAAGAAATGCTTAATATTAATATTGAGAGAAATTTGTAGATTGGCTCTGAATTAAATGAATTATATATATATATATATATATATATATATATATATATATATATATATATATATTTAAATGTTAAATGTTATAATAGAGAGAAACACATTGTAGTAGATGATATTAGAGGAGATTAAAAATAGTCGTAACTATTATTGTACAGTTTTTATATAGAGTTTTATAGTTGCTACAGTAGAGTTTGAGATCATGCTATGCAGCCAATTTCATAATATTAGTTTTGGTACAGTTACTTTAATAATGTAATTGCTAGCTAAAGTCAGACAGGTCAAGTAAGTTTTTTCCTCACCGGCCAGCTTTTCTTTTTAAATTTTGAAAATGATAGTAACGTTAATATATATATATATAATTCAAAAGTCTTCAAAAGGTTATAAAATTCAAAGAAGGAATTTTACTCTAGTAAGTTGGTAGAAAGATCACAGTTTTATAATTTATAATGATAAATTTATATTAAATGTCAATATTTTATAGTTATATTTTATTTTAATTATATTTTAAAAATAAATTAATGAAAATAAAATACCCAATCATATATATAACTAAAACTAACAAATTCTAGATCCATTTAGGGTTAAACCAATAATCAATAGTTAGAGAAGGTGAGGTGAAGTGCAAGTATAATGTCAAACAAAATGGTGATTTGAGAGAAAATATATATAAATCAATTTATAGATTTAAGATAAAAAAATAAAGTAGGTAAAATTGTTAAGCTTTTATATGATTTAAAGCAAGCATTAAAGCAATAACATGAAAATTTTGATCAAGTTATTTTTTTTTTTCATATAGTTTTTATATTAATAATAGTGATAAATGTGTGTATGAAAATATGCTAGTATTTGTATTATGTTATACTTGAGAAATAAATGACATACTAATATTTAGTAGCAATTTAGACATTGTAAATATGTGAAATATTTATTGCTCAGTAACTTAGACATGAAAGACCTTGGTCCTATAGATATTATTTTGAGTATTAAGCTTATAATAGAAAATGATGACAATATTTTAACTTAATCTTCCTATGTAGAAAATGATGAAACTAGTTTTAAATTAAAAGGTGGAGATATTTCTTTACCTAAATATTCTTAAATTATTGGGTTTGTAACAGCCCAAAAATTCTATAATTTTTGTCTGTTACCAAGTATTAAGATCCATTTAAGGTTCAAGGTACTACAAAAAGTGTTCAAATACATCAGAGTTATGTATAACTATTCTCATGACAAAAGGAAAACCATCTCAAGGTTATAGAGTCTTTAACTACAACAAAAACATATATACAAGACAAAAGGAGATCGATTTAAGAGTATATCATCTTTAAAGTGCTCCTAAACCTGCATCTGCACCTGCTCATGTACATAGTACAATCATCGCAGTTCACAAAACAACAAGAAAAGCAAGGGTAAGCTAACGAAATAATGTTTTTAGCTTATAAAAGTGAAAAGAATTGAAGTGATTAGATTTACAAATGCAAATATGAATTCTTAAGTCGAATAAAACTAAGTTTAACATTCAATCACAAACTTTCGTACTTTATTCCAAATTCATTAACCTCATAATGATCCATCTGCAATCACCGTACCTTGATTTCCTTTCAATCTCCAGTACTCTGATTTCATTTCAACCAAAATGATTACATACAAGTCTATAACTCAGTCATCACACATAACACATCAATTTCATCATACTGAAGCATATAAAGACATATGTAACCATGATACCTTGGTTTCCTTTCAACCCCCAGTACACTGGTTTCATTTCAACCAAAATGATTACATACAAGTCTATAACTCAGTCATCACACATAACACATCAATTTCATCATAC